>ERZ889078.557-NODE-557-length-33641-cov-13.332728_pt1 | contig 33641 bp, 43 predicted proteins | sample MGYA00521266_ERZ889078 | MGnify/ENA primary metagenome ERZ889078 (study PRJEB32303, sample SAMEA104408618) | aquatic metagenome | biome: Brackish water; feature: Pelagic; material: water | place: Baltic Sea | collected 2014-06-16T06:34:00 | depth 76,534 m ...
AATTTCCATAAAGCTTGCAATGCTTTTGAGGTGTTCAAATCATCATTCATTGCATTTTCAAATTCTTGCAAATATTTTTTATTGATTTTTTTACTTGTGCCCTTCAGGGTATCATCTTTTATATTTGAGATTAGATTTTTTAATCTTTCATAGGAAATTTTAGAAGAATCTAATAATTTTCTTGAAAAATCTATTGGCTTTCTATAATGGTTTGAAATAATGAAATATCGAATTACCCCTCCAGAATATTCTGTTAATAATTCTTTAATTGTTTTAAAATTTCCAAGGGATTTTGACATTTTTATTTTTTCTACATTAACCATTCCATTATGCATCCAATAATTTGCAAGAGGTTTTCCGTATGCTGCTTCAGATTGGGCAATTTCATCTTCATGGTGTGGAAAAATTAAATCTTGTCCTCCTCCATGAATATCTAAAGGCAACCCTAAAATCTCTTTAGACATTGCAGAACATTCAATATGCCATCCAGGTCTACCTTCTCCCCAGGGGCTATTCCATTTTGGCTCTCCAGGTTTTGAAAATTTCCAAAGTACAAAATCATTATTATTTTTATCTACCCTTTTACCTATTTGAAGATTTTCTATTTTTTGTCCAGATAACTTACCATATCCTTTAAATTTAGAAATATCAAAATATACCCCATCACCTTTAACAACATAGGTGAATTCTTTTTTATCTAAAATTTTTATTAAATCTACCATTTGAGAAACATAATCTGTTGCGAGGGGTTGAATATCTGGTTTAGAAATATTTAATTCCCCATAATCTTGCAAATGTTCTTTTAGGTTTTGTTTAGATAATTCTTCAAGAGTTGTTCCTAATTCTTTTGCCTTATTAATAATTTTATCCTCAATGTCTGTTATGTTTGAAACAAATTTTACTTTGTAATTTAAATAAATTAAATATTTTCTTAAAATGTCAAAAGAAATTTGAGATCTTGCATGGCCTAAATGAGGAACATCATTCACAGTCGGACCACACACATAAATTCTTGCTTCGCCTTTCTTAACAGACCTAAATATTTGTTTTTCTTTTTTTATTGTATTATATATTTTTAAAACCATATTAAATCTAAGAAAACTTAATTTAAAAAATTATTATTTTATCTCAAGATCAATAGATGTGGAGGAATAAAAGCTCCCATCTTCCCTTAATTCCAAAATATACCTTATCAAACATAAAGGTGCTGTTTCTGGAACATAATATTTAACAAGAATTGCATTTTCTAAATAATCTCCAGAACCTAATTTGAAGCTTCCACTTTTTCCTAATTCAACCAAATCTTCTGCTTCTCTCTTGGGAATATCACAGTTACTCCAATCTGCTTCGTCAACAGAAATTGTATAAGTATAGGTTTTTTCTTCTCCACCTTGATTAGTGTTTCTAACAGAAAATCCAAATCCTCCTGATTTTCCTTGTTTAAGTGTAATCTCTCTTGAAGATGGATAAACAACTAATTTCTTTCCTTCTTCTGCAAATAATTTATTTATCTCACTTTGAACTTGACCATCAATTGAATCAATTGCATTTGTTCCAGAACTAAATACTTTTTGAACTAAGAATATTCCTAGAACTAAAACACTCATTAACAAAACTATTGTTACAATAGTTCCTACACTCATTTCCATTGCTGCTCTTTTTGATCTCATTTTAAAAAGCTCCTTGTTGCATTGCTTGTTGAGCAAGAGGCAATAACACCTTGAATAATAGAATCATCCAAGCAACATAAAGCACAATTCCTGCTATGCTAACAATTAAAGCAGACCTTCCAATTCTTGTAGGGTTCTTTACTTGTTGGATTATTGAAAACACTAAGGCAACTATTAAAAATATTGGGGAAACAAAGGCAGTAGAAAAGAATATTAAAAATATTCCTGAAATTGCTAAAGTCAATCCAACAATACCTAAATAAGTTAAAGAACTTATTTTATCAGATTTCTTTTTATTCACCTTCTTTTTCATATTTAAATTAATAAAGAGACATTTATAAAAGTTATGGGAAAATTAAAATGGGAGTGGAGGGACTCGAACCCTCGACACCTGCGTCTTCAGCGCAGTGCTCTCCCCCTGAGCTACACTCCCTTCAATTATTTAGTGTTGCAAACAAACCATTGTCAAATGAGTCTGAGCTACACTCCCAATAAAAAATTAAAGTAAAGGCTGTTTTTTAAATGTTCTGAAAATAAAAATGTAAGTTGGAAATAGGCCACCTTTTGTTGAACTTCGTATTCGAACAGTTCATGTTGACATTTAACTAAGCGGTTTAACCTTGCACCAGCCAAGATGCTCGTTCCATCGTAACTTAATACGCTCGTCTCTATACCAGAGCTACCCCTCGCGAGGCCTGAGATTTCCTCAGTGGCTTTTAATTTGGTGGGCGGACCTTCCTCAGAATCCAGAAATCATATTCAAAGACTTCTTAGCAATTTAATGCCAGGACTCCGAAATCAACTATCCAACTTACAAAAAATCAAGATTTTAAGTATTTTTAAACTTACCTATACAGGTATACAAAAGAATAAATATGGGGGGGTTTTAGGAATTTTATGTGTGGAATAATTGGATATATTGGAGAAAGAGAAGTAATTCCCGTCTTACTAAGTGGTTTAAAAAGATTAGAATATAGAGGGTATGACAGTTCAGGGGTTTGTGTTTTACAAGAAAATTCCCTTAAAACATTAAAAAAGGCTGGAAGAATATCAGAATTAGAAACATCTAGAGAAATTCAAGAAATAAAAGGAAATTTGGGCATAGCTCATACTCGTTGGGCAACCCATGGAGCACCCAGTGAGATAAATTCTCATCCCCATTCAGATTGCAAAAATTCTATTTCAATAGTTCATAATGGAATAATTGAAAATTATTCTTCTCTAAAAAATCTTTTAATTAGTGAGGGACATATAATTAAATCTGAAACAGACTCGGAAATAATTGCACATTTAATTGAGAAATTTTATTCTGGAGATTTAGAGCAAGCAGTATCAAAAACATTAAAACTGGTTGAAGGAACTTTTGGGTTGGCTGTAATATCTAAAGACCATTCTGAAATGATTGTTGCAAAAAAAGGTTCTCCACTAATAATTGGGGTTGGTGAAAAAGAAATGTTTGTTGCTTCAGACGTTCCTGCAATCTTAGAATACACCAATAAAATAATTTACTTAAAAGATAATGAAATTGCAAAAATCCAAAAAGAAAATTATCAAATAAAAAATCTAAATGGAGATGATGTTGATTCAAAAATTCATGAAATCAAATGGACAATTGAAAATTTAGAAAAAGGCCATTTTAAGCACTTTATGTTAAAAGAAATATTTGAACAACCAGAAGTTATTAAAAATGCTTTAAGAGGGAGAATTAAAGACAATAAAATAAAATTAACATTAAAAACTAATTTTAAAGAGATTAATAAAATAATTATAATTGCTTGTGGAACAAGTTGGCATTCTGCTTTAATTGGAAAATATTTAATTGAAAAAATTGCAAAAATCCCTGTTGAAGTAGATTATGCTTCTGAGTTTAGGTATCGGGATCCTTTCATTTCTGAAAATGATTTAGTTATTGCTATTTCACAATCAGGGGAAACTGCAGATACTTTAGCAGCACTTAAAGAAGCTAAAGAAAAAAATGCAAAAACCCTGGGAATTGTTAATGTGGTGGGATCTACAATAACAAGAGAGGTTGAATCTGGAATATATTTACATGCTGGCCCGGAAACAGGAGTAGCCTCTACAAAATCATTTACTTCTCAAGTTATGACTCTTTTTTTATTAGCACATTATATTTGGCAAGAAAGAGGATTAGAAATAGACCCCCTTTTAACGCAAGAAATATTAGAAATTCCTAAAAAGATTGAAGAAGTTTTAGAAGATGCTGAAAAGATAAAAACAATTGCAAAGCAATTTCAAAACTCTAAAAATTTTCTTTATTTTGGAAGGGGAATTAATTTTCCTGTTGCTTTAGAAGGGGCTTTAAAATTAAAAGAAATTTCATATATTCATGCAGAAGGATATCCTGCGGCTGAGATGAAACATGGGCCAATTGCCCTTATTGATGAAGAAATGCCTGTGGTTTTCCTAGCTACAAAAAGTAAACTTTCTCAAAAAGTCTTAAGCAATATTGAAGAAGTAAAGGCTCGTGGAGGCAGGATAATTGGCATTGTTAATAAAGGAAACGAAGAAGTTAAAAGATTTGCAGATTATCTAATAGAAGTTCCTGAAACAATAGAAGAACTTTCCCCAATTATTAATGCAATTACTTTACAATTATTAGCTTATTATATTGCAGATTTAAAGAATTTAGATGTGGATAAGCCAAGAAATCTTGCTAAATCTGTAACAGTTGAATAACAAGATTTATAAATCAAATTCAACTCAAAAAAATATCCAATAGACTACATCGCTGAAGTTCATTTTTCTGAACGAAAGCGCATACTGTAGAAGGATTAAAGGAAACGCAAAAATGGAAGAATTTGACATTCAATTAAAGAAAGCTTTAGAAGAATTAAGAAAATCTAAAGAAAGGAAATTTAATCAAACAGTAGATTTAATTGTAAATTTGCAAAAATTTGACGTTAGAAAAAGTCAAATAAATTTATTTTTAAGAGTTCCACATAAACTTAAAGATAAAAAGGTGGCAGGATTTTTAGAATCAAAAAATGATTCAATTGATACTATTACCCCCACAGAATTTAATAAATATAGGGATAAAAAAGAATTGAAAAAATTGGTAAATAAATATGATTTCTTTATTTCTCAGGCTAGTTTAATGCCAAAAGTAGCCACAACATTTGGAAAAATTTTAGGCCCAGCTGGAAAAATGCCTTCTCCTCAAATGGGAATAATTCTTAATGCAGATGACAAATCTATTTCTGAATTAAAAGAAAAGATTAACAATACTATTAAAATTAAAATTAAAGAAGCCAGCATAAAACTTCCAATTGGGAAACAGAATATGAAGGATGAAGAATTAATTGAAAATACTTCTTATGTTTACAAAGAAATTTTAAAAGCACTTCCAAGAGATAAAGAAAATATTAAAAATGTGGCAATAAAATTCACTATGACTAAACCAATTAAGATAAAAATAAGATGAATCCTAAATCCCCTGTAGAAAATATTCCCGAAGGTAAAACAAAAACAGTGAAAGAATTAGTAGAACTTATGAAAAAGAAAAAAACTGTTTTAATAGCTTCAATTAAAAATATTCCTGCCTCTCAATTTCAAGAAATTGGAAAAAAATTAAGAGGAAAAGCGATAATTAAAGTTCCTAAAAGAACTTTAACTTTAAGGGCAATTGAAGAATCAAAATTAAAAGAAGGTTTAAAATTCAAAGAAATTCTTAGTGAAAATATTGCTTTATTATTCTCTGACTTAGATCCTTTTGAATTAGCTGCTGAATTAATTAAAAATAAAAGTCCTGCAAAGGCAAAAATAGGACAAATTGCTCCAATAGACATAGAAATTCCAGAAGGGCCCACAGATTTGGTTCCAGGCCCTGCAATAAGTGAATTAGGGGCATTGGGAATTCAAATCCAAATTAAAGAAGGTAAAATAGAAATAAAGCAAGCAAAGATTGTGGCTAAAAAAGGTGAAAAAATTTCCCAAGGTGCAGCAAATTTAATGGGTAAACTAGACATTAAACCCTTTTCGATTGGTTTTACACCGTTGATTGCATTAGATAATGAAAAAGGTGTTCTTTATACTGAAATTAAAATTGATATTGAAGCTACAATTGAAGATCTTAAAAATAGTTTTGGAAAAGCTTTAGCTTTTGCAGTATCAAGAGCATATACTAATGAAGACACTATTAAATTTTTATTGGTAAAAGCTTTAAGTCATGAAATGGCACTTGGAAAATTAACTCCAACACCGCTCGGTGTACCCCCAGAAGGGGCAAGTACCTCTTCGAGGCCCTCAAACACTGAATTAGAGGGCAAAGAAAAAACAGAAGAATCTATTCAAACTCCTGAAGAAAATAAATCAGATGGAGAGGATAAATAAATGGAATATATATACGCAGCACTTTTGTTGCACAAACTCGGAAAAGATGTTAATGAAGAGAATGTGAAAAAAGTTGTTGTAGCTAGTGGCGTTGAAGCTGATGAATCAAAGATCAAATCTTTGATGGCAAGTCTAAAAGATGTAGACATTGCTAAAGAATTAGAAAACGCTAGTTTGGTTTCAGCTGCTCCAGCAGGTGCAAGTGCCCCTGTAGAAGCAAAAGAAGAAAAACCAAAAGAAGAAAAGAAAGCAGCTGCAGCAGAAGGGCTTGGTGCTTTATTTGGATAATTTTATTTTTAATTTTAAATAAAAAGCATCAGACCCTTTCTCTTCGTAGTCTAGACACTAATTCTTAATTAGATAATTTAACATATATTTTACAATATATATAATGGAATGTATATTTTAGAGAATAATATTAAAAACGCCCCCGCCAGGAATCGAACCTGGTGGCCCATAGGGCCCAGATCTCAAGTCTGGTGCAATACCATTATGCGACGGAGGCTTTTCTTTGCCTTTATCCGGGCATCTCATAAGAGCCAACCAAAAAGGAAGGTTGAATGTGAAGGAAACCTTGGTGTCCTTACATATGCGACGGAGGCATAATATAGAAGAATTAATTGTAGTTTTAAAGATTTCTATTCTTAATTAAACCAACTCTTTATTTTTTTCCAAAAAGAAAACTTTAACTTAACTGGACGATCTTCATGATCTAAAACCTCATATTTAATAAATGGTTTTTCTTTAAATGCTGGAGCTTTTTCTGCTAAAACTTTATTTGCCTCCATAAAAGCCTGGTCAACTGCAGTTCTAGAATAACCTTGTTTTACTAATGAAAATTTTAATGAATCAGAAGTATACCCTTTTTGCAAATTCTTTTTAAAATAATCTATAAGTTGTTCTTTATAATCTAATCTTCTCATAAAATAATAAGAGATTTTGTATTTAAAAAATTAGCTATGCTATTGTGAATATGTCTTTTTCTTTATAATACTTTACAACCTCTGCTAATCTTGATTTTGATTCAGCATAAAGGGTTATCAGAAGCCCGCCTTTTTCTATTTTTTCTCCAACATTGTGATGTAAATAAATTCCAGCATACTTGTCCATAGGACATCCAGCAAATCTTGCAAGAGAGGCTAATTTTTTATTATTTATTCCTAATATTTTTCCTTTTTTCTTAGAATAAATTGTCTTTTTATATTTAGAAGGTTTTAATTCAACGACCTTCCCTGATTGGGCTTCAATTATTTCTTTAAATTTATTAAATGCTTTTCCAGAATCTAAAATTGTTTTTGCTAAACCATAACCTTTTCCTTTTTTAGATTTTTTAGTTAATTCAAAAATCTCTCCTGCAAGAAATAAAGATTTTTTCTCTAAATCTTTTGGACCCTTTTTAGTGGGGTCTAGAACTGCTAAAACATCAATCATTTCTAAAACAGATCCAATCCCCTTTCCTATTGGTTTATCTCCATTTGTTAATACTACTTTTAATTTTAATTTAAAATGTCTTCCTAATTTTTCAAATTTCTCTTTTAATTTAATTGCTTTTCCTTTGGTTACTTTTGCATTTTTTCCACATGGAACATCTATTAAAATATATTTACTCCCTACTGCTAATTTTTTAGACATTATAGAGGCCAATAATAAAGCTTCTGAATCTATTTTTAATTCTTTTTCAATAGAAATTATCTTTGAATCTGCGGGGACCATGCCCAAAGATCCTCCCCAAACTAAACAAGCCTTTGTTTTTGAAATAATTTTTCTTACTTCTTCTATGGGAATATCTACTTTTGCCAAAGTTTCTATTACATCTGCGGTTCCAGCGGCGCTTGTAATTGCCCTTGAAGAAGATTTTGGAAAAATTAATCCAGCTGCAGCACAAATAGAGACTACAATGGGGGTTGTTCTATTTCCAGGTATCCCTCCAATGGAATGTTTATCTACAACATATTTATTTTTTAAAGTAAAACTTTTGCCTGAAGATAAAAATGCTTCAATTAATGAGATGGTTTCTTTAAAATTCATGCCATTTTTATAAACTGCAGATATAAACAAAGCTATTTCAGATTCAAATAAATTGTTTTCAACAATATCTTGAATTATTTTTTTTATTTTTAAATCTGAAAGAAGTTCCCCATTTAATTTTTCTTTTATAAAGTCTAAACTTTTTGGCGGTGAAGAAATTTTAACTTCTAGCCCCTCTCCTGTTTTTACACCCAATTTACTCTTAGCTTCTGAAGATAATTGTATTTCATCATCTTTTAATCCAGATTCAATAATGTCCAAAATTGTAGAAATAGATTTAGGATTTTTTTTAAGGGTGGTTAATTCTAATCTTTCTTTAGTATGCACTCCAATCTTTACAGCTGTTTTTTTCTTTAACATTGCTACCGGAAGTCCTGCAGACCAATTGCTAGAATTTATTTTTAACCTCATTTTAATAAAAAATACTTTTAATTTCCTCCTTTAGTAATAAAAACTCCGGGAACCCTTTTATCCCTATAAATCTCTAGAACAATTAAAAGATATGCGAGAATTAATGGGCCTAAAATCACCCCCAAAATTCCAAACATAAAAAGCCCTCCAACCATCCCTATAAGAATAATTGCAGAATGTAAACTTGTTCTTTTTGAAATAAAAATTGGTTTTATGATATTTTCAAGGATTGAAGATAAAATTCCAAACACCACAACACCTAATGCTGGAAAAATCCCTCCAGAAACCATCATATAAATTGCTATGGGAAGCCAAACAATAGTTGTCCCAATAATAGGAAATATTCCTGCAAGGCAAGCTAAAAGAGTGAAAAGTAATGCATTAGGAACCCCGAATATAAAGAAAGCTATACCTACAAGTAAACCTTGTAAAATTCCTAAAATAACTTGTCCATAAATAACTGAAAGAGTTATGTCTTTTGAAGATTTGAATAATTTTGCTTCAATGTCTTTTGAAAAAGGTAAAATGCTTTGGATATATAAAACTAAACGATCGCCATCTCTTAAAACAAAGAAAAAAGTAAATACTAAAATTAAAAAATGTAAAAATAATGTGGGAAAATTAAAAATAAATCCTGAAAGCATATTCATCATGGAATTTGTTATCTTTGTCATAAAAGAATAAATCACCGAGACTATTTCATTTGAAAAAGTTTCATAGGAAAAAAGAGAAGGGAAAAACTTCATTAAAGGCGTTATAAAATCTACTTGTTGAGATGCCATAAAAATATTAATGGATTGTGTAACTAAAACAGGTGTTAGAAACCAAACTGGAATAATTATTGCTGCTGCTAATAAAACACAAACAATTGTTGCAGTCAAGTCTTTGGATTTAATATGCTTTTTTAATTTTTTATATAGGGGTGTTAAGAGGAATGCTAAAAAAATTCCAGAAATAGCAGATAATAAAAAAGGCCTTATTACAAAATAAGATAGTATCATTAATCCAAAAAGAATTACCAAAGTTGCTATTTTTTTAATATAATCTTGTTCCATATTTCGCCTCATCAGAATTAAATAACTAAAACTTATAAAGTTTTGTAATCACAAATTTTATAAGCTAAAAAATTCAATCAAGAATATGAACTTCATAAAAAAAATTGCAAATAAAACATTTGATGATTCTGTCCATCCCCAATTTATAAGATTTGGGAAAGGCGAATATAAGGGGAGGTTTCCTCTTGGATTACGGAAATCTAAAAAAATTAAAGTTAAAGCTGGTTTTGAATTTGCAAATGATCTTGTTTTACTTTGTTCTGAATTTGGAAATTGTAAAGTTTCTGGAATTGTATTAAGTAAAAAAAATATCTCTGGTGTCTTATCTGCAAATAATATTGAAGGGAATTCTGAAACAAAAAAAGGAGGATTATATTATAAAAATAATATTCCTTTACAAGAATTAAATAAAAAACAAATACAAGAATTGACCCAAGTTTCTTATTCCACTTTATTAGATCTTGATGGAGAAGGATTTAAATTAAAAATAAAGAAAAAACTCCCAAAACCTGGAAAAGATGAACGTAAAATAGATGATAAATTCTGCCAATTAGAGGCAGATGAAAAATATTGTAAAGATTTGCTTGAAGACTTATTTTGGGATATTCCAAATGGAAAAAAGGTTCAAGTAAAACATACTATTTTTATCGATAGCATAATAATGCCAGAAGGTGAAAAAGATTTTGCAAAGATCAGAGAACTTTCAAAAAGAAAAGGTAAAATAATTAGAAAAATTGAAATTGATGGTCAAGAATCTTTTAAAGAGTATGAATTTGAAGCTTAATTATCCCCATAAGCTTTAAAAAGCCTTTTTCTCTTGATATTTCATTCCAGGGTAAGTAAAAATGATAACATCCGTATTATTGAAAAATATAACAAATGCCAACAAGAAAATCACCAAGAAAAGGAAGCTTGCAGTTTTGGCCAAGAAAGAGGGCCAATAAATTTCTGCCACGCGTTAATTGGAATGCTATTGATTCTGGGAAAAATTTGAAAGGATTTATTTGTTATAAGGCCGGAATGGTTTCTGGATTTGTAAAAGATAGTACTGCCGATTCTATGACTAAAGGTAAAAATATAATTATCCCAATGACTGCGCTTGAATGCCCCCCAATAAAAATATTTTCTGTTAGGTTTTATAAAAACAATAAAGTTGTGAGTGAAATCCTTGCAGAAAGCTTAGAAAAAGAATTAAAGAAAAAAGTTAAATTGCCAAAAGATAAAACTAAACTTAAAAAAATTAGTGATATGAAATTAGAAGATTATGAGGATATTAAAGTAATTGCCTATTCTATTGTTAAGAAATCTGGATTAAAGAAAAAACCAGATTTGGCAGAAATTGGAATTTCTGGAAATTTAGAAGAAAAAATGAATTTTATTAAAGATAATTTAAACAAAGAAATATCTGTTTTAGATATCTTTGAAAAAGGCCAGTTAGTTGATTTAAGAGGTTTAACAAAAGGAAAAGGCCTTCAAGGCCCTGTAAAAAGATTTGGTATTCAATTAAAAGTCTCAAAATCTGAAAAAGGAAGGAGAAAACCTGGAAGTCTTGGCCCTTGGCATCCTGCAAGGGTTACTTTTAGAGTTCCCATGGCTGGACAACTTGGAATGTTTACAAGAGTGATTTATAATAATAAAATAATTGATTTAAAAAAAGCTTCTGAAAAACCCATTACAAACTTAAAAAATTTTGGAGATCTTAAAACAGATTATATTTTAGTTTATGGTTCTATCCAAGGCCCTGCAAAAAGACAACTTATAATTTCGCATGCTCTTAGAGAAACAAAAAAACAAAAGAAAAAGGAGTACGAATTACTTGAAATAAGATGAAAGCCAACATATTAACAATTGATGGAAAAAAGAAATCCCAAATTGATTTGCCTAAATGTTTTTCTGAAAAAATTAGAAAAGATTTAATCCAAAAAATAATTGAAACTAAAAAAGTTAAGCAACCTTATGCCCCAAATCCTGTTGCAGGAAGACAAAGTTCTGCAAGTGGAAAAATAATTCATAAAAGACATGTTTGGAAAAGCCAATATGGAAGAGGCATGTCAAGAGTTCCTAGGAAAGCTCTTTCAAGAAAAGGTTCTCAATTTAATTGGGTTGGTGCAATTTCTCCAAATACTAGGGGGGGAAGCCGAGCACACCCTCCAAAAGCAGTATCTATGATTAATGATAATAAAATAAATAAAAAAGAATTAAGACTAGCTTTAAGATCTGCAATTAGTGCAACAATAATTCCAAAACTTGTTTCAGAAAAATATCTTACACTTCAAAAAGAAAAAATACAAGTTCCTTTTATTGTTGAATCAAAATTAACTTCATTAAAAGCTAAAGAATTAAATTTAAGTTTAAAAGCCATTTTAGGAAATGTATTTGAAACTGCAAAAAAGAAAAAAGCAATTAGGGCAGGCAAGGGAAAATTGAGGGGAAGAAAATACAAAAAGAGTTTGGGTATGTTGATTGTACTGGGAGATAAAGAAAAATTAAAATCAAAATCATACGATATTGTTAATGTAAATAAATTAAGTGTTATTGATCTTGCTAATGGTGGTGTTGGAAGATTAACCATATATACTGAAGAAGCAATCAAAGAACTAGGAGAAAAATTAAAATGATTTTAAAACCAATTGTAACTGAAAAAGCTGTAATGATGATTGAAAGAGATAATGTTTTGACTTTTCAAACATCAATAAAAGTAAACAAACTTGAAATTAAAAAAGAATTAGAGGATTTATTAAAATTAAAAGTGGATAAGATTAGAACCCTATCTAGAAATAATAAAAAATATGCATATGTAAAGTTAAAAGGAGATATTTTAGCAATTGATGTTGCTACAAAACTAGGTTTAATGTAAAATGGGAAAAAGAATTATATCGCAAAGACGTGGAAGAGGAACTTCAACCTACAAAGTTAGAAAAAAAGCATTTAAATATAAGTTACAATATCCAAAACAATTAGAAGGGACTGGAAAAGTTCTTAAGATTGTTAATTCTGCCGCCCATACTTGTCCTTTAGCAAAAATCTTGTCAAAACAAGGAACTTTTTTTATACCTGCATTTAAAGAAATGTATGAAGGCCAAGAGATTAGTTTTGGGGGCCAAGAGATTAAAGAGGGAAATATATTAAAATTAAAAGACATTCCAGTAAAAACAAAAATTAATTGCATAGAATCAAGACCTGGAGATGGTGGAAAATTCATCAAAACAGGGGGAAACTCCGCAGTACTTAATAGAAAGATTGGAAACAATATTATGGTTTTAATGCCTTCTAAAAAAGAAAAGAAATTCCATATGAACTGTAGAGCAATTATTGGAGTAATTGCGGGCCAAGGAAGATTAGATAAACCCATTTTAAAAGCAGGGAAACAACACCATATTAAAAAATCAAAAAGTAAATTATGGCCAAGAACAAGTGCGGTAAAAATGAACAAGATAGACCATCCATTTGGTTCTGGTAGAGGAAAAAATCCTAAGAGCAAAATTGCTAAAAGAAATGCTCCTCCAGGTAAAAAAGTTGGATTAATAAGGCCAAGAAGAACAGGTAAAAGGAAATAACTAAAATGGAAATAAGAAAAAAAGAATTTACATATCGTGGAAAAACACTTGAAGAATTAAAAGCCCTAGATGTAAGAGAATTTGCAAAATTTTTAAGCTCTAGAAAAAAGAGAACTGTTTTAAGACAATTTCAAGAAATTGAAAATTTTATTAAAAGAGCTAAAAATAAAGAGGGCAAGAATAAAAGAATAAAAACTCACGCAAGATCTCTAGTTATTGTCCCTGAATTAGTTGGATTAAAAATACAAGTTTATAATGGACACCAATTTGTTCCTATAGAAATTATTGTAGAAATGCTTGGACACAGATTAGGTGAATTTGCCCTTACAAGATCTAAAGTTGCACACACCAAAGCGGGCGTCGGTGCTACAAAGGGAACTAAACACAAATCAAAGAAATAAAAATGGCAACAAATACTGAAAAACCCTCAACAAAAGCAGAACAAAAGAAAAATATAGTTGGCACTACAAAAAAACCAAAGCAAAAAATAAACATGCCCCCAGTAAAAAAAGAAGATATTAGAAAAAAGATAGAAACAACTGAGGATAAAAACATTAAAGACGAAAAAGTTCCTGAACAAGATTCAGAAACTAAAGGGAAAAAAGTTCCTGAACAAGATTCAGAAACTAAAGAAAAGAAAAAGACAGTTCCAAAAAATAAAAAAGATTATGCAATGGTTAATGTGAAAGGTCTTCCAATATCTCCAAAAGACGCAAAATATCTTTGTAAATTTATAAAAAATAAAAGAATTCCAAAAGCAATTAAAGATCTTGAAGAAGTTTTGACTTTAAAAAAACCAGTTCCAATGAAAGGAGAAATTCCCCATAGAAAAGGTAAAATAATGTCTGGAAGATTTCCTATTAAAGCTGCAGGATATTTTATTATGTTACTGAAAAGTTTGCAAGGAAATGCAAATATGTATGAATTAGAAAATCCGGTAATTATCCAAGCAATACCAAATATTGGACAAAGACCTTTAGGAAGGGGTGGAATAAAAAGAAAAAGAACGCATGTAAGTATAAAGGCTATGGAAAAGAAAATAGAAAAAGGAGATCAAAAAATAAAAAACAAATAAAATGGAAGAAAAAATAAATAATTTTTTCATGCACATTAATAAGGAGAAATTTTATTAAAATGGAAGAAAGAAAAACTGTTAAATTTAAAAAAGAAGAATTTTCAATGAAAGAAAGAATAAAATTAGAAATGGGAAAAGGAAAGATTAGTAGAGTTACTATAGAATATACCCCAATGGGGGAAAAAATAGTAATCGCAACAAATAAACCAGGGTTGGTTATTGGAAGGGGTGGAGAAAAAATAGAAATTCTTACAAACATTTTGAAAAAAGATTTTAAATTAGAAAATCCGCACATTGAAATTGATGAAATAAGAGAACCGGATTTAGATGCGCAACTTGTGGCAGATGATCTTGCATTAGGCCTAGAAAGATTTGGCCCTTTAAAATTCAAAGTTCTTGCATACAGGGCACTTCAAAGAATTGTGAAAGCTGGAGCATTGGGTACTGAAATAAGATTAAGTGGTAAACTTCCAAGCTCAAGAGCAAGAACATGGAGATTTTCACAAGGATATTTAAAAAAGGCAGGAGACAGTGCAAAGGCTGTTGATAGAGCCCAAGCAAGAGCACAAACAAAACCTGGAACAGTTGGTGTAAAAGTGAGTATATTAAGACCAGATGCTAAATTAAAAGACAGAATTGATGTAAACGAAGCGCTTATTAAAAAATTAAAAGAAAATGCCAAGGAAAAAGAAAAAATTAAACCAATTAAGAAAAAGAAAAAATGAATAAAATAAAAGATTTACAAAATTTAAGTAAAGCAGATACAGAGAAAAAACTCAGGGAATTAAAAATTGAACTAATGAAAGCAAAATCAAGTGCACAAAAAACAGGGAGTTCAAAGATAAGAGAGATTAAAAAAACAATTGCAAGAATCTTAACAATAAAATCAATGGAGAAAAATAAAAATGGAAATATGTCCTAAATGTGGATTACCTGAACAAGCATGTGTCTGTGAACAAATTGTTAAAAGTTCTCAGCAAATAAGTATAAAAAATGAAAAGAAAAGATACGGAAAACTAGTTACTACAATTTCAGGATTTGATACAGGAATTGATATTAAAAAAATAGCAAAAGAGTTAAAAAACGAACTTGCTTGTGGAGGGACTGCTAAAAAAGGAATTATCGAGCTTCAAGGTGGCCACAATAAAAAAGTAAAGGAATTACTAATTAAATTGGGATTTGAAGAAGAATCAATAAATTAAAATGACAAAACCAACGATGACAAAAGAAAATAAAAAACAAGAAACAGAATGTAAAGATAAGAATTGTCCCATTCATGGAAATTTAAAAACAAGAGGAAAAATTTTCAAGGGAAAAGTTATCTCTAAAAATCATAAAAGGGTTGCAATTGAATTTGAAAGAATGATTTATGTTAGAAAATATGAAAGATATGCTAAGGCCAAAACAAAAGTTCATGCAAGACTTCCAGAATGTATGGAAAAAGAAATTAATCTTGGTGATTTTATAAAAGTTCAAGAATGTAGGCCTTTAAGTAAAATAATTCATTTAGTGGTTATGGAAAAAATCAAAGATGTTGAGGAGGTTAAAAAAACATGAAAGCGATAAGTGCAAGAGCAACCTCGGGATTAAATATTGGAAGCACAATGATTGCCTCAGATAATAGTGGGGCTAAAATAGTGAGAATAGTCTCAATAAAAAAAGGAAAAGGAAGAAAAGGAAAACAAGGATTTGCCAAAATAGGAGATTGGGTAAAAGTTAGTGTTAAAAAGGGTGTTCCAGATATGAAAGGAAAGGTTTTTGATGCTGTTTTAATAAGGCAAAAAAAATCTTATAGGAGATTAACTGGAGAAAGAGTTGCGTTTGAAGATAATGCTGTTGCTATTTTAAAAGATGAGAAAGGAAATCCCAAAGGAACACAAATTAAAGGACCAATTGCAAAGGAGACATTAGAACGATGGCCATCTGTGGCAAAAATCGCTTCAATAGTATATTAAAATGAAAAAAACATTTTCAAAAAACTGGAAATCAAGTAAACAACCAAGAAAACAAAGAAAATACTTAGCAAAAGCCCCCCTTCATATAAAGAAAAAACAATTATCTACAAATTTATCAAAAGAATTAAGACAAAAGTACAAAACAAGAAACATTGAATTAAGAAAAGGTGATAAAGTGAAGATTATGAGGGGCAAATATAAAGGAAAATCTGGGAAAATCAATAGTGTTAAAATTAAAATGTTAAAAGTGTATATTGAAGGCATTCAAATAAAAAAATTAGATGGGTCAAAAGCAATGGTCCCTTTAAAACCTTCAAATTTACAAATAATTGAATTATATGCAGATGATAAAAAAAGATTTAAAAGAAAAAATGTGATTAGTACCTCTCACAAATCACCTAAACAAGAATCAAAGGAGACAAAACAATGAGTCATTTAAAGAGACAAAATTTCCCAAAAAGTTGGCCCGTACCTAGGAAAGGTTCAAAATTTATAGTTAAAGCCAGTTCAAAAGGAATTCCTATTTTAGTTTTACTGAGAGATGTTTTAAAGATTACTAGAACAAGAAAAGAAATTAAGCAAGCAATTTTTGCAAAGAACGTTCTTGTTTGTGGCAAAGTTATTAAAGATGAGAGAAAAAATATTGAATTATTTGATATCATAACTCTTGTGCCTTCTAAGAAAAATTATCAATTATCTTTATCTGAAAAAGGAAAGTACGAGTTAAAAGAAATAAAAGAATCTGAAAAAGATAAAAAAGTATCTAAGATAATTAATAAAAAAATATTAAAGAAGAAAAAGACCCAGTTAAATTTGCTAGATGGAAGAAATTATTTAACAGATTTAAAATGTTCTGTAAACGATTCAGTAATCATAAATTTAAAGAAAAACCAAATTGAGAAATGTCTTGATTTAAAAGAAAAAGCAAAAATCTTTATTATAGGTGGTAAACACGCCGGAAAACAAGGAATAATACAAAAAATAGATAAAAAACTTAAAATTGCAGAAGTAGAATCTGATAAACAAAAAATAAATGTTTTAATTAAACAATTAATGGTGGTAGAATGATAAAAAGTAAAGAACAAAACAAAATGAGAGAAATAAAAATAGAAAAAATAGTTTTAAATGTCGGAGGAGTAGGAGACCATTTAGAAAAAGGATTTAAATTATTACAATTTTTAACTAAAAGAAAACCTGCAAAAACAAAATCAAAAAAAAGAATCCCTTCTCTAGGAGTTAAACCCGGGTTAGAAGTTGGTGCAGTCGTTACATTAAGAAAAGACTTACATGAAACCTTAAAAAGATTCTTGATTGTTGGAGACAATACTTTAAAGAAAAGTCAATTAACCGAAAATGGATTTTCATTTGGGATAAAGGAATATATTGAAATTCCAGGATTAGAATACCAAAGAGATATTGGGATAATGGGTTTAGATGTTACTGTTGTATTCAAAAGATCTGGAAGAAGGGTTAAATTAAGAAAAATAAAGAAAGGGAGATTCCCGCAAAGACAAAGAATTTCCACAGAAGAAATAATTAAATTTATGGAGGAAAAGTTTCAAACAACTTTTAAGTAAAATGACTGCAAGCGATTGGAAAAAAGTATTCAAACAACTTGACGCAAAACCCGTAATAAAAGCAAAATTCATAAAACATTGTAAACCAAAAGATAGAAAAATAGGGATTGCAGTTAAAAAATGTGAGAGATGCGGTAGATTTGGAGCCCATATAAAATCTTATGGGATAAATCTTTGTAGGCATTGTTTTAGAGAAATTGCAGTTGAAATTGGGTTTACAAAATATTCATAAAATGAAAAACAAAAAAAACATAATGGAGAGAGAAAATGTCGCATGATATAGTAGCAGATGCTTTGAACATGATTAAAAATGCAAAGAAAGCTAAAAAAGAAGTTGTAAAAGTTCAAAAAATATCAAACCTTTTAATAGAAGTTTTAAAAATAATGAAACAAAAAGGCGCCATTAAAAGATATAAAATAAATGCATTAACAAAATCTGTAGAAATAGTTTTAGGAGACTTATCTGAATGCAAATCTATTAAACCTAGATTTAGTGTAGACAAATCTGATATTGAAAAGTATAGAAGGAGATATCTTCCTTCAAGAAATCTTGGAACAGTTATTATTTCTACAAATAAAGGTTTAATGACCCATGAAGAAGCTCAAGAAGAAAAAATAGGAGGGTGCTTAATTGCTTATTTTTATTAAAATGAAAAAAGAATTATCTAAAGAAATTGATATCCCAGAAAATGTCAAAGTTAATCTAGAAAAAAATAATTTAACTGTGAAAGGCCCTGTTGGAGAAAATTCAAAAGAATTTGATTTTAAAAAATTAGATGTTGAAATAAAAGGAAATAAGGTTATTTTAGGTCATAAAAAAGCAACAAAAAGAGAGAAAAAACTAATAAATACTCTCGCAGCGCATATAAAAAACATGATTCAAGGGACAATTGAAAAATTTGAATATAAATTAAAAATATGTTATGTCCATTTTCCTTTTACAATAAAAATAGATAAAAATCAAGCCATAATCAAAAACTTTTTAGGAGAAAAAATAGAAAGAAAAGTGGGCCTTCCAAAAGAAGCAGAAATAGAGATAAAAGGTGATTTTATCACGATTAAGGCAATAGATAAAGAGGTTGCTGGACAAGCTGCTGCAAATTTAGAAACAGCCACAAAAATAAGGGGAAGAGATAGAAGAGTTTTCCAAGATGGAATATATATTACAAATAAATGTGGGAGAGAATTATAAACTAAAATGACTAAAGCTAAATTTTTAAAGAGAGACACTAAAAGATTTTCTAAATTTGGGAAAAAAAGAAAAAAACTACTATCTTGGAGAAAACCAAAAGGAAGAGATAATAAAATGAGGGAAAAGAGAAGGGGCTATCCTTGTGTTGTTAAAATAGGTTATAAAGATCGAAATAAAGAAGAAATTAAGATCATCTCAAATATGAAAGATCTGGATGGATTGGAAAAAAATGAAAAAATTATCTTAGGCAATATTGGTAAAAAGAAAAAAATAGAAATTATCGAAAAAGCTAAAGAGTTAAAATTAAATTTCGAAAATGTTAATATAAGTTCTTTTTTGAAAAAATTAGAGAAATCAAAAAAAGATGCGGGGGAAAATAAAAAATGAATTTAAAAAAGAAAAAAGAATTGGCTGCAAAAACATTTAAGGTTGGAAAAGAAAGAATTTCCTTTGTAAAATCTTCTTTGAAAGAAATAAGTGAAGCTATAACAAAAAATGATTTAAAAGAATTAAAACAAGAAGGGGCAATAATTGTCCAGAATAAAAAAGGAAAGAAAAAAAATCTTAATAAAAAAGCAAGAAGATCTACTGGAAATATAAGAAAAAAAGTAAATACAAGAAAGAGAGATTATGTCATAATGACGAGAAAATTAAGAAAATATGTTGCAGATTTAAAAAAACAAGGCACATTGACAAGAGAAGAAATTAAAGAAATAAGAAAAAAAATAAGAAATAAACAATTTAAAAGTAAGGCTAATCTAAAACAATATGTTGGGGAGTTAAAATCATGAAAACACAAAAAAAGCGAAGAAAACAAAATAAAACCGATTATAAGAAAAGATTAAATCTATTAAAAAACGAAGCTCCAAGAATGGTTTTTAGAAAGACAAATAAATATTTTATTGCTCAATACATCTCTAGTGAAGAAGCAAAAGATAAAGTTTCTTTTGGTTTTAATTCAAAGATTCTATTAAAATATGGATGGCCAGAAGAATTTAAAGGAAGTTTGAAATCTATTCCTGCCGCATATTTGTTAGGATATTTAATGGGGGAGAAAATATTGAAAGATAAGTTAAAACAACCTATTGTGGATGTTGGAATGATAAGAACCATTCATAAAACTAAGTTTTTTGGTTTTTTAAAAGGGTTAATTGATTCAGGAATAAATATAAACTGTAAACCTGAAGCATTTCCAGAAGAAGAAAGAATTATAGGTAAAAGTTTAAAAAAAGATTTTTCAAAGAAATTTGAAGAAATAAAATCAAAAATAAAAAAATAAAATGACAGAAGATATTAAAAAAACAGCAAAGACGTACGGGACAGTTTCAGAAGACACCGTTATGGAAGAAGCTAAAGATGGGGAAAAAATAACAGAAAAAATGATCAAAGCGAAACAAGTTCAAGAAGATGAGGTGGAAATTGAAGAAAAAGAAAAGATAATTAAGAAAATTGAAGAAAAAGAAGAAATAGTTAAGAAGATTGAAGAAAAAGAAAAGCCCCGTTCTAGGTATGCTAAACCAGACATCTCAGAAATAAGGGAAGCATGGGAACCTAAAACTAAATTAGGTAAAGATGTTAAGACAGGAAAAATAAAAGATATAGACGAGATTTTAGATAATGATAATAAAATTTTAGAAGAAGGGATTGTGGATTATTTATTAAATCTTGAATCTGATTTGATGGCAATTGGCCAAGCAAAAGGTAAATTTGGTGGTGGAAAAAGAAGAGCTTGGAGACAAACACAAAGAAAAACACAAGAAGGGAATGTTTTAACTTTCTCAAGTATGGCTGTAGTGGGTGATTGTCAAGGCCATGTTGGCATTGGTGTTGGAAAAGCTTCAGAAACTTTACCTGCAAGAGATAAAGCTATAAGAAAAGCTAAACTAAATATTATCAAAGTTAAAAGAAGTTGTTCAAGTTTTGATTGTTCATGTTCAGAACCTCATTCAATTCCATTTGAAGTTACAGGAAAATGTGGAAGTGTAAAAATAACCCTAATTCCTGCACCTCAAGGAACAGGTTTGGTGGTTGCAAATGAATTGAAAAAAATATTAAAATTAGCTGGAATTCAAGATGTTTATAGTAAAACATTTGGAAGTATAAGGACGAGTTTTAATTTGGCTAAGGCCTGTATTGAAGCTCTTAAAGAAACAAATAGAGAGGTTAAAAAATGACAATAGCGGTTGTAAGAATATCTGGACAAGTAGGATTAAAATCAGAAATAGTTGAAACATTATATAGGTTAAGACTTAGAAGAAAATATGTTTGTGTTTTAGTAGAACCTACTAAAGAGAATATGGGGATGGTTAAAAAATTAAGAGATTTTGTTGCATTTGGAGAAATAAATGAAGAAACCCAAAAAGAGTTGATTAAAAAAAGAGGTAAAAAAGATAAAGATGGAAATTTAAAACCATTTTTTAGATTATCTCCTCCAAGAAAAGGTATTAAATCAAAATTCCATTTTCCAAAAGGAGTTTTAGGAAACAATAAAGAAAAAATAAATGATTTAATTATGAGGATGTTATAATGAAGCTTAAAAAAACTAAAAAATCAAAAACAATGAGGGGAAAAGGTATGGGAACCCATGGTAGCGGGGCTAGGAAAAATAAAAAGAAATCTGGACACAAAGGGGGAGTTGGCATGGCTGGTTCTGGAAAAAGGGCAGACCATAAAAAAACCCTAATAACTAAACTCTATGGGCACAATTATTTTGGTAAACAAGGAATTACAAGTAGGGGAACAAAAAAAGATCATAGGGACAGAATTAATTTATCAGACATACAAAATAATTTAGAAAAATATGGAAAAAAGAATAAAGATGTTTGGGAAATTAAATTAGAAAAATATAAAATACTTGGAACAGGAGATGTTAAGGTCAAAATGATTATTTTCTGTTTAGAAGCTTCAAAATCTGCAATTGAAAAAGTAAAAAAAGCAGGTGGAGAGATTAAAATTAAAGAAAAAAAGAAGATTGAAACTCCCTTGGTTGAACACCATAAGAAAAAGTCTCTGAAATAAAATTTCAGGACTCGTCCCTGAAACAAGGACGAAAGAATTAAGAAAAATAACCTTTAAAAACAATCTTCTCGATAAATAATCATGGACTTTAAAAAGATATTTGCATTAATTCCAGAAGTAAAAAAGCCCTCAGAAAAAAAAGTTAGTTTTAATATCAAGTTAAAATGGACTTTAATCGTTCTTGGAGCATTTTTTATTTTGGCTAATATTTCTTTGTTTGGATTGGCTTCTGCAGCATTAGAAAGATTTGAATATCTTGCAATTATACTTGGAACAGATTTTGGTTCAATTATTTCTTTAGGTATTGGTCCAATAGTAATGGCCTCTATTATCTTACAACTTTTAACAGGTGCTGGAATAATAAGAATTGATTTGAATAGTTCAGAAGGGAAAAAATTCTTTCAGGGATTGCAAAAATTATTAGTATTTTTCTTCATAATCTTTGAATCACTTGTTTATGTTTTAATGAATGGTCTTGAAGCTCTGCCCGGATATACTGGGCTTGTTATTTTCCAACTCATTTTAGGAGGCTTGGCAATTTATTATATGAATGAGGTCTCTGAAAAATGGGGTTTTGGATCTGGTGTAAGTTTATTTATTGGTGCAGGGGTATCTTGGAGATTAATTGCAAGTGCATTTCAATTTATAAATACCCAAGGAAAAAGTTGTTTAATGGACTTTGCAGGAACTCCTTGTTCAGGAAAAGTTTTAGTTTTAATACAATCTATAATTAGTAATCAAAAGAATCCTACAGAGTTTTTAGCTGCACTTGCAGCAATTGCGGCTACAGTAGTAATTTTCTTAGTTGTTGTTTGGGCACAATCTTTGAAAGTAGAAATTCCTTTATCTTATGGAAAAATAAGGGGTTATGGTATGAAATGGCCTTTATCATTTTTCTATTCCTCTGTTATTCCTGTTATTTTTGCTGCTGCTTTAGTCGCCAATGTTCAACTCTTTGGAGGGATGTTAGAAAATTGGCTAGGCCATGCTACTTTTTTGGGGCATTTTGTTAATGGACAAGCTGTTTCAGGACTTGCATTTTGGTTAGGATCTACTCATATTTTAGATTTAACAATTAGGGGAGGTTTTTTACCAATTTACTTATTACAGGGTGTAACCCATATTTTATTTTTTATGGCATTATGTACTTTATTCTCGGTATTTTGGGTAAAAACATCTGGAATGGATTCAAAAGCCCAAGCAGAAAAAATAAGTTCATCTGGTTTACAAATAGCAGGATTTAGACAAGATAATAGAATTTTAGAAAGTATTTTAGATAGATATATTATGCCTTTGACTGTGATGGGAGGTGCTGCAATAGGTTTATTAGCTGCACTTACTGATTTATTAGGTGCTTTAGTGTCAGGAACAGCAATATTATTAGTAATTATGATTATGTATCAATTTTATCAATCAATTGCTCAACAACACTTTGAAGACATGAATCCAACCCTAAGGAAATTTATGGGAAAAATGTAAAATGAATGATTCAGGAAAAACAAGCTTTAGACCAATAATTATTGTGATGTTAATCTCTTTAGCCATTGCAGGATTATGGAATAAACTTGCTTTTATAAAAAATGCCATTCATTTTATTTTGAATCCTACGGCAGGCTTTCTTATTGATTGGAATATGCTTATTGGAATGTCCATTGTTATTTTAATTATAACTTTTATAACAACGCTTGTTCAAAAATATGCTACTGACCAAAAAACACTAAAAGAATTAAAAATAGAACAAAAAGCAGTTCAAAAGCAAATGAAAGAATTTAAAAATAATCCTCAAAAAATGAAAGAACTTCAAAAACATCAAATGAGTTTTATTCCTCAACAATTTAAATTAAGTATGAGTTCTATGGTTTATACAGGGGTTCCTTTAATCTTGTTTTTTAGATGGTTTGATGATTATTTTACAGTTTTAGCAACAGTAACAGGAGAACCTGTGAGATTTTTAGGATTTATGGGGTGGTTTATATTTTACCTTGTTGCTTCAATTGTGTTTAGCTCTATATTTAAAAAGATTCTGAAGGTTGCTTAGAAACTCTTAAAAACCCATTATTTCTATGTCTAACATGGACGAAAGAGAATTACAAATAAAATTTCAAATATTTGAACAGCAAATAATGCAAATTCAAGAGCAAATTCAAGCAATTGATCAAGCAATAGTTGAAATTGATTTGCTTGAAAAAGGCTTAAGTGATCTAGTTGGTAAAAAAGATTCTGAAATCTTAGCGCCAATGGGAAAAGGAATATTTGCCAAAACAAAATTAATTTCTGAAGAATTAATTGTTGATATTGGAAATAAAACATTTGTCAATAAATCAATACCAGAAACTCAAGAACTAATAAAAGCCCAATTAATAAAATTACAAGATATTAAAGTGCAATTAGAAGAAGAATTAGAAAAAATAAATATGGAACTAACAAAAACCATGATTGGTTTTAATAGTGAAAGAAATTCTCCTTGTTCTTGTAAAGATGAAAATTGCGGGTGTGAAGAAAATTGTGAATGTGAAAAAAATTAACTAACTTTCTTTAAAAATTGATTATAACTCAACAAACCATATTCTGTTATTATTCCGGCCAAGTATTTTTTTGGAACAAATTCAAAAGCAGGATTTTTTATTTTTATTTTCTTTGGGGCACGATCCCAAACCTCGTTTAATTTCCTATTTTCAATTGGAATTTTATTTTTTGAAAACTTCCAAGAATCTGCAACAACATAAAAAGGAATTTTATGCTTTTTAGCAAGAATGGCTAAAACTTCACTGCCAATTTTATTTATTACGCCCCCTTTTGCTAAAGCATCTGCACCAATAAATATTTTAGAAACTCTTTTTGTCCCAAATTCTTTTGAAAGTGCTGCATTCATTGCAGAATCAATAAACATTGTAACTTTGATCTTTGCTTTTTTTAAATCTCTTGCAGTTTTTCTTCCTTGGAATAAAGGTCTTGTTTCTGTATTGTAAACTTCAAATTTTTTTGATTTTTTCTTTGAATATACTAAAGCTTGGACCACATTTGTAGAATGGCAATGTGTAAATATAACATCCTTGGATTTTATTAATTTAAAAACTGCTTTATTTATTTCTTCTTGCGCTAAACTAAAATGTATTTTAATTTGATTTATGGGCATTCCTTGTTCTGCTAAATTCAATACATTTTGCATCATAGGTTCTGTTGGCCTAGTATTTAATATCTTTTTTATTGTACTTTTTGAAGAATCTAAAGAATATGCTTTTAATGCTGCTTTAGCAACATTTTTAGCACCTTGAATTTTAATCTCTTTTATATTTTTTATTATTTTCTCAAGTTTTTTCTCTTTATTCATAAAAGAAAGAATCTAAGAAAGTTTAAAAATTCTCTTTTTCTAACAATAGCATGTTAGAATCTTTAATTAATCCAAAGAGGGCAAAAAAAGGTCCCTGGAAAATGCTTTTTGTAGGAATTTTGTACGGGTCACTTTCAATTTTATTAGTAAAATTATTTTTTTCTTCAGATGTGGTTTTAAGTAAATTTTCTGGAATAATGGTTGTTACTTTTTGTGTAATGTTTTCTCTTCCGTTTATGTATTATATAATAAAAAGAGAAGAAAGAGAAGATGAAGAAATTGAAGGATTATTACATGTTTGGAGAGCCCATAGGGGAGCTATTTTTTCTTTAATGTGGTTATTTTTAGGTTTTGTAATTGCTTTTTCATTTTGGCATATAATTTTGCAAGACCCTAATCTTTTGAATGCGCAAATAGAAACCTATTGCATGATAAATAGCCCCTCTGACATAGAATCTTGTTTTAAAGCATATTCTACACCAGGCGCTGATTCTATGACTGGTGCATATGCCTCAAAAGCAGGAAGATTCTTTTCAATATTAGAAAACAATATTTATGTCATGATTTTTACATTAATATTTTCTTTAATTTTTGGTGCAGGAGCCATATTTGTATTAGCTTGGAATGCTTCTGTGATTGCAGGTGCAATAAGCATTTTTACACATTACAAAATATTAGAAATTCCCTTGGGCTTATCCAGATATATGGTGCATGGTTTACCTGAAATAGCAGCATATTTTATAACTGCTTTAGCAGGGGGAATTTTAGGGGTAGGTTTTATTAGAAATGGTATAAAAAGTAAAAAATTTGTAAGGGTTTTGGAAAATGTTATTATTTTGATTTTTGTTTCTTTGGTAATCTTGGTTCTTGCAGGCCTTATTGAAGTATATTTCACACCCTTACTATTTAATTGACTTTAATTAAATTTAAAAACAAACTTTTATTTGAAAAGCTATGGATCCTTTATTAATTACAATTATGCTTGTAAGTTTTTTGACTACCTTAATTATAATTCCCTTTTGGATTAGGAAAACCAAACAAATTGGTCTTTTATGGGAAGATATGAATAAATATCTTAAAAAGAAAAACATTGCAGGGTCTGGAGGTGTTGCTGTTATTGTTGGGACTTTAATTGGCATTTTTGTGTATATGGCCTTAGGAACATTTTATTTTAAATTTGATGGTCACCTAACAGAAATTTTTGCAATAATTGCTTCTTTATTTCTTGTTACAGGTGTTGGATTTATAGATGATTTATTTGGTTGGAGAAAAGGAGGATTATCAAAAAGATCTAGATTAGTTTTAATCTTGTTTGCATCGATTCCTTTGGTTGTAATTAATGCAGGTGTTTCGAATATGCTTGGAATAAATCTTGGAATCCTTTATCCACTTCTCTTAATTCCTATTGGATTTTTGGGAGCTGTGACAACCTATAATTTTTTGGCGGGATTTAATGGTTTAGAAACCGGGCAAGGAATAATTTTATTATCTTCTTTGGCAATTGTGACTTTTTTGACAGGAAATGCTTGGTTAAGTTTAATTGCCCTTTGTATGGTTGCAGCCCTAATAGCTTTCTACACTTTTAATAAATACCCTGCAAAAATTTTCCCGGGAGATGTGTTAACTTATGCTGTTGGGGCTATGATTGCCATGATTGCCATTTTAGGAAATATTGAAAAGATAGCTATTTTCTTTTTTATCCCATATATCTTAGAATTTATATTAAAATCAAGGGGAAAATTGAAAAAATACAGTTTTGGGAAACCAAATAAAGATGGAAGTTTAGAACAACCTTATAGTAAAATTTATGGATTAGAACATTTAGCAATTGCCATTTTAAAGAAAATTAAACCAAGCAAAAAGGCATATGAAAAAGAAGTTACTTGGTTGATTCATGCATTTCAAATAATAATAATCGGAATAGGATTTATTATCTTTTTTTAATTAAATAGGTTTTTAAAATAAAATTGCGTGCTTACAGAATGGTTGAAAAGAATGATTTAATTGAAGGTTTTAAAGATGGATTTGTGAATGCAAAGAAAATTTTATCTGACAAGAAAATTCAAAATATTATTATAATTCTCTTATTATTAGGATTTATTATATTAGGTACATACATTAGGGTTCAAAATATGCCTCTTTTAATTGATCAAACAACAGGAGAGTATATTCCTCTTGCTTTAGATCCTTTTTATTTTCTAAGGATCGCTGAAACTATTGTAGAAACAAATGGAAATCTCCCTGCAGCAGATTTAATGAGATATCCTTCCTTAGAAGTGCCTTGGCATCCGGAGATTCTCCCAAAAGCAATTGTTTTTTTATATAAAACAGCAAAAATAATTTCCCCAGAAATCTCTCTTAGATTTATTGATGTTTTGTCCCCAGTTATTTTCTTTATTTTGGGTTTAATTCTGTTTTTCTTTTTAATTTATTATTTAACTAAATCTCGTTGGATTGCGGTTCTTAGTGCAGGATTTTTAACAATCATCCCTCCCTACTTATATCGTTCAATGGCAGGGTTTGCAGATCATGAGGCAATTGGAATGCTTGGTTTTTTTCTTGCCATGTTAATTTATACTATTTCAATGAATTTTTTAGATAAAAAAATCTCTTTAAATAAAGATTATCTAAAAGTTTTAGGGTTAGGTGTTTTGGCAGGAATTACTACGACGTTTAGTATTGTTTCATGGGCAGGAATTGCGAAATTCTTATTTATGATTATTCCATTAAGTTTCTTAATTATTTGGTTGATGAAATGTAAAAAAGATGAAAAAAATATCTTAAAATACCTTTTATTTTATGTTGTTTGGTTTATATTTGCTCTTCTTGGTGGTTTTTTATTTGGATATCCCATAACCTCTATTTTCTTTGGGTTTATTGTGGCATTTAGTTCAATTTTAACTCCTTTTGTTTTAATTTTAGTTCTTATTGACTATTTAATCTTAAAATATGGAAAAAGATTTTTAAAAGAAAAACAAAAAAGATTTAGAATAATTTATAGTGGTATTTTAGCACTTATTTTCGGAGGAATAATTTACCAAATCTTTATTGGAAATGTTTTTGGATTGATCTCTTCAATAATTAATCAAATTATTAGCCCTGCTGGGAAAGAGAGAATTTTTTTAACTGTTGCTGAAAATAAACAACCCTATTTGGTAGACTGGATATCTCAAATTGGAAAGAGGGGTTTTTGGATTTTTGTTGCAGGATTATTAATGGTAGGAATTAATCTTGCCAAAGGGATTAAGGGGAAAAAAGAAAAAATTATGCTTGGTTTTATTTGGTTAATCTTTATTGCAGGAATATTATTTAGTAGCATTTCTCCTAATTCTTTATTAAATGGAAGTAACTTTATCAGTAAATTTGTGATGGTTGGAAGTCTCCTTTTATTTGGAATTTATTCGATTTGGATTTATTTTAAAAAAGATTTTTCTTTTAGTACAAATTTGATTATTATTGCTTCTTGGTTGGTTCCAATGGTTTTAGTTGCACGTTCAACAATTAGGATCTTTTTTGCAATTGTTCCTTTTGCATGTTTTATGATGATATATGGATTATTTGAGATTTACAAAAATAGAAAATTATTAAAAGATGATTTCTCAAAATTTATTGCCTATCTCTTAATTGGATTAATTATCATAGGATTGATATTTGCTGCAGTTACATTTACTAAAGACATTATGGTTCAAGCAAAATATACTGGCCCTTCTGCAAATTATCAATGGCAACATGCAATGAGTTGGACTAGGGGAAATACTCCTGAAGGAAGTAAATTTGTTCACTGGTGGGATTATGGTTATTGGGTTCAAACACTTGGAGAAAGGCCGACAATTACTGACGGAGGTCATGCAAATGGGCATTGGGATCATTTAATTGGAAGATATTTACTAACAACACCTTTTCCTGAAACTGCAAAAAGTTTAATGAAAACCCATGATGTAAATTATTTGTTGATTGATCAAACAGATATTGGAAAATATTCGGCTTACAGTTCAATTGGAGATGATGCTGAAATTAGTGATAGGGCATCTTATATTCCAACATTTTTAGCTGATCCTTCTCAAACTCAAGAAACAAGATATGGAAAAGCTAGGATCTATAGTGGAGGAGTTTTATTGGATTTAGATGTTATATATAATTCAGAGGGGGGAGAAATCTTTCTTCCAAAAGGAAAAGCAGTTTTGGGGGCAATTATACTTGAAACCGAAAATGAAACTTTTAAACAACCTCAGGGAATTTATATTTACAATAATCAACAACATAGAATTCCCATAAGATATGCTTTTATAGGAGATGAATTATTTGATTTTAAAAAAGGTATTAACTCCACGGTATTCTTCTTTACAAAAGTTGATCAAGACACCACAAAAGGGAAAGTTGATAATGTTGGTGCTGCAATGTATTTGTCTGAAAAAACAAAAGACAGTCTTTTAGCAAAAATGTATTTAATGAATGACCCACTTAACGAATATCCTGAATTAAAACTAGTTCACTCTGAACAAGACCAAATTTCAACATTCTTAAAATACCAAGGGGTTCAACCTACAGAAATAGTATTTTATCAAGGCGTTAGGGGGCCAATTAAAATTTGGAGTTTTAATCCTGGTGAGGACATTTTAATTAGAAAAGAATTTTTAGAGGTCTCTGGAGGCTATGGAGAGTTAGATGATTTGCAGTTTATAAAATAAGTCCGCATTCCATACATATCTTTAAAAAATATTTCTTCTTATAATTTTCACCATGTCTATCCAAAAAATAGCCTTATTTCATCCTTGGATAAAATCTCGAGGAGGGGCTGAAAAAGTAGTTCTTGAATTATTAAAGAAATCAAAACATAAATTTGATATTTATACTTGGGCATATAACAGGGAAAATACTTTTGAAGAATTTAAAAAATATAAAATAAATGTAATTGCCCCAAAAATTGGGGAAAAATTATCTCGCTTTCATCTTCTTAGGGGATTATTTTTTCCTATTAGTTTATTTAAAAGGATCCCTCTTGAAAAGTATGACAAATTCTTAATATCTACTTCTGGACTAGCAGAGTTTATCACATTTAGAAATTATAAAAAAGGGAAAACTTATGCTTATTGCCATACTCCACTTAGAGAAGCAAATAAAAAAATAGTTAAATGGAATCTTAAAAATAGATATAAGAATAGCTTTTTTAAAAAAAATATCTATTTGGCGGCAGTTAAGTTTTATAGGATTTTTGAAAAAAAATCTTGGAAAAAATTAAATGTAGTAATATTTAATTCTGAATTAAGTGAATCTCGTGCAAAAGAGCATTCTCTTATTAAAAAACAAAAAACCCGTGTAATTTATCCCCCAATAGATTTTTCTAGATTTGAAAAACTTAAAACAAAAACAGGGAAACACTTTGTATATATTTCTAGATTAAATCCTCCAAAAAGACAAGATCTATTAATCAAAGCTTGGAAAATTTTCTCAGAGAAAAACAAAGAATATAAATTGATCTTGATGGGAACCCCTGATAATAAAAGATATTATGAAAAGCTACTACAATTATCAAAAAATGATAAAACCATTGAAATAAAACCAAAGGTTTCAAACAAAGAATTAGAAAACATTTTGGCCACATCTTTAGCAGGCATATTTCTGGGATACTCTGAAGATTTTGGAATAGTTCCTTTAGAGATTATTGCTGCAGGAAAACCTTTGTTAGCAGTGGATGAAGGAGGATATGTTAAATTAATTAAAAACCACCCTTTATTTTATAAAATTAAAGAAAAAGATTCAGAATATGAAATGGTGAAAGAAATCTCAAAAAAATTAGAAGAATTTATAAAAAAACCAAGGAAAAAAATAACAAAGAAGATAAACCTCAAGGATTTTATAGAGGAAATTGATGAGGTCTTGGAAAAATGAAAATTTATCTGCAATACCCTTGGAAATTTCCAGATTCTCCATATTATAAATATTTGTTGCAAGAAGTTCCAAAGGAAATTGAATATCATAATATTGAAAAACAAAAAGGAGTTATAACAAACAAAAGATTTTTTTGGTTTTCTAATTTATTAAAAAAAATTCTTAGAAGAAGCTTAAGAATATTCTTCCCATCCATACTAAATGCCCATTTGAGTCCAAAAGGAGATTATGATTTAATTCATTGCGCGCATTGTTTAAGTAAAAACAAGCATAAACCTTGGGTTACAGATTTTGAAGCTTATTGGCAATTATGGGCCTCTACAAAAAAGACTAAGAAGGGTGTTGAAAAAGCGAGAAAGATCCTACAATCTAAAAATTGTAAAAGAATATTGCCTTGGACAGAAAAAATAAAAAAGGAATTAATAGAAATGTTTCCAGAATTAGAATATAAAATAAAACTTATTTATCCTGCAATTCCACTTAAAAAAACAAAAAAAATAATTGGTAAGAAAATAATACTCATATTTTCAGGAAGATATTTTTATTGGAAAGGAGGTCTTCATGCTCTAGAAGCAATAGACCAATTAACTAAAAAATATCCAAATGTAGAAGGGATTATTAATTCAGAGGTTCCAGAAAAAGTAAAACAAAAATACTCTCAAAATAAAAAAATAAAGTTCTATGGGCTTATTCCTCAAAAAAAAGTTTTTGAATTATATAGTAGATCTGATATCTTGGTTTATCCAGGGTATACTGATAGTTTTGGGTTTGCATATTTAGAATCTATGAGTTTTGGAATTCCAATAGTCACTGTAGATGGTTGGAGTAGAAAAGAAATTATTTCTGAAGGTAAAACTGGTTTTGTGATAGAAAGACCAAAGAAAATGGCGTGGGATAAAATTGAAAAAGAAGAAAGAGAAATTGTTCAAGAAATAATAAATAAAACTTCATTATTAATTGAAAATAAAAAACTAAGAGAAACTATGTCTAAAAATTGCATAAAAGAGATTAAAGAAGGTAAGTTTTCAATAAAAAAGAGAAACAAAGAATTAAAAAAGATATATGGCGAAGCATTAAAATGAAAAGATTGAATGTTGGCTGTGGGAGGGATATCAAAGAAGGATGGATTAATTTAGATATGATCAAACATGAAGGTGTGGAAGTAATTCATGATCTTAATAAATTTCCTTATCCTTTCAAAGATAACACTTTTGACATAATTTTAGCTTCCCAAATAATAGAACATTTAGATAATCCATTAAGTTTTATTAAAGAATTATGGAGAATTGCCAAACCAGGAGCAGAAATTAATATAGGAACCGTTCATTTTTCTTCACCCACTGTTTGGGGAGATATAACCCATAAAAGACCGTATCAATCAGATACACTCAATTATTTTAATATAAAATATAAAGATAGAAAACGTCGTGCATTAAGTCTTGCAAACTCTGGAAAAGAATTTTTCCATGTTAATTCAAGGATTTGGTTTAGGTATTTCTTTAAACCATTAAGATATGTTGTTAATATAAATAGATATACTCAATTAATTTATGAGAGATGGTTTTCAAGTCTTTTTAGGGCAGATGGACAAAGTTATGATTTAATTGTGGTTAAACCTAAAAGTATGAGGCCTAAAGAATATTAAAATGAAAAAAATTTGCTTCATTTCAGGATCTTCTCCAAGTTTTCTTGGGGGAATAAGTCTTTATCAAAGAAACCTCATCGACTATGCTAAAAAGAAGAAACTAAATTTAGATTTTACTTGGATTTATCCTGGAAGTGAAAATAAAAAATATATTTTAGAGGATATTAAATGTTTTGAAGTTAAATCAAATAAAATTCCCTTTCTTAGAGAATTTGATTTTTCAAGAAAAACTAGGAGAATAATAGATAAAGAAAATCTTGACATATTAAACACACATGCAAATTGGGGATATTGTTTAAAAAGATATGTGAAAAAGAAAGATCAAAAAATAACCCATACCTACCATGGAGTTACCTTGCCTTATTTGAAAATTCAACTAAAAAAATTTGGATTTTTAAAAAGATCTTTGCTATCTCCGATTCTATTGGCTGCATATTTCCTAGAAAAACCTCCCATGAAGAAAGCAGATAAAATAATTTGTGTTTCTGAAAAAGTAAAAAAAGAATTGCAACAGATTTACCCTTCTAAAAACAATATGGAAGTTATTAGAACAGGGGTTAATATTTCTCAATTTAAAGAAATTTCCAAAGAAAGAACTAGAAAAGATCTTGGCCTCCCTAAAGAAAAGATTTATGGACTTTATTCTGGAAGGGAAGGTTATTGGAATAAAGGGTTAGATAGGGCAGTTTCAATTGGAAAAGAAATCTACAAAAATAATAATAATTTTAGATTAATTGTAATTGGATCTAATGAGGCTAAATGTAGAAAATATTTGCAAGAGGAATTTATTATCTATAAAGGCGTAATTGAAAGAAAAGAAATTTCAAAGTATTATTCTGCTTGTGATTTCTTTTTCTTTTTATCAAGGTCTGAGGGGGGAGCACCTAC
>ERZ889078.560-NODE-560-length-33493-cov-11.818590_pt1 | contig 33493 bp, 38 predicted proteins | sample MGYA00521266_ERZ889078 | MGnify/ENA primary metagenome ERZ889078 (study PRJEB32303, sample SAMEA104408618) | aquatic metagenome | biome: Brackish water; feature: Pelagic; material: water | place: Baltic Sea | collected 2014-06-16T06:34:00 | depth 76,534 m ...
CTCCATTTATGTGGATATAAGGACGCCTTAGAAAGTGAGAAGCAGGTAATGCGTGATGTAGAGTCATATTACTTAGAAAAAGCCCCGACCTTTGGAATTGATATTTAGAATGTTTCACGTGGAACAATGAGGTACGATGTAATTGTAGTGGGCGCAGGACACGCAGGATGCGAAGCAGCCTGTGCCGCGTCCCGAATGGGCTCAAAAACCTTATTGGTGACCATGAATATGCAGACCATTGGGCAAATGAGCTGTAATCCAGCAATGGGTGGCGTGGCAAAAGGGCAAATTGTTCGCGAAATAGATGCGCTGGGGGGATTTAGTGGAATCATTAGTGACCAAACAGCGATCCAATTTCGCATGCTGAATAAATCTAAAGGCCCCGCGATGTGGAGCCCGCGTGTACAATCAGATCGTTGGCGATTTGCTGAAACCTGGCGGCTCACCTTAGAGCAAATGGAAAATCTACATTTCGTTCAAAGCACAGTAGACGAGCTTTTGGTAGAAAATAATGGGATTACGGGTGTGGTTTTACAAAACGGCACACGTGTTCAAGGCTCCTCGGTTGTATTGACAAGCGGTACGTTTCTGAATGGTGTCATGCATATCGGAGAAAAGCAAATATCAGGCGGAAGATCAAGCGAGGGCTCAGCGAAGGGCATTACGGGTTGTCTGGAATCATATGGATTTGAGTCTGGCAGAATGAAGACAGGAACGCCACCACGACTTGATGGTCGCAGTCTAGATTATAGCAAATTTGAGGAGCAAAAAGGGGATGAAAAACCCGGAAAATTCTCATATACAAACACGAAACCACTCTCTCTTCAGCGTAGTTGTTGGATTTCTCACACAAGTGAAGAGGTACATGATACATTGCGTACGGCATTTGATCGAAGCCCGTTATTTAATGGGGCAATTCAATCTTCGGGACCCCGCTACTGTCCAAGTATTGAAGATAAAATCAACCGATTTTCAGATAAGACCAGTCACCAAATGTTCATTGAGCCAGAGGGCTGGGATACGGTTGAAGTATATATAAATGGATTCAGCACATCTCTTCCTGAGGAGATTCAACATGCAGCTTTACGAAAAGTGCCCGGTTTTGAAAATGCTAGATTTTTTAGACCCGGTTATGCCGTGGAATATGACTATTTCCCGCCAACGCAATTAACGCATACACTTGAGACAAAACTCGTAGAAAGGTTGTTTTTTGCTGGTCAAATTAACGGAACAACGGGGTATGAAGAGGCGGCTTGCCAAGGCTTAATGGCGGGCATAAACGCGCACTTAAAGGTCCACCGCGCTGAGGGATTCGCGTTAGATCGAAGTGAAGCCTATATAGGGGTTCTGATCGATGATTTAATCACGAAGGGGACAGAGGAACCCTACCGCATGTTCACGAGTAGAGCAGAGTTCCGCTTAACGTTACGCCAGGATAATGCGGACCGAAGACTAACATTAAAAGGACGTGAGTTAGGCTTAATCGATGACACACAATGGACACGATTTGAATCTAAAATGACCGCCATCACAGAGGCAGAAAGCTGGTTAAAAGCGCAAAGCGTGACACCAGATGAGGCGGAAGCCTATTTGTCGAAGCAAAATACGGCACCCCTAAAGCATAAGGGGCCCCTGGATCAGCTGGTCTCTCGTCCGCAATTAGGCTTGACCGGCCTATTAACGAACATAGCAAAAGATGTTCCCACACACAGCGAAGAGGTCTGGGAACAGGTGGAAATAAAATACAAATACGCTGGCTATATTGAAAAGGAACAAGCGCAAGTAGACAAGTTGAAAAGACTGGAAAATTTGCGCATACCCAAGGCCTTTGCATTTGATCAAATCATAGCCCTCAGCATGGAAAGCCGTCAAAAACTTGAAAAAATTCAGCCCGAAACACTAGGTCAAGCTAGTCGAATTAGTGGGGTATCTCCTGCAGACATTCAAATTCTCATGGTTCACCTGGGCCGATAAATTGTTTCACGTGGAACACCTTGAAAACACACCCCTTTGCCCTGTTTGTGGAAGCGATCAAGCAAAAACATACAAGTCAGTCAGAGACCACATGGTCTCGAAGGAGCACTTTTCCATTGTCGAATGTATTCAGTGTGGTATGAAGCGAACATCGCCACGTCCAAATGCCGCTTCTATTGGTCGCTATTATGAATCGGTAGCGTACAAGAGCCACAATGATGAGGGCTCTGGTCTTTTTGATATGCTCTATCGTTTTTTACGTGACCGCGCTGCGAGTCAAAAAGCGCGTTTCATGAAAAAAGTAACCTCCCAAAAAACGCCTATTCACGCACACCTGGACGTTGGGTGTGGAATAGGCGTTTTTTTGGGGGCCATGAAAAAGCAGAAATGGACTGTTTTTGGGGTAGAAATAAGCGAAAACGCACGAAAACAAGCCGAAAAGCGACTGAATCAATCCATTTTAGCGCATCTAGAGGAACTTCCAAATGAACAGAAATTCGTTGGAATTTCTCTCTTTCACGTGTTAGAACACCTTTCTGACCCAGTGGAGACCCTGAAAGACCTGCACATGCGCGCAACCGCGGACGCGGCACTTGTTCTTGCCTTACCGAATTATGCATCATGGGATGCCCAGCATTATGGTGCTTTTTGGGCCGCCTGGGATGTGCCGATTCATTTTTGGCATTTCAGAAAGGAAGACGTAAAAGCGTTGGCCGAAAAAACAGGTTGGACACTTGAGTCTATTCATCCGATGGGTCTAGACGCCTACTATGTGGCCCTGTTGAGTGAATCTTTCAAACATGGAAAGAAGCGTTGGCCAGCAGCAACGCTGAGGGGTTTTTGGAGCAACCTAAAAGGAGGAAAAAACAACACGTCAAGCCTTATGTATGTGCTCAGAAAGCTTTCATAAGTAAAAGACTTGAATCAAAAAAAACCAGCCGAGGGTTGATGTTTCTTCCAATATCAACAAAAGCATCATCCAGGGTTTTGTGCAGAAGTAAGATGTTACGAGGTGTCAAGAGCTTGGCAAAACCTGCGGGCTGAAAGGAAACCTCAGGAAACCACTGGAGCGCAAACCCCCTTAAGGCATTATGCCTTAGTCGGGTTAATTGGGAAAGTAACTGACCAGAGAAAACAAGGAAATCCCTTTGCTGTTCCCGGCTCCAACCGCCTACGCCATCGACCCAAACTTGCAGCCCAGGTAAGTCTTTTTTAAAAGCAAGACGCATCCATTCAACAAAGTGGGCGGCCAACGGAATCAAGCGTTCTCTGTTTTCTAGAAAGTCAAGGGCAATGCCGGGCGAGCCAGCCGAGAGACTCGCTAGAATTTTGGCTTGGATCGAATCCATTTTGCGTGTTCCAATGAGCCACTTTTCTACCTCAGCATTGCCCCATGGCGGCAGATAGAGTGTTTGGCAGCGACTTCGAATGGTGCCCAACACCTCCTCCTCTGCATGTGTAAGCAATATGATTACCGTGTTCTTTTCTGGCTCTTCTAGCGTTTTAAGTAATTTGTTAGCGGCGGATTCATGCATGCGCTCCGGTAGCCAAACCAACATCACCTTATAGCCTCCGCTGTGTGATTTTAAATGAAGCAAATCCCCCATCCGCTTTGCTTCTTTAACGGAGATCTGCACCACTTTTTGAGCCGCGTCTAGGGCATCAATCCAACCCCTTACTAATGGAAACTTGTTGAACGTAAGGTAGTTGCGAAATTCTGAAATATAAACATCAGACGTACCAACGGACGCGGAACCCCCCACCACGGGGAATACATAATGCACATCTGGATGTACCATTAGGTGGTGTTGCCTGCAAACATCACAGCTTCCGCAACCGCCAGAACCACAAAGGATGGTTTGTATATAGCGTTGCACCGCCAACCAACCGAGCCCCCCATTTTCACAAACGACCATCTGTGCGTGGGGGATATTGCCATTGCGGGCCTGCTCAAACCAATCATGGGTCGGATACTGCTGGGGGAAGGTAAAAATTTCAGGCACGAAGCGAAGGTAGAAACCTACCTTTGATGTCACACAGTCAAACCATGAAAACTCTTGAGAATTTATTCTTAGCCGGCCAACGCGTATTGATCCGGGTAGATTTTAATGTTCCCTTGACAGAAAAGGGACAAGTAGCCAATGATAAACGCATAGTGGCCACGATTCCCACTTTGAAATATATCGTTGAACAAGGAGGAAAGGCCATTATCCTGTCCCATTTGGGTCGACCAAAAGCGGAACCAGAGGCAAAATACAGCCTACGTCAAGTAGCTGAAGCCTTAGCGGTTCGAATGGGTCAACCTGTGAATTTTTGTGATGAAGCAGTTGGAGACAAAGCCACAGAGGCCGTCAAGGCTCTTGCCGCGGGCGAGATTCTTTTATTAGAAAACGTTCGTTTTTACCCAGGCGAGGAACAGGGCGACCCAACCTTTGCTGCGGCCCTCGCACAGCACGGTGATTGCTATGTAAACGACGCCTTTGGCACGGCACATAGGGCACACGCAAGCACCACGGTGGTGGCAAATCACTTTAAGGGCAAGGCCGCGTTTGGGTATGTAATGGCGGCTGAAATCGAAAACGTTAACCGGGTTTTAGTAAGTGGAGAGCGCCCGGCCTTAGCTATTGTGGGAGGATCTAAAGTGTCCAGTAAAATCAACATTTTGCAGAGGTTAATGGACCGCGTAGACCATATTATCATTGGGGGCGGCATGAGTTTCACTTTTATTAAAGCGCGTGGCGGCGAAGTGGGTGAAAGCATCTGTGAAATGGACCACCTTGTAACCGCAAGGGCTATTGAAAAACGGGCGATGGAAAAAAATGTTCAACTTCATTTTCCCATTGATGTTGTGGCGGCAGACGCCTTTGCGCCAGAGGCAAACACGCAGATATGTGCTATTGAGGCTATTCCTGCGGGGTGGCAAGGTCTTGACGCAGGCCCAGAGACGATCAAGGCTTTTAGTCGCGTGGTGCGCCAGGCAAAAACCCTATTGTGGAACGGCCCCTTGGGGGTTTTTGAAATGGAAGCCTTTGCCCATGGAACAAAAGCGGTGGGAGAAGAAATAGCGAAAGCCACAAAAGAAGGGCAATTCAGTCTAGTGGGCGGCGGCGATTCAGTTTCTGCGGTGGAGCAGTTTGGTCTTTCGGATCGAATGAGTTACATCTCAACCGGAGGAGGGGCCATGTTGGAATACTTAGAAGGAAAAACGCTTCCAGGAATCCAAGCTATTTTGGATTCGGAATAAGGCTAGGAAGCAAGAGATAAATAACCATGCCCTAAATCTAAAAGCTGACGGCCCACCCAGGCGACAAGGTCATACACCCAAGAGCTTCCAACATACAGGGACAGGGTATCTCCAAATCGCGGAAGCAAAAAGTGTGTGTAGAGAGCCCAAACAAGGGCAACAAAGACAAACCCCTTCAGTAATCCACTAACGCCTCCCACAAGTCGATTAATCCAACCAAGCCAGACAAGCTTAAGGACCTTTGTGAGTAATTTACCTAAAAGAACTACCCCGAGATAGACTCCTAAAAAGACACTAATTTTACCCATTAAAAGTCCGGTTGAGTCAGACAACTCAAAAACATCCATGAGCCAAGACGCCACTGTGGCGGAATAAAGCCGGATCGCCCAGTAGCCCAATAACGCGCCGAGTAACCCCGCCCACTCATTGACAAAACCACGCCAAATCCCACGGCCCGCAAAAAAGGCTATGACGCACAAACAAAATATGTCGACTACATTCACAGGACACTAAGTTAGGATGAGCGAACCCTTGAAAGAACAATGGGAACAGGTAGTAGATAAATTTACTACACGATTTTCCCCAGGAGACACCATGGACTTGGATGGAATCCTCTTTGCTATTGGACTACAAGAGCTCCAAATGCCCCACCAAACCTTAAAAAAAGACCATAAAGTAGATGTGTTTCATATTGGGATATGTCGACTGTTAGAACCCTATGGCTACTATAAGTTTGTGGGAAGAGATGAAGAAGGCTGGCCTCATTTTGAGGTGCTAGAGCCGTTGCCCAACCTTCCGGGAGGACATCAAACGCGCCTCATGAAGGAGGCTGTCGTTCATTATTGTGAAGCGCAGGGGTGGATATAAAGCGGGACAAAACAAAAAAGCACCTTTAACGGCCGTCCTTTTATATCTAAGAAGCCGCGGGTGTTAGCATCCGGCGCTACCGTTGGTATAAGGAAGAACTACAATCTTCATATGGACGGTGCTGTCCAGTTCAAGCTTTAGATAGCCACATCCAAAAACAGCAGGAGGATTGTCTCCCTTTTGCGCTGTGACTTGCAATACCGCAGGCATTGTGTACTCAAACACAGCATCGCCGGAGTCATTGCGCATAATGCCGTCAATACCTGTGTGGCCCTGAAAATCAGGAAGGGCGCCCACCACGGGCGCAGTAGCGCGCACATAGGCGTTTTGAATGGGCGTGCCATTTTCATCAACAACCTCAACGCTGAAGCGATAAGCAACGGGCTCGTCTTTTTTACAGGCGGTTAAGCCCAAAAGAGACAAGGAGAATAAAAAGAGAATATGTTTCATTGCGGACAGCCGTTGTTAAGATCCCCAAAGGGCTTCATGAATACTGTAATTTCAGCTACGAGGCCTTTGTTCACGTGAACATAGCTGCACCCTTTCCAACCACCTTTTGCCGCCTCGACATCTAAAAAAGCTTCACCATCAAACTTGAAAGAAGGCTCGCACCAACCGTCCACGCCGGAATAACGATAATAACCACCCTGTGTGGAGGGGTCGGTAAACAAGGTGTTCGTTCCTGGGGCAAATAAGCGCACCAGGGCATTCTGAATGGGGATAGAATCCTGATTTAGGACACGTACACGCACCTGAGAACGCGTATCTTCCTCCTCGCAACCTGTGTTCAGGCCAAGGATTCCGAGGAAAATGATACTCCAAAGGAGAGTTTTGTTGAGCTTCATCCGGGTTTGCAATAGTTTTGCGCTCTGCGCTGAGCAAATATAAACGATTCCTTTCCCATGCTGGAAATCATTGAAAAACACATTCGCACCATTGAGCAAACGACGCTTCCGACAGCGGGAGCGGCAGAAGCCTTTCGTATTCAATACCTAGGCAAAAAGGGCATTGTGCAAGCTCTTTTTACAGATTTTAAAACCGTGCCGGGCGACGAAAAGCGCGCGGTAGGTCAAGCACTTAACACACTAAAAACCGCAGTAGAGGCAGCTTTGGCCAACGTTGTGATGAAAAGTCCAGGCCGAAAGAAAGGACCCACAGAGGACTTTAGCCGCCCTGGGTATGCCACCCCCCCGGGCGCACACCACCCCATCTCCTTGGTGCGAAATGAGATTGTCTCCATCTTCGAAAGAATGGGCTTTTCGGTCGCGCAAGGACCCGAAATGGAAGATGATTGGCACAACTTTTCGGCATTAAACTTCCCGTCAGAGCACCCCGCGCGCGACATGCAGGACACCTTTTTCTTGGCAAAAGACCCCGATTGGGCCTTAAGAACCCACACGTCAAGCGTCCAAGTGCGCACAATGGAAACACAAAAACCCCCCATTCGCATTATTGCCCCCGGGCGAGTTTTTCGAAATGAAGCGATTTCTAGCCGATCGCACTGTGTATTTCACCAGGTAGAGGGACTGTACATTGATAAAAATGTTTCTTTTGCGGACCTCAAGCAGACACTGCTCGCATTTGCGCAGGCCTTTTTTGGCGAGAAGACAGAAATCCGCCTTCGCCCGAGCTACTTCCCCTTTACAGAACCAAGTGCAGAAATGGATATCTGGTGGGGCTTAGAAAATGAAGCAGACCATCGCATGACAAAAGGCACCGGTTGGTTGGAAATCATGGGATGTGGCATGGTGGATCCAGCCGTACTAACCTCCTGTGGGATTGATCCAATGATCTATAGTGGTTATGCCTTTGGAATGGGTATTGAGCGCATTGCGATGCAGCGCTTCCAAATTCCAGACATACGCGCGTTCTACGAGAATGATTTGCGTTTTCTTAAGACTTTCTCAGGCGCGCTATAAAAGGCGCTTAAAAGCAAAAAAAAGGGGCTTTTTGCCCCCTTTTTCTATTCATGTCTTTATTATTATTCGCCTACGCGCTTAATCCGCATCGTGTTGGTTGTCCCTTTTTGTAAAATCGGCATACTTGCCAACTGGATAATATGGTCGCCATCTTCTATAAGACCAACTCCTTTTAGCGTCTGGGTGATGTCAACCATGGTTTGATCTGTGGACTCCATACCATCATAAAAATAGCCACAAACGCCCCAATACAAGCTGACTTTGTTCAAAATGGCGCGATTAGATGTGAAGGCATAGATATCACTTTTGGGGCGGAAGGAGGAGAGCAGTTGTGCAGAATAGCCTGAAAAAGTTAAGGTGCAAATCGCTCGGGCCCCTACTAAGTTGGCCATTTTTGCTGCCTGATAACAGATAGCCCTATTGACAAAACGTCTGTCTTCTTTTTTAGGCCTGCGCTCTTTAATTTGATTAATGGGGGAGTTTTCTGCAGCCATCACAATTTTAGCCATGGCGGCAACCACCTCAATGGGATATTTACCGATGGAGGTTTCGCCCGAAAGCATAACAGCATCAGCACCATCTAATACGGCATTTGCCACATCGTTGACCTCTGCGCGGCTAGGCGTCATGCTGTCAATCATGCTTTCCATCATCTGTGTTGCGACAATGACGGGCTTAGCGCGCTCCATAGCTTTCGCTACAATCATTTTCTGAATCAAGGGAACAGACTCCATTGGCACCTCAACGCCCAAGTCGCCGCGGGCAACCATAACACCGTCAGTCGCGTCCAAAATGCCCTCAATATCGCTCACCGCTTCGGGCTTTTCAATTTTGGCAATGATGCCGGCATTGGACTTGTTTTTATCCAAAATAGCGCGAAGCTCTTTGATGTCTTGTGCGTTACGTACAAAACTCAAGCCGATCCAATCTACCGCCTCATCCATGGCAACCTGAAGGTCTTCTAGGTCTTTTTCTGTTAAGCATGGCAAAGAAACCCGAGTGTTGGGAAGGTTTACGCCCTTTTTAGACTTAAGCGGCCCACCTTGAACGACCTCTGTTACAACCTCATCTTTGCGGTTGGTGGAGATCACCCGCATCATTAATTTTCCGTCATCTAGAAGAATCGTTTCACCCGGATTGACGTCCAGTGGAAAAGCAGAATAGGTCATATAAACCCGCTCTTTTGTTCCTTCACACTTGACGTTTGTAAAGACGACCCGATCACCCGGGGCAACGACAGCCCCCTCTTCTACGTGGCCAACACGAAGTTTTGGGCCCTGTAAATCAGCTAGAATCGCAGCGTGAATCCCCGTGCGATCAAGGATTTCTCGGATATTTTTAATGGTGTTACGGTGCTGCTCATGGCTGCCATGTGAAAAATTCACACGGAAGACATTTACGCCCGCATGGAGCATCCCCTCTAGGGTTTTGCTGTCCATAGAGGCAGGCCCAAGCGTGGCGACAATTTTGGTTCGTTTCATTTTATAAAGTGTTCAGCGGTTCAAAGAGAAAATTCTCTCGTTCGCGAAGGATTGACCAAGGGAGGACGTGTTGCCCTACAACACCAGGAGCGCTGGCGATGCGACGTTGCAAAATTACCATTTCCTCGGGAGATAGCGCAGGATCAATCACCAAGAGCCCATGAACACGTATCGGCTTTTGCAGCAAAGGCCTCAACGGAGGCGCAGAGGCCTCTTCTGAGAATAGATCCAAAGGAGCCGCTCTTGGGGCAGACGTCCACGCACTTTTCTCAGGAAGATTCCACATCAAGGAAATGTCTCGTCCCTGAAAGTGGCATCGGTAAAGGGCATGATATGAATGCAGCGGGGGCTGAACACAACGCCAATCGCTATAGCGAACAAGGGACCAGCTTAGTGCGGTGTTAAGTGTAAAAACGAGGGACACATCACTCAGCGAGGTGCTGAGACCTAATATGCTAGGGGGTGGCCCTTCATCGACGACGTCGAGTACGAGCCGGCTCATGGCGCCCAATATTTAAAGCTTTACAGGCGGCGCGGGAAGCTGCTTCTTCGGCGGCTTTTTTAGATTGACCAGAACCTTCACCTTGACGCTCGCCGTCAATCAAAATGGCCATAGTAAAGCGTTTGAGATGCTGTGCACCATGTTCTTCCACCTCCTCAAAGGCAAAGATCTTTTTTTGTCGCTGAACCCACTCGATCATGAGACTCTTGTACGAAATAACCTCTTTTTCAACGCGATTGAAATTCACGTGAGCGTCTAAAAGGTGTCTGTGTACAAAGGTTTTGGTGTCATTCCATCCGCGGTCGACATATACAGCGCCCACCAAGGCCTCTAGTGTATTTCCTGGAACAGAAGTCGTCCCAGCGCGACGGCCGCGAGATGACTGCTGCATCCACCGTGGAATGCCCATCTTTTCAGCGATTTTATTAAGGGCCTTTCTTGAAACAACCTTTGACCGCATGCTGGTCAAGTAGCCCTCATCTCCGTTGGGATATTTTTCGTACAAGTATTCTGCCATGAGAACACCTAGGACAGCATCTCCTAAATACTCCAACCGCTCATAACGCATATTGGCGCCTTTCTGCGTTTGGTCATCTACTTTACGACGAAAGGCGGCCAAGTAAATATTGGGATCATAAGGGCGCAGTCCCGTCATTTCTTTGATGGCGGAAAGAAGGTCTTTCGATTCAGCCGGAACCGATTTAAAGTAAGAAAGGAGTAAGCGAAGCATGAAATTAGTCGACCTTCTTAAACACAACAGAGGCGTTGTGACCGCCAAATCCAAACGTGTTGGAAAGCGCTGCGCGAACAATGCGCTTTTGAGGCACATTGAAAGTAAAGTTGAGTTTGTTGTCCAGCTCAGGATCGTCTGTAAAGTGGTTGATCGTGGGCGGAATGATGTCGTGAACAACGCTTAAACAAGCGACGAGGGCTTCTGCTGCTCCAGCGGCGCCTAAGAGGTGTCCCGTCATGGACTTGGTTGAACTGATGTTCAAGTTGTAGGCATGGTCGCCAAAGACACCTTGAATGGCTTTTGTTTCTGCTATATCGCCCAAAGGCGTTGAGGTCCCGTGAACATTGACATAGTCAACGTCTTCAGGCATCATTCCGGCGTCTTCAAGGCAGTTACGCATAACGTTTAGCGCGCCCAGTCCATCGGGGTGCGGCGCGGTAAGGTGGTGCGCGTCTGCGGATAGGCCACCTCCGGCAAGCTCAGCATAAATCCTTGCACCACGCGCAATAGCGTGGTCATAAGATTCAAGGACCATACAAGCGGAGCCCTCTCCCATAACAAAACCGTCACGGTCTTTGTCAAATGGACGAGAGGCCGAGGTAGGATCATCATTGCGGGTAGAAAGGGCATGCATAGCATTAAAGCCACCAATGCCACCAGGGCCTATGGCAGCTTCAGAACCACCACAAACGATGACATCAGCCTTACCTAGACGTAACAACATTAACGCATCAATGATGGCGTTTGTAGAAGATGCGCAGGCAGAGACTGTCGTGTAGTTTGGCCCTCGGTAGCCGTATTTCATAGAAACATAACCCCCACAGATGTCGGCAATCATTTTTGGAATGAAGAAGGGACTGAAGCGCGGACTCCCACCGCCCTCAACAAAGTTTTTAGCCTCTTCAAAGAAGGTATCAATACCGCCAATGCCAGAGCCCCAAATCACCCCTATACGGTCTTTAGACGTTTTTGAACTTTCAATGCCAGAATCCAGGATAGCCTCATCTGCGGCAATTAAGCCGAGGTGTGTACAGCGGTCCATGCGACGCAGTTCTTTGCGGTCAAGATGGTCCTCAACATTGAGGTTTTTGACTTCGCAAGCAAATTGTGTTTTAAATAGGCTGGCGTCAAAACGTGTAATGGGAGCGGCGCCACTCTTTCCTTGGAGCAGGCCGTCCCAAAATTCTTTTGCGTTGTTACCTATGGGCGTTAACGCTCCAACGCCGGTAACAACGACACGTTTTAGTTCCATCCCATGGAAGGATTAGGATTTAGCTGCCTCAATGTAAGAAACTGCTTGACCAACAGTTGCGATGTTTTCTGCTTGGTCGTCAGGGATCTGGATATCAAATTCCTTTTCGAATTCCATGATCAATTCTACAGTATCAAGAGAGTCAGCACCCAAATCGTTGGTGAAAGATGCTTCAGTGGTGACTTCGCCTTCTGAAACGCCGAGCTTGTCGACGATGATGGCCTTAACGCGGGATGCGATATCCGACATAATAGTGAGTTTAGATTGGTTGAATCGGTGCAAAGAAACGCCAATCTGCCATTTGGTACAATACATTTTCATGAATCTATAGTGTATTTACCGCCAAAGCCTACCTTTGACGACATGCCCCTAAATGCGCCCAAAGCCTCTACATCACTGGCAATTCTAGCCTCTGGAACCGGGAGTAATGCCGCTGCAATTGCTGAATATTTTCAGGGCCACAATTTTGTATCCATTGCCGGAATTTGGACAAATCGGCCCGAAGCGGGCATCAAGAAGCGTGAAATCAACGCGCCTATTCATGGATTTTTGCCGGAGAAGGACGAGACACGCGTGCTGGCAGAATGGAAAAAACTAGGCGTTGAAGCTGTTGCGCTGGCAGGATATTTAAAAAAAGTTCCCCTCGCGTGGATTGAAGCTTTTCCTGGGCGGATGTTTAACATTCATCCAGCCCTTTTGCCCAAGTTTGGGGGGAAAGGCATGTATGGACTTCACATACATCGCGCCGCCCTTACCTCAGGAGAGGCATTCTCGGGTCTGACGATACACGAGGTCTCGAAAGAATATGATGAGGGAACCATCAGCTTTCAATGCCGCGTGCCGGTAGAAGAAAGAGATACGCCAGAAACCCTTCAGGCGCGCATTCTAAAGGCTGAACACTGGGCCTACCCCCGTGTATTAGAGGCCCAACTGTGTCAAACACCCATGCCAAATCCGCTATCATGCCCCAAGTAGAGCTATATACAGATGGCGCCGCCAAAGGAAATCCCGGACCAGGTGGTTATGGGGCGATTTTGCGTAGCGGAAGCCAAGAAAAAGAGTTTTCCGGAGGATTTTATCACACCACAAACAATCGCATGGAACTCATGGCCGTTATTGTGGGGATAGAGGCGCTCAAAGTTTCAGGGTGCGAGGTTTTGGTTGTTTCGGACAGCAAGTACGTGGTGGATGCCTTTTTAAAACATTGGATTGATGGCTGGAAGCGCCGCCGCTGGGCTAAAGTGAAAAACCCAGACTTATGGAAACGACTACTTAAGGCGATGGAGCCGCACAAAGTTGATTTCCAATGGATTAAGGGGCATAATGAGCACCCGGAAAATGAGCGCTGTGACCAATTGGCGGTGGCAGCATCCCATGCGCCAACACAACAAGATTTTGGTTACCAACCCAGCGATCAAGGATTAGGCCTCTAGGTAGCCCATTAAAATATCGGCAATTTTTCGGTCATTCATTAAGCGGGGCACCTTGTTTTGGCCACCGAGTTTGCCTTGTGACTTCATGTATTGGATAAATGATTCTGGCGCAAGGGCGCGCAAAACACAAGGCCGCAGGATGCCGCCGTCTACCAAATCTGCATAGTAGACATTTTTGATGCGCATTGCCGCGTTGAGCGCAAGAGAAAAGCCTTCCACGTCTTTAGGTAAGACATCAAATTCGACCAACCACTCATGGTAAGGGAGGCCGCCCTCTTTGGGGCGCACCTGTGGGGCGACGGTAAATTCTCTCACCTGCCCACCATGGCTAGCCACGGCTAACTCCATAGCATACTCGACCTCTGAACCGATAACATGCTCACCAAAGGCAGAAATGTAATGCTTGATTCTGCCCGAGACGCGAATACGATAGGGAGACTTGGACACAAATCGAATCGTGTCCCCAATGCTATAGCCCCAAAGACCAGCATTGGTGTTAAGGATCAGCGCATAGTTGACACCCAGCTCAACCTCTCCAATGGTTAACCGCGGCGGGTTTTCTTCAAAATATTGATCTGCCGGAATAAACTCATAGAACATCGCATTGTCGAGTAAAAGCAATAGATCCTTACTGTCTTTGCGGTCTTGATAGGCGAAGAAGCCTTCAGAGGCAGGATAGGTTTCTAAGATGGGGATATTGCGGCCAAAAAGTTCAGCAAAACGTGCTTTATAGGGTTCAAAGGAGACACCGCCCGTAATAAAGAGGTCGAAGTTTGGGAAAACGTCCGCCATCGTGGTCTTTCCCGTTTTTTCCATGAGACGCTCAAAGTACATCTGCACCCAAGGGGGGATTCCGCTGATGACCGTCATGTCTGCCTGGTGGGTTTCTTCTACAATGGCGTCCACTTTGGTTTCCCAATCCTCTATGCAGTTTACCTCCCAAGAGGGCATGCGGTTTTTTAATAAATAACGCGGAACAAAATGTGCCGTAATACCCGAAAGGCGACCAGTGGAAATCCCGTTTTTACTTTCTAGTTCCGGACTCCCCTGTAAGAAGATCATTTTACCATTCAAAAATGCAGTGCTTCCCGTGTTTAAGATATGGGCAAAAAGGGCATTTCTGGCCGACTTAACGTGGTACGGAACCGACTCCTTGGTCAGCGGAATGTATTTTGCTCCAGAGGTGGTCCCGCTTGTTTTAGCAAAATAAGTAGGCTTGCCGGGCCATAAGATATCAGGCTCTCCCGCAACGACACGGTCTACATAATGGCGCAATTCTTCATAATCACGCACAGGAACGCGTGCCTGAAAGTCTTGCATATTTCGGATGTTGGCAAAATCATGGTCTTTGCCAAAAGCCGTGTCCTTTGCTTTTTTGATTAAGTCTTGAAAGACTTTTTCTTGTGTTTCAATGGGTTTTGACGCCCAACGCTTGGTTTCTTTAGCCGCCAAGCGGGCCCACACGTGTGCGCCGAGTTCTTTCAGGTTGGCCATCTTAAAGTCCAAGTAGTTTTTCAAGATTGAGGGACTCTCCGTTCAACCAATATTGTATAGAGACAAAAGGTATTTCTCCTTCGGGCGCTTCTCCAATGTTGCCCAAAACATCCCCTTGTTTCACATAATCACCAACGCGTCGGTTTGCTTTGCCTAGGTTTCCGTAGCGACCTAGCCCCCCCCCTTGGTGTTGAACCAAAACCGTAAAGCCCAAAGAAGGCGTTCCCTCAATAGCTAATACGGTTCCGTCTTTCATGCTTTGTACTTCAGCGCCCTCTTCGCCAGATATTTTAATGCCAAAATTCCGCCGAGCGCTCCGCTGTCCCTCGATAAGTGTCCCCACTAGAGGCATCAAAAGATCTTTATCGGGATCAACAACGGTTTTGGCTTTAGCCTCCAACTCTGCAACACTCTGTCTTAACGCAAGCTCTCGGTCTGTGGGTTTTAAGTGCTTAGGGCTCCACCCAGCGGGTAGAACGTTCGCCGCACCAAGAGAATCAGCAGGAAGGTCGTTATTAATGACGGCCTGAAAGCGACGTATAAAAGCCTCTTGATAGGCGACTTGCGTCATTAAAGAATCCGACTCCTGGTCAAGAGAAATAGCAGAGCGACGCAGATAAGTACTGGCGTAGCCAGGGATATATTCACGCAATGGGGTGTAAGCCACGAGCAAAATGGTGGCGAGAATCAGCACGACGGCGGTGGTTCCCACGGCAAGAAACACATTAAACCGGCTCAGAACCATGGAAAAGCGCTCCTCAAAGGAGGCCTCATCTAAAAGCACGACGCGGTATTTCCGCAGCCACTTTTTCCAACCGGTTGGTTTATTTTCTGTGTTTCGCATTTCGTCGCAAATATATTAGGTCTGCTTTGCCCCGCTCAATGAAATAACTTTGGCCCCCCGTCGTTAACAATATTCGGCCCCAAAGTATCGCATGAAGGTAAAACCATTCTCTAACGTATTCATCGGAAGTCTCCTTTTGGGAAGCCTCCTTGTCGGGGCGGGTTGTAGCCGAACCAAAGACCGGGCCATCAACCGGACTTTTCACCAAATGACGGCCAAGTTCAATCCGCTTTTCAATGGGCAAGAGGCTTATTCAGAGGCGCTTAAATCCCTGGAAGAAGAGCATGTGGACGTTTATGACCGGGTTTTAGACATCTATCCCTACAACAACGCGAAGGAAGGCAGCGCCGCTGCAGGCCGTTTAAAAACAGCCGTAGAAAAGGCGACCAAGACGGTTCAGGAGCACAGCATGATGGTACGCGGGAATCAACGCAACCTTGTGGTATACGATGCCTATAGGCTGCTAGGGGATGCGCAGGCACTTTTAGGCCTAGATGTGGCTGCGCAGGAGTCGTACGCGATTATCACACGCAATACAGACCGAAAAGCAAAGCGCCCCCGGAATCAAGAACGCTTATTTACAAAAGGGGAAGCACACCAGTTTTATACCGCAGAACTCCATCGAATTCAAATACTAGCAAGACAAAAAAATGGCCCGGCAACACTCGCTGCATTGGATGAGCTTGAGCGCACGGGCGTTGACGAAAGGTATTTGGAGGACATACGCATTCTGCGCGCCCAAGGGCACCTTTCCAATGGAGAGCTTCTTCTTGCAGCAGACTATTTAAGGACAGCGGCAGAAAAGGGGAAGAACAAGAAAAGCAATGCCCGCCATGCCTTCATTGCGGGTCAATTGTATGAAAATATGGGCGAGCGTGTTTTGGCACGCGCGGCATTTGAACGATGTATTGCGGGACAACCAGGGACCTACGATATGCTGCTTGAAGCACAGCTGCATAAAACCATCAACGGAGACGGTCGCCCGCAAAAACTGTATGCGGAATTGCTGAAACTACTGAAAGAACCCAAAAACGCGGGCTACCGTGATCGAATTTATTATGCCCTAGCGCGTGTTGCCAAAAGTCAAGAAGACGATAAAAACCAGCTGTTTTACCTGAGCCGATGTGTCGGCGCCGGACAAAGCGCGCGCGCTGTTTTATGGGCCTTAGCTTATTCAGATAGAGGAGACATGTATTTTGAGGCAAAGCGTTATGCCCTAGCTCAAGTAGATTTAGACTCTGCCTATGCCCTCTTACCAGAGGAACATGCCCTAAAAAAGACGCTTGCGAAGCGTCGTGATGGATTAAATGCCTTGATGGCGGTAATAGGGATTGTAGAAAGAAACGACTCCCTTCTTGTTTTAGGCACAAAGCCTGACGCAGTTCTGCGGTCAAAGTTCACGGCCTATGTGAAAGATTTGAAGCGTCAAGAACAACAAGCTATCCGTGCCGCTGAACGCGCCATCCTCAATGCTCAGCTGAATGCCCAATCGTCGCTGATGGCCGCAACGGGGCCTGTTGCAGGGGCAAACACCGCGGGCGGCTGGATCTTTTATAATCCAGTAGCGCGGGCGGCTGGAATCGCCAGCTACACAACACAATGGGGGCAAAGACCCAACGTAGATAACTGGCGCCTACAAAGCGCTTCTGGCACCTGGGCGATGGGAAATATGGCACAAAGCGGCCCCTCTGCGAGTGAAGACCCAACGGGAGGGGAAGAAGCGTATGTAGACCCGACCTATGATGTGGAGAGCTACTTGCGGGCCATACCCAAACGCGCGGAAGCGCGCGACTCTTGTCAGCAATTGATCTGTTCGGCCCTACTTGAGGCCGCCGCCATCTACCGTGACCAAATTGGCGACCTTGACCGAGCATTAGCGGCACTGATGCGAACGAAGGCAGAGTGTGGCTTGCCGGACTCGTTATCCGCACGATGTGCAGAAACGGGCGGCCTAGAGGGCTGTAATGACGATGCTTTTGTCCGCTATGCCTTACATCGCCTTCATCTCCAAAGGGAAGAAGGCATCCAGGCCGAAGCAGAAAAAATAGAAGTACTTACGCACTACCCCTTGAGTCGGTATGCAGCGCTATTACGCGGAGAAACACTAGAAACAAACACCAAAGCCCCGACGACGAAGGCATTTCGTGCTCTGGTGAGCGACGTAGAAAACCGAAAGTGGGCCGACGCATTAAAGCGTTTTGATGCGACAACATGGAACCCAGAAGAGGCGCCGCGTGCATCCCTATTAAGGGCCCAGGCCACCGGGGGGACAGAAGGGCGTTCGGCCTTTATTGCTGCCCTTACAGAGGTAGAAGAGGGCTTCCCCAACACGCCTCAGGCGGTGGCTGCGGCAAACATTAAAATGGCCCTCGCCTCGGATGCGACAGATGTGGCGGCCTCTAAGTCGCCTTATGTTGAAGCGTTAGCTGCGCCCCACCAGGTCTTGATTGTTTTTAGTTCTGCAGGAAATGCGAATGATGTGCGCAATGCCTTAGCCCGCTTTCACCAGCAATATTTTGCTGGGAGCCCCATGAGTATACGGATGCTTCCCTTAACGGAAAGCGCCCAAATAGTCGCCATTGACGGGTTCAAGAACAGCACGGAGGCGATGGACTATAGAACCAAAGTGAAGCGGGCCTCTGCAGTCACGCAATTTTTAAATTCATACGATCCGAGCTATTGGCCTATAACCGTGCAAAACTTTTCGCATTTTTACAGCAGCAAAGACTTGGATGGTTACAAGCGCTTTGTGGAAATGATTTATACGCTATGATGAACGCACCACGACGAAACGAAGGAACAGCCGAACACAACCGCATTGTGGAAGGCACTCAAATACAAGGAAATATTCATTCTCCTGGAGATATCCGTATTGACGGGCACGTCAAAGGAAATTTGTCCGTTGGGGGCAAGCTGGTCGTAGGGCCAAGCGGCGCTGTTGACGGGGAGGTTCGTGCGCATGAGGCTTCCGTGGGGGGCCGCGTTATAGGTAAATTAGAGATCAAAGGCTTGACGACCCTGCTTCAAACAGCCAATGTCCAGGCAGATCTTAGCACGGGCCAGCTCGCCGTGGAGCCAGGGGCTCAGTTTACGGGAACCTGTGCCATGGCCAACCGCAAAACAATGGCAACGCCGGCGGATGCTACGGCTAAAAAAGAGGCCTCTGCGGCCTAAACCGCAGGGTCTATGAAAAACGCATTAAAGTTTTCGGGGATGGCTTTTCAGATGGGCGCCATCATTTCTTTGGGGACCTACGGAGGATACCGCTGGGACCTTGCTTTGGGTCGCTGGAATGACGAGAGCACGGCATGGGCAACGCTGGGATGCTCCCTTTTTTCTACCATTTTAGCCCTGGCCATTGTGCTGAAACAAGTAATAAACGACGTAAAATGAAAAACTGGGGACCCCCTTTGTTGATCATGTATGCCCTGGGCATTTTTCTGCATGTTTTAGTATTTATAGTGTCACCTTGGCCGTCAGGCATTTTTTGGGTGGGTGACATGTATTGGGTCGGAACAGGGATAGCCCTTTTCGGTCTCGCACAAACCCTTGAGAACCAAAAAAGTGGGCGCTTTATTCCTGCTTACTTTGCTATCGGACTCCTTCGAATGTTTTTAGGATTGGGCGCCGTTATTCTTCCGCTTATGCTCAAAGAGGATCCAAATTTTAATGCTTCAGCGCTGCAGTTTGTCGCAGCCTATCTTTTTGCTCTTTTTACAGAATCTGCTCTTGCCGTTTTTTGGATCAAGAAAAAGTAGGATTTGAAAACGACGGAGAGTATCTTTGCCGCGCATTTTGCAAGGCTCTATGATTAAAAAGTTCAGCTTCCTTTTCGGTCTATTCTTCTTTTCCTCTCTTTCGCTTTTAGCGTCAGAGGGCAACGACTATACTGCACATCACAACGATACGACCATCATGGAGGCGCTTGAAGCCAAGGCAGACTTTGACCCTGCCGCGGTTATTATGCACCACATTGCAGACAGTCATGGCTGGCATCTTTTTGATTGGAATGACCACCCGGTAAGCATTCCTTTGCCGGTGATTCTTTACACCAAACAAGGCCTAGTCGTTTTTTCCTCCTCCTCCTTTCATCATGATGAAGAAGGAACCCACGTGGTAGAAGCAGGCGGTCAACGCTTTGTAAACATTCACGAAAAAATATATTACGCCTCCGAAAACGCCAATGAGCACGGAGTATTTTCAGAAATGGACCACGAGACCCACGAAGTGGCCAACGCAAAGCCGTGGGACATCTCGATTACCAAAAACGTGGCCTCGCTTCTTTTTGGCGCAGTAGTCATCTTGCTTTTATTTCTTTCCGCAGCACGGTCGTACAAAAAGAATCCAAATGCCGCCCCTCGTGGCGTTGCAGGATTTGTAGAACCCTTAGTGGTATTTGTCCGCGACGACATTGCCAAAAACAACATTGGGCCTGACTACAAGCGTTTTGTCCCCTTACTCTTGACTATTTTCTTCTTTATTTTAATCAACAATATGCTAGGATTGGTTCCCCTCTTCCCGGGAGGAGCCAACGTGACGGGCAATATTGCTGTGACGATGGTCTTGGCGGTTGTAGCTTTCCTTGTCACCAATTTCAACGGAAACAAGCACTACTGGCAGCACATTTTCTGGATGCCTGGCTTGCCCGTTTTGATAAGGCCCTTACTCACCATTGTAGAATTTATTGGCATTTTCACGAAGCCTTTTTCTTTGATGATTCGACTGTTTGCCAACATTACAGCAGGACACATCATTGTATTGAGCTTAGTTTCCTTGGTCTTCATCTTCGAAACAGTATGGGTAAGTCCTGTCTCTGTTTTGTTGACCTTGTTTATCTCTGTTTTGGAGTTGTTGGTTGCAGCATTGCAGGCGTACATCTTCACCCTATTAACGGCCCTCTACATTGGAGCAGCCGTACATGAAGAACACCACTAAACACTAATTTTAACTCAAATCCCCCCTAGTATCATGACCGGAAGTATCGCAGCACTTGGAGCAGGTTTGGCCGTTATCGGCATAGGTATCGGTATTGGCTTGATTGGCGGTCGCGCCATGGAAGCTATTGCCCGCCAGCCTGAAGTCACGGGCAAAATCCAAACCAATATGATTATCTTAGCCGCGTTGATTGAAGGTGCCGGTTTGTTCGGTATCGTTGTCGCGTTGTTGGGTATTTAATAACGCACCTTTTACAGGGCCGTTTGGCAGCCAGCGTGCTGCTAAACGAGCCTTTTTGGTGAATGTGTTAATCGAAGAAAACAAAGTACAATGGGTATCGTAACGCCAGGCTTTGGCCTCATTTTTTGGACGTCAATCACGTTCTTCCTCCTTCTTTTCCTTTTGGCAAAGTTTGCGTGGAAGCCAATTTTGAAAGCCGTTCAAGAACGTGAAGAGGCCATCAATTCCGCCCTCAGGGCGGCCGAAGCAGCTAAAGCCGAAATGGCTTCGCTTCAGTCCAATAACGAGCAACTCTTGAAGGAGGCACGCGAAGAGCGCGAGGCTATGCTGAAAGAGGCGCGCGCTATGCGTGACAAAACGATTTCGGACGCCAAAGGCGCCGCATCGGAAGAGGCCGCCAAGGTATTGGAGGCTGCACGTGTCCAGATTCAGAACGAGAAGATGGCGGCGATGACCGAGGTGAAAAATCAGGTTGCCCAACTTGCCATTGACATGTCTGAGCGCATCTTGCGCGCGGAGCTAAAGGATGCAGAAGTACAGAAGGCCATGGTCGACCGTGCAATGCAGGATGTTAAAATGAATTAATCAGGCCATGAGCACACTGCGCGCTTCAAGCCGCTACGCGAAAGCTCTTTTAGACTTGGCTCGTGAACGCAATGCGTTGGACGTGATCAAGACTGACAGTGACACCTTGTTGGCGGTCCTGAAAGAAAGCCGTGATTTCCGTGTTTTCCTCCAGAGCCCAGTGATCAAGCCTGATCAAAAATTGAAGACACTTAAAACCGTGTTTTCAGGCCAATTTGATCCTTTGTTGAATGCTTTTATGGACCTGCTTGTAAAGCATGGACGCGAAGCACACCTGAAGGATGTTTTGGAAAAATATACCAGCCTGTATTTGGCTGAGAAAAATGTGGTTCGCGCACGCATTGCTTCTGCAAGTGCGCTCAATCCAGAACAAGTAAACCAACTTTTGGCGCTGCTCAAGACTCCTACATCTTCTGACGTTCAGTTAGAGCAGGTGGTTGACCCGGCCCTCATTGGAGGTTTTGTACTTCGTGTGGCCGATAAACAAGTAGACGCCTCTGTGGCGACGTCGTTGGCCAAACTTCAGCGCGAATTCGATAAAAACTTATACATCGCGGACTTTTAAATTCCCATCCCATGGCAGACGTAAAACCTGCAGAGATTTCAGCCATCCTGCGCCAACAGCTTTCCGGTTTCGCAACCGATGCTCAACTTGAAGAAGTAGGCACCGTATTGCAAGTAGGTGACGGTATCGCCCGTGCTTACGGAATGGAGAATGCACAATCTGGAGAACTCGTTGAGTTTGAAACAGGATTGCGCGGCATTGTCCTCAACCTAGAAGAAGACAACGTGGGTATCGTATTGTTGGGTGCCGCACAAGGCATCAAGGAAGGGTCAACCGTCAAGCGTACCGGTGTTATTGCCTCTATTGATGTAGGAGAGGGCATGCTTGGACGCGTGGTAGATACTTTAGGTAACCCGATTGACGGAAAAGGACCGATTGAAGGAACCCGCTACAATATGCCATTGGAGCGCAAAGCTCCAGGGGTTATTTACCGTCAGCCGGTAAATGAGCCACTTCAGACCGGGATCAAAGCGATTGACGCCATGATTCCAATTGGTCGTGGCCAGCGTGAGTTGATCATTGGTGACCGCCAGACGGGTAAGACGACGGTGGCGATCGATACCATCATCAACCAGAAGGAATTCTATGATAAGGGAGAGCCCGTTTACTGTATCTATGTAGCGATTGGCCAGAAGGGGTCAACGGTCGCAGCGCTTGCTAAAAACTTGGAAGAGAAGGGAGCTATGGCGTACACCACGATTGTGGCTTCCAACGCGGCAGACCCCGCACCGATGCAGTTTTATGCACCTTTTGCTGGTGCGGCTATTGGTGAGTACTTCCGTGATACAGGCCGTCCCGCTTTGATTATCTATGATGATCTATCCAAGCAGGCAGTTGCCTACCGCGAAGTATCCCTATTGCTTCGTCGCCCTCCAGGTCGTGAGGCGTATCCTGGTGACGTATTCTACCTCCACAGCCGCTTACTAGAGCGCGCAGCAAAGGTGATTAAAGACGACACGATTGCATCTCAAATGAACGACTTGCCAGAATCCTTGCGCGGCCTGGTAAAAGGTGGAGGATCATTAACGGCATTGCCTATCATTGAAACCCAAGCGGGTGACGTTTCTGCGTATATTCCTACAAACGTCATTTCTATTACTGACGGTCAGATCTTCTTGGAGGCTGACTTGTTCAATTCAGGTGTCCGCCCTGCGATCAACGTAGGTATATCTGTTTCGCGTGTTGGCGGATCTGCACAGATCAAGCCCATGAAGAAAGTGGCAGGCACCCTCAAGTTGGACCAAGCGCAATACCGTGAATTGGAAGCCTTTGCCAAGTTCGGCTCTGACCTTGATGCTGCGACGATGAACGTAATCAACAAAGGACGCCGCAACGTAGAGATCCTCAAGCAGAAGGTCAATGACCCGATGAGCGTGGAGAAGCAAGTGGTCATTATTTACATTGGAACCAAGGGCATGCTCAATAGCGTTCCTGTCAAGAATGTAAAAGCTTTTGAAAACGCCTTGATCGAGTATATGTCTGCAAAGCACCAAGATGTTTTGGAAGCCATTCGTGGTGGGGCCTGGGGTGATGCCCAAATTGCCGCGATTGAAAACGCTGCGAAAGAAGTTTTGCCCGCCTACCAAGCCTAACCTGAAGAGTAAAGATCCATGGCCAATCTAAAAGAGCTTCGTAATCGCATTGCATCGGTGTCAAGCACCATGCAGATTACGTCTGCGATGAAGATGGTTTCGGCCGCCAAGCTGAAGCGTTCCCAGGATGCCATTGTGCAAATGCGCCCCTATGCGCAAAAACTGACGGCACTAATGGGGAATATAAGCGCCACGCTAGACGCTTCCGAAAACCCCTACGCTCAAGAGCGTCCAACCCAGCGGGTGTTATTGATTTCTTTGACGGCCAACCGTGGATTATGTGGTGCATTTAACTCCTCTGTTATTAAGCGCACGCGAAGTGTTGCAGATGCCTATGAAGCGCAAGGCGCCAAAGTGTCTGTCTTCACAGTAGGAAAGAAGTCGCGCGATCTCCTGAAGAAAACCATGAATGTGGTGGGGGAGGAACTCGAAGTGGTCAACCAAGTCAACTTTGAAGGCGCCCAGCGCGTAGCGGAGGTGGCCATGGTGGGTTATGTTGCCGGCGCGTATGACAAAGTCGTCCTGGTATACAATCAGTTTAAAAACGCCGCAGTTCAAATTTTACAAGAAGAGCAGTTACTGCCAATTCTTCCTGCGTTAGCAGGCCAGGGGCAGGCCAGTGATTATATTTATGAGCCAAATAAGGTGCAGCTTTTAGAAGAGCTTATCCCTACGAGTATTAAGAGTCAGGTATTCAAAGCCCTATTAGATTCTCAAGCATCAGAACATGGCGCGCGAATGACCTCAATGCACAAGGCAACAGACAATGCAACCAGCATGCGTGATGGCCTAAAGTTGCAGTATAACAAAGCCCGCCAGGCGGCAATCACCAACGAAATCCTAGAGATTGTAGGGGGAGCAGAAGCCCTGAGCGGTTAAACGTTTTTAAGTGTTTAAATGCAAAGCGCGGCCCAACGGCCGCGCTTTGGCGTTATAATTGCCCTTAATTTTGCGCAACATGAAAATCACCCGGCCCACCATCACACTGAGAACACGCATTTTTTTAGCGATGCTCTTGCTGGTTTTATTAGGATTTGGGGCCACAGGCATTGTGAGCGGGCTGCACTTTAGGGCAGAAGAAACCGAATACCACAAGGACAGACTTCAACGAAAAGAAGAGGCGATAGAAGCCCATCTAACCCATGAAGTAAGTAGGGAATCTGACGTGCCCCTTTCGGCAAATGACCTGCCCGAGCTATTGAATTCTGAATTATGTGCTATTGCAGATATTCACAGCATGGACGTGGCACTCTATGCCATGGACGGAACATTGCTCCTTTCTTCTAACCCCATACTTACAAAAGATGGGACACTTCCCATGTATTTGCCAGAAGGAATACGAGGAAACCGCAACCAGGTGTTAACGATTCACCCAACAACGGATAGTTTGCGGGATGTGATGATTTACTCTTCTGAAATTCTTAATGCACAAGGGATGCCCTTGGCGATTATGGTGGTTCCCTATACAGATGGAAGGAGCCTTCCGGTGGAGGATGAGGCGTTCTTTAGAGCGTTGGCTTATCTGAATTTAGCGCTCTTTTTAGCCGCGGCCTATTTTGCTTATGTGCTCTCTAAGAGCATAACGCGTGGCCTAGACGTAATTAGCGACGCAATGCGCAAATCGCGCCGCCCCGGGGCCAAAAACCACGTCCAGTGGCATTCTAAAGATGAAATAGGTTTGCTGATCGCAGAATACAACCGAATGGTTGACATGACGGAAGAGCATACGCGTGCACTAGCCTTGGCAGAAAAAGAAAGCGCATGGAAAGAGATGGCGCAGCAGGTGGCGCATGAAATCAAAAACCCCTTAACGCCTATGCGCTTGATGACGCAGCTTCACGCGATGAACGCGGAGAAGCAAACGCCCAACAGCGTGAAGGAATTTTCGGAGGGTATGTTAGCCCAAATTGATGCCATGACGCAAATTGCCGGAGATTTTAGCCAATTCACCCGCCTACCCGCACACAACCGAACAGAGGTTTCTTTGCGGTCACTGCTAAAGGAATGCCACGCGGCCTACCCCAAAGCCTCACTCCTTATTCCGAGGGATGGGGATTGGCACGTTTTAGCCAATGAAGAACAAATGCTGCGGGTATTAAATAACCTGCTGAACAACGCCTTTGAGGCGGTCTCAGAAGCAAGATCTCCTTTGATATCTTATGGAATTAGGCAAGAAGAAAATCATGTTCTTGTCTTTGTGCGCGATAACGGTTTGGGAATACCCGCGGGCCGGCTAGAGCAAATCTTCGAGCCTAAATTCACGACAAAATCACGAGGAACGGGATTAGGGTTGGCGATCGTAAAAACGATCTTAGAGAGCTTTCAAGGCAGAATTTGGGTAGAAGCGAGCAGCGAAGAGGGCACAGAGTTTGTCTTTAGTCTGCCATTAAGCCCAACCAAATCTTAAGCCCGAGAAACAGCGACATACAGCTGCGTTCCTCCAAACAAATTATTTTGTAGGACCTCGTAGCGCCACGTATTTGCTGTATTCGGGTCTGATTCTAGCGAATGTGTAAAAAACGCTTCAGAGCAATAGACAGACCCATAAGCATTTTCCGAAAGAACATCTTCCAACTCCTTTAAGGCGGACTCTTCCGTATAGGGATGAAAGACAAAGTCAGCAGAGTCAAATGCATGAAGGGTGAGAACCAATTTTCCTTGCCGGGACAGTCTGCCCAACAAAGCGTGTAGGGTAGAGATAAAAGTCTCTTTCGCTAAATGCGTGAAGACGCTACCGGCAAAAATGAGATCAACAGACTGTTGGTCATCGGCTAGGGCGCCAAAGTGTTTAATTTGAAAAGCAACCGCACTGGGCTTAGGGTCCGAAACCATCCGCGTGGCCTCCGGGTAGGCGGCGCCTAGAAATCGCCCCACTCGCCCATATCCTCCACCAAAATCCAATATGCGCTGGGGGCCTGAAGAAATGGACTGCAAGGTTTGGGCGGCCGCTATGCCCGTTTGATAGTATTCATGTAATACAGAAAGCGTATCCCCTCCGTGGACTTGAAAGGGGTAGCGAAACATGGGGTCACTGCGGTGAATGCCCTGAGGTACCTGGGCCCACTCGGGCCCACGGGTACGAATCATTTCCTCCCAAGCGGAGGCCATAATATTTTTTGGAATAGGCAATACCTCGGGCAAGCCCCATTGCGCAAGGGTTGCTAGGGCGGCGATACGCTTTTCAAGTAAGACGAGTTTGTCTCGGTTTTCACCAATGCCTATTTTATCTTGCAGCCAACGTTTTAGAGTCTTTTTCACAGGGTAAGCCTTTAGGCGAATATCTTTGGGGAAACCCCCAATTTACAACGATGGAATTTCCCCACCTGCATATTTCGATTGACCAACGCATTGCAACGGTCACCATGGATCGCCCAAAGGCCTTAAATGCCTTAAACAAGGAAGTTATTAGCGCCTTACATGCCGCCATTGAGTGGCTTGATGCGGAGGACGCGGTACGTGTCGTGATTCTGACGGGCGCTGGCGAGAAAAGTTTTGTGGCAGGGGCAGATATTGCAGAATTTGCCTCTTTTGACGCCAAACAGGGACAAGATCTTTCGGCAACGGGGCATCAACTCCTTTTTGACCGTGTGGCAGCAGCAAAAAAGCCTTACATCGCAGCTATTAATGGTTTTGCGCTTGGCGGCGGATTAGAGCTGGCCATGGCATGCCATGTCCGAATTGCCGCAGAGACCGCGCGACTCGGCTTGCCCGAAACCTCTTTGGGGCTGATTCCTGGATACGGCGGGACGCAGCGCTTAGTCCAGTTGGTTGGCAAGGGCCGCGCCATGGAAATGATGTTGAGCGCAAGCATGATTGACGCCGCAACGGCAGAAAGCTATGGATTGGTTAATCAAGTAGTATCTCCGGAGGAGCTCCTGCCTGCCGCAAATGCTATGGCAGGTACATTCATGAAAAACTCAGGCCAAGCGCATAAGGCCGTCATTGAAGCCGTGAATGCTGCAACAGAAGGAGGGGCTGGATTCACTTCAGAACAAGCGCTTTTTGGCGCCTGTTTTGCCACGGAAGACTTTATAGAAGGGACATCTGCCTTCTTAGAAAAACGCAAACCGCGTTTTTAAGTGCTTGCGCTTCCCTAACTTCGGAAGACCTAAACGCACACAATCATGTCTTTTTTACAAATCGAACACGCCATTTACGCGATTGGCGCTCCCGGGTGGTGGGGCGGAATTGCGATTTTCGCTGGATACGCACTCCTTGTATTTGCTGCCGCAAGAACACTCAAAGGGGAAGCGCAGCTGCGGAGATTTGAACAAATATGGGGCGCTGCCCTAATCGCCTTATTAGTAGGCAAACACGTACATCTTTCTCAAGCGGGGCTTTGGAACGTCATGGACAACCTAGAGTTACACTTATGTGGATTTAGCCGATTTCTAAGTATCCTGCTTCTGTTCTTTGGTTTTCGTTGGGCGTTTTATCCGCTATTCTTCTGGGGTATTGTCGGGGGGTTCCACTCACTCTTGACACCCGAACTCACATCGGGAGACACCACCTACATGTACATTGAATACTATATAGTGCACGGAGGCATCCTGATTATTCCCTTGTATTTTCACTTTGTTCGAGGCATGCGCATTGGACGCTGGACGTGGGCAAAGGTTCTGAGCCTGAACCTATTCCTCATGCTTCCCATTGGTTTAGCTAATTATTTTACCGGAGGCAACTATATGTTCCTATGTGCTCCGCCTAAGGTGGATAACCCGATGATCATTGGCGAATGGGTGGACGGAATGCGTGTTTGTGTCGAGGGTTCCTTCCATGCATTTCCGATTTATTTGCTGGGATTTATCGCGGCGGGGTCAGCCCACTATCTCTTGTTAACAGGCCTTTTTTGGAAAAGCATTAAGGCGGCCGAAGAAAAATCAACCGCATCATGAATCCAGATGTATATGAGATGGTTCCTATTGAGGTAGGATCCCTTGTTTGGTGGTCTGGGTATGGCATTCTTGCTGCGGTCATCATGGCGCTTTTTTGGTTGGCTCCTCGAGAAAGTGAGCCCAAAATGGCCAAATGGGAAAAAACGCTAGGATGGATGATTCTCGCAAACTTGGCATGGTACACCCTCATGGCATTGTGGGATGGTGTTTATAGGGCAGATGAGTCATTGCCCATTCACATGTGTGGGATGAGCCAAATTTTATTGTTTCTCCATTTGGTGCTCAAGAAAAAGTGGGCGTTCCCAATTGTGGTCTTTTGGGGCCCACTGGGCGGAATCCAAGCATTTTTAACTCCAGCGCTTGAAACCGAGCCCACGCTTGGCTATGTGCTTCAATTCTATCTCGCGCATGCGTCCGTGGTGGTGGTACCCGTTTACCTCATGGTGTACGGGGGCAGACGGATCCCGCGAAAGAGTTTTTGGCGGGTTATTGGCATCACAAACCTGGTTGGTTTTGTCATGATGGGCGTAAATAGCGCCCTCGGATCAAATTACATGTATGTCAATCAGCCACCCCCCGTAGACCACCCTCTGGTTCAAGGGGCTTGGCCGTATTATCTCATTGGCATAGAGGCAGCCGTTATAGGTTTGTTTTGGCTATTTCTACTTGCTTTTCGAAAGTTTAGGGAGCCCAAGCTTGACTAGTTAAATGGCTGCATAGGTCAATTTTTCTCCCGCCCCATCGGAGACTAAGGCCTGAAAGCGCTTAGTGACGCTCTTCTCGTCCACAACCGAAGGGGTGAACGATCGCCAACTGCGCGCAGCGAGCATCCAATATCTTTTCTGTTAAAAAATCAGTGTGACCGTATGGCTTCATGAAGGAAGCCAAAATGTGTACTGTCAGAAAAGGGTATGAAAATAGCGAATAGTGCTTAGGAAAAAGCGATGCAAAAAAAGCCTAAGCGCGTAGGTGCCATTTTCTTTTTTGGAGGAAAGCAGCAAGACCGCCAAGCAAAATAACCAAAACAAATCCCTGCACTAAGGCGCCAGCCTCAGGCGTCAAAGCGCGAAAAAGGGTTTCGTTTAAGTAGGCCGGAAGCACCATTTCCTCAATGCGAACATGAACATAAAAAGCAGCTAGAATGATGGCTGCGAGGTAGATGAGCAAAGGGTTTTTACCAAAATTCTCTATGAATCTTAAGCCCCCCCGACGCATGCCATGCCCAGGCAACGTCAAGATCAGGAAGGAATAAAGGACAACGTTTGCCCCCATAGCCAAGAGGGTAAAGCCAGGAGCCGAGGGCACGGGCGTACATACCGAAATGCGCTGCAATAGCCAACCCGAGGCAAAGCAAATAAAACCAAGAAAGAATAAGCGCAAAAGGGTGTCAGCCGCCTTTCCGTTTTTGTTTAAATACGTTTCAACCGCATAACCAAAAAGAACAAGGGCCATTTGGGCAAAAATAACGGAGATGCTTTTGAGGTCTATGGGCATGTTGTAAATGTGCGCCAAATGCACGACGCCGTCTGAATGAAGACGATTAGGCGTCAAGATATTGCCAGCAAAGGAGATGACCGCCCAATAGAGGCAGAGGAGAATAAGTCCGAATACAAAACTTGGTTTTTCACCAAAAAATTTTAAAGCAAAAGCGCTCATAAAATAGCCAATTGCCATGCGCTGCAAGGGTCCAAGGACCTGATACCACTTGATGGCAGTCACGTCGACGGGATTATCGCCACGGCTATGCCAGAACAAAAATAAGTTTAATAATCCCCCGATAAAAAACAACACAACACCCCGCTTGACAAGATGAAAAAGGATTTCAATCAAGGGGTGGCTGCGAAATTTCTCTAAAGAGTGGGCCATACTAAGTCCCATGGCAAACAAGAAGGTAGGAAATAGACCATCCGAAAGGGTTTGCCCCCCCTCTTCAGACACACGAAAAACGCTAAAAACCCCGTTCAATTCCGACTGTAATGCCGCCATGATGAGCCAAATCAGAGCGAGACCGCGAAATACATCCAGGGCGAATGACCGTCGGGATTCATGTTGCATGGAAAAAAATTTAAACATTGACATTAAGGAAGTTAGTAAATTCATAGCCTACACTCAAAAGGACTATGTATGTCAACCCCCCTGTCACGTCGCAAATTGCTCAAAACCTTAGGCCTTTCATTGGGCGCTGTTTTGCCCCTATCCGCTTGGGCAGAAAATGAATTTGGAGAAGCGCTGATCATCCCCTCTCCCGACAAAAAACAAAAGTTACCCAACGGGCCCACCACAGCGATTACCTGCGGGGCAGGAAACCGCGGCAATGTCTATGGGGATTACGCAGTACAATACCCGGAAGAACTCAATATTATCGGGGTTGCAGAGCCCATTGAGATTCGGAATGACCGCTATGCCGAAAAGCATTCTATTGACAAGAAATACCGATTCAACACATGGGAACAGGTGTTTGACCATCCGAAGTTTGCCGATGCCATCATCATCACTACCCCTGATGATCTTCACTATGGTCCCTGTATGAAGGCATTGTCCATGGGGTATGATGTGTTGTTGGAAAAACCCATTTCGCCTTCGGAAGAAGAATGCCGAAATATTCTTGCCTTGGCGGAAGAAAAAGGGCGGATTGTGGCCGTTTGTCACGTTTTGCGCTACGCTCCCTACTTTGAAAAACTCCGTGAAATCATGCAGTCAGGGGCCCTGGGTAAGGTGGTGTCTATTCAGCACTTTGAACCCATTCAGCATGTGCACATGAGCCATTCTTTTGTGCGCGGAAACTGGCACAATGCGGCCAAAACAGCGCCTATTATTTTGGCAAAATCCTGTCATGATTTGGATATGCTTCGGTGGTTGGTAGACAGCCCAGTGAAAGCACTCAATGCCTTTGGAGATGTGGCATGGTTCAAGTCTGAGAATGCCCCAGAGGGATCCACAGCCCGTTGCACAGAGGGGTGTGCCGTGGAGGCCACCTGTCCATATTCGGCGCTCAAGATTTATCATCAAAAGCGCACATGGCTGCACCACTTTGATTTACCAGAAGACAAGGAGCTGCATGGCGAGGCAATTATGACCTACTTGCGCGAAAGCAATTATGGGCGCTGTGTTTACCGAATGGAAAATGACCAGCCAGACCATTACACCATGAATATGCTTTTTGAAAACGGGGTGACCGCCTCTTTCAATATGGAGGCATTTACCTCCTATCATGGCAGACGGACGCGCGTTATGGGCAGCCTGGGGGACGTGGTGGGCGACATGACGTCGTTTACACATACAGACTTTCTTACCGGCGAGAAGGTGGTCTGGGAACAAAAAACCGATGGCCATGGCGGTGGTGACTGGAAGTTGGTCTCTGACTTTATTCAGGCCGTAGGGCATCAGGACCCGCGCTTATTGACCTCGACGATTGGGGCATCAATAGAGTCGCATTTAATGGGATTTGCCGCAGAGAAGAGTCGGTTGAATCAAATGACCTAATTTCATCTTGATGAAAGCAAAGACGCTCCTCCCCCTTTTTGTCATGGCCGCCGCGTCATGCAATATACCTTCCGCCGAAAAAAGCGTAGAAAACGAACCCCAAGTGGATTATTATGCGGTCAATGAGGCGGACCAGTGGTCCGGAGGCGTGCGGATGATTCCTATTGAAACAGCCCACGGGACTTTTCATGTTTGGACCAAAAGAGTAGGGAATAATCCCACAAAAAAAGTGCTGCTCTTACATGGGGGCCCAGGCGCTAATCACCAGTACTTTGAGGCGGCAGATAGCTATTTTCCGGGAGAATCCATCGAGTACTATTATTATGACCAGCTGGGCGCAGGAAACAGCGAAAACCCCCAATATGAGGACCTCTGGAGTATTGACCACTATGTAGAGGAGGTAGAGCAAGTGCGCGTAGCGCTCGGATTAAACGCGGAAAATTTTATCTTACTTGGGCACTCTTGGGGAGGTATTTTGGCCATTGAATATGCGCTCAAATACCAAGCGAATTTGAAGGGGCTGATTATTTCAAATATGGTTCCGTCAGCCCCAGAGTATAACCAATACGCCAATACAATTTTGGCAGCCCAAATGGATCCGGACATTCTTGCGCAACTGCGTGCGTTTGAAGCAGCAGGGGAATATACCCATGAGACCTATCTCAAGCTTATCACTGAAAATTACTACCCAGCCCATGTGCTTCGTCGCCCGTTAGATGCATGGCCAGAGCCGGTGAATCGAAGTTTTGCTAGCCTTAACTATCCTATGTATTTGCACATGCAGGGCCCAAGTGAATTTGGGATTGTCGGCAATGCGACACTTAAGGATTGGGACAGAAAGTCGGATTTATCCAAAATAACCGTGCCCACGCTCTCCATCGGCGCGCAATATGATACGATGGACCCAGCGCAAATGGAATGGATGGCTTCAGAAGTGCAAAACGGCCGTTATCTATACTGTGCAGAAGGCAGCCACATGGCGATGTATGATGACCAAAAGACCTACTTTGAGGGCGTCGTGGCATTTATCCAGGGGCTTTAAAAGTCGCAATAAACGGCACACGAAAACCAAGAAGTCCAGCCGTACTTATGATGGGATATCGGAGAGCAGATTATAGCGTACGTAATGGACTTTAGGGAACAAGTCCCCTGCGCCTAATGCGGTCCAAAGCAAGAATAGCCCAAGAACGATAAGCCAGGCGGCATGCATCCGAACAGGGAAGCGCTTAGCGACAAAACCCCAAACGCCTGGATAAAACAGCAAGGAACATAGGAGCACAAAAATTCCGTAACCGGGGTCGTTGGGGGTGATGAGATTAATGATGCCGATCATACCAAAGAGCAACCCCAGGAGGGTGCGAAAAATCTGTGCGCCTATTTTCATGTAGCAAAAGTACGGGCTTCAATAAAAACAAACCCCCTACAGCATGGCCGCAGGGGGTTTGAGAAAAGGGG
>ERZ889078.562-NODE-562-length-33441-cov-9.171539_pt1 | contig 33441 bp, 28 predicted proteins | sample MGYA00521266_ERZ889078 | MGnify/ENA primary metagenome ERZ889078 (study PRJEB32303, sample SAMEA104408618) | aquatic metagenome | biome: Brackish water; feature: Pelagic; material: water | place: Baltic Sea | collected 2014-06-16T06:34:00 | depth 76,534 m ...
CGACGCGAGGCCTCATGGCGAATCTCAGCAAACCCGGCCTGATCGAATCCATGGGCCTGCGCCCCTTTGGCCTCGCCGCGCGCCAGACCGCGATGGCCATCTTTGGCGCCGAGGACGTGCCGCCGTCAAAGACCGGCCCCAGCAGCCTCGCCCTGCTCAGCCCACGTCTCGGCGTCCCCCTGTGGCTCGGTCGCGCGCCGGCGCCGCGCAAGGTCATCCTCACCAACCTCTTCAACCACACCCCTACGCCTGAGGCCGTCGGTTGGTCGACGCTGCGGACCCAAGTGCGCGACTTTCGTGGCCGCAAGCAGACCTACGACAGCCACAACGGCACCGATCTCTGCATCCCGCGCGGTACGGTGGTGGTGGCGCCGGCGTCGGGTCAGGTCGGGCGCGTGTTTCGGGAGTTCAACCGTGGTGGCCTCAAGATCGCCATCGACCACGGCGGCGGGCTGATGACGTGCTGCGTGCACCTCGCCCGCGCGTTGGTGGCGGAGGGCGATTTTGTGCAGGCCGGCCAAGCCATCGCCATCTCGGGGTATAGCGGCCTCGACGGCTTCTCCACCTTCCCGTGGGGCATCCCGCACATTCACTTCAACACGTGGCTGCACACGACCCCTGTGGACCCGTTCGCGGTGGGCGACGAGGCCTCGCTTTGGATCGACGGCCGCCCGATGCCCGTCTCGGACGAGCTCGCCTCAGCGGCCGAGAATACGGGGTTTTCGCCGCCGACGTCGGTGGATGACAACGTTTCGGAGTACGACAATGCCGCGGTAGATGCGCTGATCGCGAGCTGCATCACGCCGAGCGCGCGGACGCGGCTGCAGGCCATTGGCCCGTTGTGGCAGCGCGCGGCGCACGTCATCTGCGAGCGTAACTACTACCCGACCCGCTTCCCGCCGCGGCAGCTGGGCGAGCGCTCGGTCTATGCCGCCCACCACCCACGCGCAGAGCGGCTGCTGATGCCCTTCTTGGCCCGTGATTTCGACGGGGTCGTGTTTCGTGACGAACTCTAACCGCTAATCCTTAGGCCCCTAATCTTTAGGCCAGGGCTCCGGCGGCTTGCTGACGGGCGTCTGATTCTTCAGCTTCTTCAAGTTCGTCAGGAACAGGTCGACGTAGATCAGGTCGTCGACGATGTCGGGATCTGGGGTCGCGCCCGCCTGCTTCTTGTCGTCCAACCAGCTCTGCACCGCGCCTTTCAGGGAGAGCAGCGTGCCGATCGCCGCGCCCGGATCACCGTCGACGGCGAGCTGCGAGGCCTGCTGAAAGCCGACGAAGATGTTGAGCATCACAAAGCCCTTCTCCACCGTGCCGTTGGTGAACACGCCACCATCAGCGATCTGAATCTTGGCCGCTTGTTTGTCGATGGTGCTGGTCTGCGTGTGGATGGCGCCGGTCTGCGGATGTTGCCACGACAGCTTCACCGTCCCGACCACGCTGCTCTTGGGCTTCACACCCGGAAAGGGCATCGCCTCAATCAGAATCGCGCCGCCACCGCCGCGGCGTCCGGTGCCTGGGGTCGTCGGCAGCGGGGTGTCGCTCTTGAGGCGGCCGGCGAGGAACAAGGACGGGATGTGGACGCTGCCGCCGCCCGATTTGCCCTTCCAGCCATGCGTACCGTAGCCCTCACGGATCACCCAGGCGTCGCCGATCGAGACGTCCATCTTGACGTCGAGCGCGATCGGCACGAGGAAGGTTTTGACCTCCTCGGTGAACACCTCTTTGACGGCGGCCGGCTTGTCGAGGAAGTAGAAGTTGCCCGCGCCCACCTCGGCGATGTCCCGCAAGATGTCGATCGAGAAGTTGGTGCCGACGCCGATGGTGGTGATCCCGATGCCCTGCACCGCGTAACCCTTGGCCAGCGAGACATACTTCGCGCTCGAAGCGATGCCGGTCGTCGGCTGGCCATCACTGAGCAACACCACCCGACTCTCCAGGTTTTTACCGGCATACTTCGAAGCCTTGGCAAATGCGGTGAACAGGCCGTCGTAGAGGTGCGTACCGGCCCCAGCCGTCAGGCTCAGCACCGCCTTCTGCATCTTGGTCTTGTCACCGACGCCGAGGTGCTCAAACACTGTTTTTGCGGTGTCTGAGAAGGTCACGAGCGTCACGTGATCCTCGGCCTGGAGGTTGTCGAGCATCTGGCTGAGGCCCTGCTTCACGTAGGTCAGCGGCTGGCCGACCATGGAGTTGCTCGTGTCGATGGCGAGCACCAGATGCAGCGGCGGCCGCTTGAGGCTGTCGACCTTGATGGGGGTGTTCAGCCCGATCTGAATGAGCGTGCAGGTCGACCCGGTGATGAGGTTGCCCATCTCGCCGAGCAGCGCGTGCATACACATGTTCTGACCACAGGTCGGGTCGGGGTAGTCGAACTTGTGCTCGGCGAAAAAGCCCAGGTCGTCGATGGTCTCCGGGGCTGGGATCTGGCCCTGTTCGAGGATCTGACGGAAGAGCCCGAAGTCCTGCGCGCCCGCTTGCGAGAGGCCGGTGTTGCCGCCCGTGAAGGCGTCATCCTCTGGCGTCGCGCCAGCGTCCCCGCTGGCGCCATCGGAGGCCCCGGCGTCCGACGTGCTGCCGGTGTCTGCCGCGGCGCTGCCGGCGTCGATCCACATCGCCGCGTCGGCCCTGCCGCGCCAGCCGGCCGTGTCCGACGCGCCCATACCGTCCGCGCCGCGGCTGCGTGCGCCAGGAGTCGGCACGGGGTTGACGCCCCACGGCGTGCCGCCGCTGCTGCTGGTCGGATCCGACGAAGTTCCGCAGCCCGTGAGCAAGAGCAGCAGCGAGCCGATCAGCAACAGCGTGCGCGTCGTTTGGGTGGTGTTCATGGTTCCCTCCGAGGGTCGATCGTGGCGTGCGGGCGGCGTAGCGGCGGTGCCGATGCGGTCGTGGATAGGCCGGCTCATGGCTTGCTCCAGACGCTCTCGATGTGGCGGTTGCCGACCAGCGAGGCCGCGACGGCGGTGTCCCAAACCAGGCGCTCGATGGCCCGCACCAAGTGCAGCCGGCCGCCGCCGGCGAGCTTCAGCGTCGCGCCGTTATCGAGCTGAAACGCCGCTTTTCCGGGTTCCTGGACCGTCACGCTGAGCGCGCGGGCGTAGGTGCCGACCTCGTCGTGCAGGGCAGGGCAGCCTTGGGTCACGGCGATCTTGGCGTCGCCCTTGCCGAAGTAGACGATGTCGGTGCCGCGCCCCATGCGGATGTGGCCGCTGTCGCTCAGCAGCTCGACGCCGGTGACGGGCAGCACGTTGTGCCCGGTCGCTAGCCCGGCGATGTAGACGTCGTCGCCGGCGCTGAAGGGCAACATGCCGGGCGGCACACACACGTAGACGCGCTGCACGCCCAGGTCCGTCAGCAGATCCATCGCGCTGCAGCCATCCGGTGCGGTCACAACCTCCATGAGCGTCTGATTGCCGCTCGGTAGCGCCGTCCAGCTCAAGTCTTGCTCCTGCGACGGCATGGCGCAGCCCTCGGGCGCGACCGGGTCAAAGAGGCTCGGCGCTGGAAACAGCGCGATATGGGCGCCCCAGACCGCCTCGCCCTCGCTCGCCGCGATCGCCACGAAACGCCCGCCAGACTGGGCGCCAGCGACGGTCGAGGGGATCGAGGCCACCTGCAGCGCGGTGTGGTGCCAGAAGAGCAGCCGTCGCGGCAGGCCGGTGCCGTCGATCAGCACCGCGGAGCACGCGCCTTTGCCGCGCGGCATCACCGGCACCGCGCGCCCGCTCGCCACCAACCAGCTCTGCGCCGGCGCGAAGTGCTCGGGTCGCAAGGCGAGCTGCGGCGACTGCACGATGGCGTCGCAGTCCATCTCCACCGTCGACCGCAGCGCGCGCAAACGCACCACGCGGGTCTGCCCGGTGACGTTGCCGATCACCAGCGCGCCCTTCACCGGTGGGAACTGACTGGCCTGCCGCTGCCACACATCCCCGGTCGCCGACTGGTCGGCGTCCCACGGCTCGTTGGGGGTGTCCGTGTCGACGTCGGGGAAGGGCTGCGCGCGGGGTGATGAATCATCCGGCGGCCAATCGACGATGAGCGGGCACCCGCTGAGCAGCGTCGCCACCGTCGTCAGCAGCGCGCCGTGCAGCAGCAGCGTCATGAGGCGGCCGCGGGGTCGGGGGATGTGCGTCATCATGGGGCGCTCCTGTCGGCTCAGACTCTGGTTTTCCGGGCTATTCGCTAGGTCTACCGGCTATTTGAAGGTCACGGTCTCGACCAAGGCGAGGTCATTTTTCTTCTTCAGCACCACCGAGTAGTGGCTGATGCTGGGCGCGGTGTTGCCCAGGTCCTGCACGATGGTTACGTCGACCCAGGTCTCCGCCGCCAGCTTGTTGCCGTTGTTGGCGAAGTAGTGCACCTCGATCTTCCAGTCGCCCGGCATCGCCTTGGTCACCTGAAAACGCTCGGGGCCGTAGCCTTGCGTCAGGTCATCGAGGAGCGCGCCGCCTGTGCTCAGCTGCTTGTGTTTATACCAACATTTCTCGCCGTTCGGCGCCGTGATCCAGAGATCGATGTCGGTGGCGTTGGTGTTCCAAGTCGCCGTCACCCGCAGGTCGCCGCTCAGGTTCTTGAGCGACAGCGTCTGCACCCGCTGCTTGAGGACCGGCGCGATGGCGTGCGTCGGGTGCTGGGCGAGAAAGCTGTGGGCGAAGAGCGCGTATTCCTCGGTGATCACGGTCTTGAGCGTCTTCCACTTGGCGTCCCATTGGCCCGCCAACGCGGCCTCGTAGAGCACCATCGCCAAGCCTGGCCGCGTCGCGGAGATGGTGTTGGCCAGGTCCCGCCAGGACTGCGGCTCGAAGGGTCGGCGCATCAACACGGCGAAGAGCAGCTCGCCCGCGCTCTCGAGCTGACCCCACGCGGCGAGGCGATAGGCGGCGAGGCGGCTCAGCTCGTCGCTGCCGGGGTTGCGCTCCACCGAGGTCGACAGGGCGCGGATGGCGCCCGGCAGGTCGCTGAGCTGGCTGCGGCGGCGCTCCGCTTCGGTGGTGAAGGGCAGCACGAGGTCGAGGTTGGTGTCGATCAGGGCGTCGAGATAGGACACGGGCACCGACTTCGCAGGCACGCCGGCCCACGACAGCGTGGCGTAGGGCAGCTCCATGCCGCTCTTGCCCACCGCGCCGAGCACGTCGCTGATGAAGCTCTGGTTGAGCAGCGATTGGTTGAGCTTGGCGCCGACCGTGGCGAGGACATCGACGGTGCGCGACCAAGTTGAGAACGCGCCCTCGCCGAGCTTCAAACCCAGCGCGATGATCTTGGCGAGCGGCTGACCGCTGAACTTGGCGGTCTCATCTTTGAGGTCGTACTTTGTCCAGGTTTGCTTGTCTTGGAGCACCAGAAACGACGCGACCCGGTTGGCGACGAGGTAGTGCTGCGACAAGGCCATGGCGAGGCCTTCGAGCTTCTTGTCGCCGCTGTCGAGCAGCTGGCTGATGGCGATCTGCGCCCACGCCCGCGGCGCGAGTTGGCCGGAGGGGGCGAGGGTGACGGGGATCGTGTGGATGAGCGTCTCGCCGCTCGGCAGCACCCCTTCGAGGACGATCTTGGCCTTGCCCGCCGACGCCACGGGTCCAGCCAGGGTGAGGCTCGCGCCTGGGTAGAGCGTGGCGAGGCGACCGCCGATGAGCAGATCGGTGATGGCGCCGCCCGTCGCGCCGTCCGACCCGCCATCTGGGATCACCGTGGCGCTGGTCAACCGCATGCCGGCGGCCTGGTGGGCTTGGCTGCAGGCCGGCAAGGCGCTCGGCGTCAGGCAGTCGAAGATGGCGCCGCCGTCGGCGGTGAGGCGGCTGAACAACGCCAGGTTCTCGGCGCCCAAGCCCAGCCGATAGGCGAAAAAGCGCGCTTTCCACGGCGAGTCGGCCTCAAAGCGGGCCAGCAGCGCGCCGACGGAGCGCTCGCCCCAGGTCACGGCGCCGTCGGTCAGCACAAACACGTCGACGTTGGTGCCCTGCGGCACGGCCCAGCTCGGCTTGGCGAGCTTACGCAGCGCGGCGCCGACGTCCGACGCGCCCTCCAGCAGCAACCCGTCAAACGCGGCGGCGGCGGCCTTGCGGCCCTTGGCGTCGTTGGTCACCCAGGTCTGGTTGAGCCAGCTGGCGCCCGAATCAAAGGGGATGACGTTGAACGCCTTGATTCCGGGCGACCCTGCCAAGATCTTGTCCATCAGCTGCAGGGCGATGTTGAAGCGCGTCGGATGGCTGGAGCGCGACGTGTCGAGCAGAAACACCGCGTGCGCGCTGGTGGCCGTCGCGCCCGCTGCGAGCCCGGGAATCTGGGGTCGCAGCCGCAGCGTGGCGTAGTCCTTGTTCAGCACCGGGTCGCTGCCGACCAGCACATCCACCTCGTCGCCGCCGAGCGCCGGCGGGAAGTGAAACACCAGCTTGCCGCCCTTGCTGTCAGCCTGATCGGTCATGCGCGCGAGGTAGCCGGCCGCCGTCGTGGTCTCCGTCACCGCGATGGCCGTTACGTTGACGGGCACCTTGCCTGGCTCGTAGTCCGCCACGCCGCCCGTCGTGTTGCCCGCCACCTTGCCGCTCAACACGTGGGCCTTCTTGGCGAGCAGTGTGAAGTCGAAGCTCTCGAGTTTCCCCTGCGGTACCGTGAAGATGTACTCGTAGACCCGTTGACCCTTCTCGCCGGAAGGCAAGCTGGAGAGGGTCTGCTCCCAGGCGATCAGGACGCGGTTGTAGCCCTTGCCCGGGATGGGAAAGACCTTGGCCTGGAACGTATTGGGCGCCACAGCTTCGACGATCGCCGGGTCGATCTTCTGCGCGGTCTCCGCCTCGTAAGCCTGCACCGCCTCGAGGTGACGCTGAATCTTAGCGACCTTAGGATTGCCCCAGACCTTGGCGTCCGAGCTCTCGACGACGCTGGTGGGCGTGGTGCCCGCGACGGTGGCCTGGTCGCTGCTGCCGAGGCCATCGCCCGTGCCAAAGAAGCTCGGCTGACCGCCGCCCTGGCCCTCAAACATCGCGTAGTAGCTGACCTCAGACTCAGGCGGCAGGGTGTAGCGGAAGTCGCCCTCGACGGTCTCTTTGAACGGGTTGTAGAAGATGTGGTCGACCAAGACCCGCGCCCGCAGGCCCTCGATGCGCACGGCCACACGCATGCTCACCAGCTCCAGGGTCTTGCCGCCACCCAGGCTGACTTGCGCGACCGGCGGCGAGTCCGACTGCTGCTGCCAGGATTGGCCACCGCCGTCCGCCTCGCCGGCGTCTCCGCCGCTTGCATCAGACTCAGCGCCGACGTCGCTCGCGCTCGCGTCAGCGCCGCCCCAGCCGCCCCACGCGTCGTCAGCGGCGCTGCTGGTGTCGGCCGCTGCGGATGCGTCCAGGCCACCCCACGCGGCGTCCGTCGCGACCGCGTCGGAAGCAACGCTCGTCGCCCCGTCTTGGAGGCCGTAGAACCCGCTGCCCCCGGCGCTGCTGCTTGTGGGGTCAGTGCTGGCGCCACACGCCACGCCGCTCAGCGCAACCAGCAGCACCACCATCGTTCGCATTCCCTTGGCCATGTCATCCTCCCGCGCAGACGGCTTGTCGTTGCGGGCAATAAGATTGCGAGGGTTGTGCCACGGGCCGTATTCTTGACGTTTCGGCTACAAATACAGGTTGATAGATGATGGTCTGGTCGCGTTGAACGTCACTGGAGATCGCAGCAAAAACTGTTCACGAACCAAGCCATGTTGAAAATTTCAACAAGATGCCTCGCGCGCCTCAGCCCGATCCCGGGCCTCCAGCACCAGCGGCGACACGGGCGTCGCGCTCGTCAACCAGAGCTGGTGGATCGCCCGCGTCGCGCCGACATGCAGCACGCGCCGCGCCGCGTCGGTGTTCGGATAACGCCCGGCGCTGACCTCCACCAAGATCACGTAGTCGAACTCCAGGCCCTTGACCTCGCTCACCTCGGTGACCTCGACGCCCGGCGCGAAGGCGAACTTCTGCTCGGTCACCTGGCGCAGGCGCGGCACGTCACCACGCTCCAAACCCCGGAAATACAGGTCGCTGAGCTGGCGAGAGGGGGTGAGCACCGCCACCGACGCGTTGGGCTCGCTGTCCGCCAGCGCGTTGAGCGCATCGGCCAGAAAGACGACGCAGGCGCCGTGATCGGTGAAGGGGAACAGCTCCACCTCTGGGCCAGCGCGCACCACCAGGGGCGGATCGTCCTCGCGCAGCGGGCCGAGCACGTCCATGGCGAAGTTCACGACCTGGCGGGTGCAGCGATACGACACCCGCAAGGTCTCCACCGCCGCGCCGTCGACGCCGAGATGGCGGAAAAAATCGCTCCAGGAGGTGAACCCGGCGTCTTTCATCACGTGCTGCTGCGTGTCGCCGGCTAACGTGATGCTCTGGCGCTCATCGAGGCAGCCCAGCACCACACGCACGTCGACCGGCGAGAAGTCCTGCACCTCGTCGATGGCGACGTGCAGCAGGCGCAGCGGGCGCTTGTGCTTGCCGACGAGCGGGCCGACGCGCAGCTGCCACGCGTAGAGCAGCAAGCTGTTGTCCTCTTCGTCGAGCATGGAGGGTGGCCGCTTGCGGCGCTTGCCACCGCCCTGTTTAACGCGATCACTGCCGCCATGGTGGCCCCCATCGCCGTCGTCGCCGCCAGGGCCACGCCCCCACGCCTGTTGACCATAGACGTCCGCGTCGAGGCTATCGCCGCTCTGGCGGTCTTCTAGCCACACCAGCAGCTCGGCGTGTTGGGTGGTGCACCACGTCGTCGCACGCTCCAGCTCCTCTTCGCTGAAGGCGCCCGGCACCGTCGCCGCCACGGCCTCGGCGAGCAGCGTCGGGTTGGTGAGGGCGTTGGTCCAATCATCGATCGCCTGCGCACGCGTCGCCCGGCCGGGGGTACGCGCCACTTGCCACGCTAGCGCGCGCAGCACCGCCGGGTGGTTCTTCAGCGCGACGACGACGGCCGGGGTGTCGTGGCGATGGCCATGCGGCAGCTGTGGATAGTGCTGCTGCCGCTGAAAACCGGCCCATTCGCCGAACGTGCGGATGTTGACCTCGCTGACCCCGAGCGCCGGCAGCACGTGGCTGACGTAGTCGCGCAGCGCCCGCGAAAACACCAGAAACAGGGTGCGACCGCTGTTGATGCGGTGGTCGTTGTGGGCGAGCCAGGCGATGCGATGCAGCGCCACGGTGGTCTTGCCCGAGCCGGCCGAGCCGCGGATCACGACGAAGCCTTCGGGGCGGGTGATCAGGTCGAACTGGTCTGGATCGATGAGGCCGGCGATGTCGGGGAGGTGTTTGTCGCGGCGACTCTGCCGTCCGCGGCGGTCTTGGCCCAGCCGTCGGCCCGCCGCGCCCTCGGTGTGCCAGTGCAGCGCGCTGCCGGCGCCACCGGCGAGGCGTGGCGTCTCGATGGCGGTCTGGCGCCAGCCGTCGGCGAGCTGGCCCTCGTCGACATCGTCGTCGTCGGGCTGAGCGTCGTCGGGCTGAGCGTCGTCGCGATGACGTGCGGCGGGCGGCGTGCGCTGAAAGACGCCCTCCGGCGCGTAGATGGCCTCGAGCGCGCCGTCGCGAATCGCCACCGTGCGCCGCGTCAGCACCTCGCCTTCGACCAGCCGCCCACCGAGCTCTTCTTCGTAGGTGTCGCCCTGGCGGTACTGATAAAACAGCCGCGACACCGGGGCGTGGCGCCAGTCGATGATACGCATGCCACGCTCGATGCGGGTCGCTTTGCCGAGACACAGATCGCGCGTCCGCAGGCCGCCGTCGACCTCTTCGCGGACGCGCAGGTGGCCAAAGTACGGACTCGCAGGATCGACCTGCGGCTTGCCGCGCGCGCTGCGCAGCTGCTCCAACAGCGACACTTGTGCGTGGTACTGCTCCTGCAGCGCGCCGAGATCGTCACCCTTGGCGGTGGCCAGCTCGCCGCGGATGCGCAGCAGCTCCTCCTCGAGCGGCGCGTCCGACGGGGTGATCCGGGTCTCGGGCACCGCGAGCTGCTTGGAGATCAGGGCAAAAAGCGCGCGCTCGTCGGCGACGATGGGGTGCTGCGGGTCTTGTGGCATAGGTGGGCTGCTCGGGCTGGGAAACTGCGGGCGAGGGACGTAGCAGACTCCGGGACTGAATCCAAGCCGAACGCCCCGTGGTCGGACCTGCCCTACGCGGGCGCGGACGATGCGGCCGGCGGTTGCCAGAGCTCGACGCGGTTGCCCTCGGGATCCATCACCCAGCCGAACTTGCCGAAGTCGCTGTCTTCAACCTTGTCGTCCACCTCGCAGCCGTTGGCGCGCAGCTGGGCCAGCATGGCGTCGAGGTCGCTGACGCGGAAGTTGACCATAAAGCCCTTGTTGCTGGGCTCAAAGTAGGTTGTGTCGCTCGCGAATGGGCTCCACACCGTGTGCGCGTCACCTGCGGGGTTGTTATCGCGCCACGAGAAGACGGCGCCGTGCCAGCTCGCGTCGACCGGTACGCCGAGGTTGTCGCGATACCAAGCGGCCAAGGCGACTTTGTCGGTCGCTTTGAAGAAGAACCCACCGATGCCCATGACCTTTTCCATCCTGTCCTCCAATGCCGGTCCACGCTTGGGACTGGCGTTGCGTTCACTGTCGTCGGAGCTGAAAACCGACGACCTCCCCGGCGTGGTTTACGGCGGCGTCGGACAACGTAACACCTAGTTCGATGGACACCACCGCCTGCTTTGCACCGTAATTTACCTTGGCCGACACCACGCCTGGGATCTTCGCCAACTCCGTCTCCAGCAGCCCCGTACAGCCCTTGCAGTGCATCCCAGCGACCGAGAAGCGCACCTCGACGGCACCGGGCGATTCGGGCACGGAGGCGGCCGGCGTCGGACCGACGATGGTGTGCATCCACAGCGGGAACGTGGCGAAGCCGAGGACCATCACGGTCGTCACCCACAAGATACCGCGGTTGAGCCGTTGGAGCGTGCGATTTGGAGCGGCGCAGACACCATCCGAGCACGACCGCTCGGGGCGGTAGACGAAGTAGAACGCCGTCGCTAGCAGCCCGCCGGTACCGATGAGCAGCGGCGTTCGGTAGGCCTCAAACGCCGCGGCGACGCCCCCGGCAGACACCCCGACGCCGACCAGCAGGAGCGGCAGCCAGCAGCACGCCGAGCTGAGCACGGCCGCCACAAACGCCCCCGCTGTGGCGATGCGTGGGTCTGCCGGGCGGGGCGTCACAGCCGTTCCCCGCGAAGTCGCGTCACGACGGCGGCCACGGATGGCACCCCCACCAGCCCGTCGGCCGTCAGGTAGACGCGGCAGCAATCATCTGAGCCGCCGCTGGCCTGGCCGGTCACATCCAGCTGATCGACGAGGATGGTAGGCGAGCCATAGCCTTGTGCGTGCGGGGGCAGCGCATCGACGCCGATCTGCCACTCCTGCCATCGCTTGGGCCGCCCGATCTGACCGAGCGCATCGCGTAGGACGGCCCGGGCTGCGTCTACGTTGGGGCAGTCCGTCTCCCAGACCAATTCAAGCTGTTTCATTGGGTTCTCCTTCCAGTGCATACAAGACGGGACAGTCCGAGGTCGGCCGTTGATCGCCACAAGCGGCGACAAGCTCGGCGAGCACCGCGGCCAGTCGCTGTAGATCTGCGATCTTGGTTTCGACCTCGACGAGCTTGGCCTGCGTGGCCGCTCGCACCTGGCCACACGCCTGCCCCTGCTCGATCCGCAGCCCGAGCAGCTGTCGGATCTCCTTGAGCGTAAAACCTAGGCCCTTGGCGCGCTTGATGAACAACAGTCGCGCCACCGTCGACGGCGGGTACTGCCGATAGCCAGACGAGCGACGCGGCGGCTCGGGGATCAACCCCTCGCGCTCGTAGAACCGCACCGTTTCGACGCCGACAGCCGCGGCTTGGGCGACGCGACCGATGGTCATGGACTGCATCACGGACCTCCAGGCTTAAGTATGCACTCCGTAGTAGGGTACAGAGTCAAGCGGGGAGTTTGGAGGCGGGGTTGGTTCGGTGGTGGAAACCCCGATTCTCGGCCGCGTGGATCCGCTGAATCGGTACGCGGATGTGGCGGGGAAGGCCACTTGGGTCAGCCCGAGCGGCCGCAGGAACGCCTCATTGGCCTCTGACGGGGACTCGACCAGCGTCGCCATGCGCTTTGTCGCCTCGTCGCTCAGCCCGGTCGGATGCTTGGAGAACATCCACTCCAGCTGGGCGAGCGTGGGCGTCATCAGGTTAGTCTGGTCACCGGCGGAGGGTCCAATAGCGACAAAGCGGCGCCCACGTCGGACTTCCATGACCGCCGTCAGGAACAATGACAGCGCCTCGTCGATGACTTGGCTCTTGCTCATTCCCAACAGCGTCGCCAGATCCTTCGACGCTATCCAAAACTGACCCACCCCTGCTCGTGAAAAATGACCCCCTGGCAGCGAGCCTCCTGAGCACCTGGTGCTGGTGCTTCAGCTGGCCCCGCAAGCGACGCTTTTGGAGAGCTTCGGAAATCGGTTGGAGACGGTGACCGATGATGTGCCATTTTCGAGTCGCCATAGCCGACCGCACACGGGTTGCCTGTGCGGTGCCAGCGCTGAGGGCATAGGCAGGTTGCGGGGCGGCGCAGCGGGAGCCACCTGGTTGCACCGTAGCGTCACCTCGGTTGGGCGCGGTGATGAAAGCCTACCTTCGTCCAAGTGAGCGTTGCACCACGCTACGGCTGCGGCGTAGTTGGCCTTGTCGCGTGGACGCGTCTCGCCCTCAGACGGTTGAGCGCGAAGAGGTTCAGGGTCTTCGCCGCGTGCGCCTCACTGGCACGCGCGCGTTCCAAACAGGCCTGCTTCGCCGGGCCGCTCCTCGCCATGCCGCCGGAACACGTCTCGCCGGGGAGCAAGGTGATGGCGAGGCCGCGCTTGGTGGGGGCAAATAGGAACGACAGGGATACCGAGAACTGAAACTCCCGCGTCTTCGCGACTTCGTGCAGTTTGACCTTCGGGGCTTCGGCGAGCGGATGCGGTATCCACACCAAAGCGTAGCTCCGAAAGTCGAAGTAGCCGGGGACCTGATCGGCGGCCTTCTGTCCCAACTGGCGCACCACGGCCTTGCGCGACTGCAGTACGTGGACCGGAACTTTGGCGTGGTTTGACTCGGCCTCGACCTCGGTGGTGCCTGCGAGCAGCGACAGCCCCACGGCGGTCGCCAGCATCGTCATTCTCATGTCGACCTCCATGGCAGCGCAAAATGTCAACGTACCGCATTCAAGCCGCCCGGTCAGCGGCGCGAGAGCCGAGGCAAACGAGGTCGATTCGGGCCGGATTCTGGACTCGCCGCTCTGGGCTAGTGCTTGATGACAGGTCGTCAGGCAGCCTCTCTACACATTGAACCGAAACAAAACCACATCCCCTTCCCGCATCACATACCCCTTGCCTTCCAACCGCTTCTTCCCCGCCGCCGCCACCGCCGCCTCAGACTTGTACTCAAACAGATCATCGCAGCCGTAGATCTCCGCCTTGATAAAACCGCGCTCAAAGTCCGTGTGAATCACCCCAGCCGCCTGCGGCGCCGTCCAACCTTTCCCGATCGTCCAAGCCCGCGCCTCTTTCGGCCCAACTGTGAAGTACGTCTGCAGCCCCATCAGCTCAAACGCCGCGTGCGACATGCGATCCAGCCCCGACTCCGCCAGTCCGATGTCTTCCAAGAACGCGGTGCGCTCGGCCTCGTCGTCGATCTCAGCGATCTCCGCCTCCATCGCGCCCGACAGCACCACCATGTGCGCGCCCTCTCGCGCCGCCAGCTCGCGCACCGCCGTCACGTGGGCGTTGTCTTCGGTCGCGTCGTCGGTGTTGGCCACGTACAGCATCGGCTTGCGTGTCAGCAGGTGCAGCTGATCGGCGTATTTCTCAACGTCTTTGTCGACCTGCACCGTCCGCGCCGGTCGTCCGTCGTTCAAGGCCTCCAGCATCTGCTCGCAGAGATCGGCAAAGATCTTCGACTCCTTGTCCCCACCACGCGCCGCCCGCGTCTCTTTCTTGAGGCGCTTCTCCATCGACTCCATGTCGCAGATCAGCAGCTCGGTGTTGATGATCTCGGCGTCGCGCGTCGGATTGACGCCGCCCTCCACGTGCACCACGTTGTCATCGTCAAAACACCGCACCACATGGGCGATCGCGTCGGTCTCACGGATGTTGGCCAGGAACTGATTGCCCAGCCCCTCCCCCTTGCTCGCGCCCTTGACCAGGCCGGCGATGTCGACGAACTCAACGGTGTTGTAGATGGTCTGCTTGCTGCCGATCGTCTGCGCTAGCCTGTCGAGCCGCGCGTCGCGCATGGGCACGATGCCAACGTTGGGCTCGATGGTGCAGAACGGGTAGTTAGCGCTCTGTGCGCCCGCGTTCGTGAGCGCGTTGAAGATGGTCGATTTGCCGACGTTGGGTAGGCCGACGATGCCGCAGCTGAGTGCCATGTTGGGTCTCCGGAGGGGGTGGGCCCCGGCAGGTAGCACGAGGGCTCTGCGTGAGCAAGGATGGGGCCCAGTCGGGGCGGAGTCGGGGCCCAGTCGGGGCGGAGTCGGGGCGACTAGCAGGCCTATTTTGCGGCCTACCCGACGATTTCGGGCCGCTGTAGCGTTGTACTGAAGGGGTGCCGGCGATTGCGCGGCGTCTGTTTGACCAAGGAGGTCGCCGTGGCCAGGAAAACCCGCTCGCCGTCTGCTCGCAAGGTGTCGACGTCCGAGTCGACATCCAACGCGTCGCTGCGCACGACAAACCAAGGGGACTTGTTCACAGCCAAGCCGCTCCGAATCGGCGACGAAGAGCGCCGCTGTCGTCGCGAGGGGACGTGGCCCGTGGTGGGCACCGACGAGGTCGGTCGCGGGCCGCTGGCCGGGCCCGTGGTCGCCGCCGCTGTGCTGCTGGCCGATGGCGCGCGGTTGCCGGGGCTCGACGACAGCAAGAAGCTCAGCGCCGCGCAGCGGGAGGCCCTCGTTCCCGAGATCGAGCGCCAGGCGGTGGCGTTCTCGGTGGTCGAATGTTCGGTTGAAGAGATCACCGAACGCAACATCCTCGGCGCGTCGATGTGGGCGATGCACCAAGCGGTGAGCCACGTCTGCGCCGCGGCGCGCGACCAAGGGGTCCCGCCGGCGCTGGTGTTGGTGGACGGCAATCGACCCATCCCAGGCCTTGAGGGACCGCCGCAGCGCGCCGTGGTGAAGGGCGACAGCCGCTCCCGGGCCATCGCCGCGGCCTCCGTGCTGGCCAAGGTGCATCGGGATCGACTCATGGTGGCCATGGCCGCTGAGTTTCCGGGCTACGGCTTCGCCGGCCACAAGGGCTATCCGACCCCCAAGCACCTCGCCGCGCTGCGCGCGCTGGGCCCCTGTGTGCATCACCGGCCGACGTTCGCGCCCGTCGCCGCGCTGCTCAAAGCCCGCGATTGAGCACCGATCCCACCCAACCCAAGACCGGCAGCGCCCACGGGATCGGCCTGCGCGGCGAACGTGTAGCCGCCGCGGTGGCGCGCGCGCGCGGCTGGCAGGTGCAGGGGATGCGGCTACGAACGCCGGTTGGCGAGGCCGACATCTTCGCCACGCGGCGCTGCCCAGCGGATCGCCTGCCGGGACGCTCGGAGGCGCCTCAGGCGATCGGCGTCGTGATCGAGGTCAAGACCGCGCTCGGCCGCTGGCCATCGACCGACTTGGTCCACCGGCGTCGTCAGGCGCGGCTCTGGCGGGTCGCTGCGCACCTCGGTGAGCAAGCCGGGCTGGCGGAGCTGGAGGTCGTCGTCGCGTTGGTGCGCCTTGAACGCAATCACGAGGCGGTGCGGTGGATACCGTTGGACGCATGGTAGGGGTGCGCTAAAACGCCGAACACCCGGGCTGCCATGAACCATGGCGACCCGGGTGAGGCGGTCTGAGTGCGGCTGTCATCGTGAGGGTGACGGCCCTAGGGCTAACGGCTGCGTCGAGGCAGCCGCGCGAAACTAACGCTGGTCGATGCGGCGCAGCTTGGCCTTCTTGCCGACGCGGTCGCGCAAGAAGTAGATACGCGCCTGACGCACGTAGCCCTGGTGCATGACCTCGATCTTGAGCAGACGTGGGCTGTGCAGCGGGAAGATCCGCTCCACGCCGACGCTGTGGCTCAGCTTCCGCACGGTGAACGTCTTCTTCAGACCTTCGCCCGCGACGCGCAGCACGGTGCCTTCGTACACCTGAACGCGCTCTTTCACGCCCTCGATGATGCGGTTGTAGACCCGCACGGTCTGGCCGGTGCGGAGCTCGGGGAGGTCATGGCGCTCGTGTTGCGCCTCTACGTAATCTACCAAGTTCATGGTGCTGGCTCCTCCGGGTAGCGGTCGCCTTGTACGTGCCCGGTGCGAGTGGCTGCGCGTGGCAGCCGGTAAAGTCATTCGACGCCACTCAGGCGCCGAACAGCCTGTCGAGCGCGATCGCCGCAGCGGCACGCACCGACAGGTGGTTGTAGCCATCCGATGGGCCGAGCTCGGGGTCCCGCACGATGGCGGGGAGGCACACGTCGGCGCCTTCCACGAGCTCGGGAGCCATGCCCCAGCCTGTGCCGAATAACATCAGCACGGGCCCGTCATGGTGGCGCAGTCGTTCCCGCATGCCGGCCCAGGTTGAATCTGGGCCTTCCATACGGGCGCTGGTGGCCACCACCAGGGGAGCCTGACCGGTCAGCGAGGTGATCACCTCACAGGCCGCGGCTACAGATGGCGCAGCAGTGACACGGCGCATGGCCTCGGCTCGACGATCGTTTCGCGTCAAGCCTTCTCCAACCGTCCAATGATGAACCATCTCGGTCACCATCTTCTGCTGGAGCGTCACCGGGGTCACGATAAAGAGCCGCTCGGCACCGTAAGTACGGCTTGAGCGACCGATGTCGTGCACGTCAACATTCGTCAACGCGGTCGTGATCACCTTCCCCTGTCTATCGACGCAGGGATGGTGCACGAGGGCGAGGAACATACGCATCGAAACTATCCAGTCAAGAGGTTGTTGAATCGTCGTGATTTCGCCCTGTCCGAAGCACTGTCACACGCGCTGTCCGGCGCGGCGTCTGACGCTTGGCCTCGGGTGGGTCGTCATCGCGGGACTGCAGCACCTTCTGCCACAGATCGGGCCGCCGCGCTTGGGTCCGCGCCTCGGCTTCCGCGCGCCGCCAAGCCGCGATCGCGGCGTGATTGCCTGACAGCAGCACCGCCGGCACCTCCTGGTCCTGCCACACCCGCGGCCGGGTGTAGTGCGGATACTCCAACAGCCCGGCGGCGTGGGACTCCTCACCCTGCGCCTCCCCTAGCGACGCGACGTTGCCGATCACCCCAGGCCGCAGCCGCGCCGTCGCCTCGATGATCGCCATCGCCGCCACTTCACCGCCGTTGAGCACATAGTCACCCAGGGACACCAGCTCGTCGGCGGCGTCTTCGATGCGCGCGTCGAACCCCTCATACCGCCCACAGACCAGCGTCAGCCCCGGCCCGTCGGCCCAACGCCGCGCCGTGGCCTGGTCAAAAGGTCGCCCGGCCGGCGTCAGGACCACGAGCGGCGTGCGCGCTGGTTGCTGCGCGCGCACGGCGTCTACACAGCGCATCAGCACGTCGGGCTTGAGCACTAGCCCAGCCCCGCCACCAAAGGGCGCGTCGTCGACGGTGTTGTGTTTGTCCTCGGCGAAGTCTCGAAAATTGTGGAGCTGTACGTCCAGCAAGCCACGGGCGCGGGCTTTACCGAGCAAGCTCTCGTCGATAAATCCCGCGAAGAGGCCGGGAAACAGCGTCAGGATGTCGTAGCGGAAGCAGGGCATCGGTGTGATTACGCCTGCCAGTGGTCGAGATCACGGACCTCGACGCGGCCAGGGACCTCGCCGATCGAGGTGACATAGCGCGGTAGGATCGGGACCAACACATCACCGCCGGCATCGAGGCGGATCTCGAGCAGCTCGTTGCCGGTGGTGTGTACATGTCGCACCACACCGAGCCGCGCGCCGGAGTCAGCGTCCACCACGGCCGCGCCGAGCACGTCGACGTGGTAAAACTCGCCCTCTTCGAGCGGCGGCATCGCCTCGCGGCGCACCGAGAGCACGCCGTGCGTGAGCCGAGACGCGGCCTCTCGGTCGTCGACCCCCTCCACCTCTACGATCCAATGGTCTCGGGCGTGACGCGCGGCGACGAGGTGCAGCAGCTCCGGCGGCTTGCCCTTTCGGCTCAGTCGCAGCTCGTCCACGTCGAAGATCAGCGTCGATTCGGGGTTGAACGGCTGCACCTTCAACTCGCCATGCACCCCGTGGGGCCGGCCGATTCGCGCCATGGCCACCCAGGTCTTTTTGCCGTCGGCGCCGATCTCGTCAGCAGGTCTGTCGTCCGCCGGCGTATCGCCGTGGGTGATGTCATCGGTCACGTTGGGTTCCGTGGTGGTGGCGCCGCAACCGGCATCGTTGGCAGGGCCCTGGAGCGGGCGGGAGGCCGGCGCTGTCTACAGCGGGATCCACTCATCTTTCAAGGGCCGGCTCATCAACCCTTCGAGCGCTTCGCCCATGTCCATGCCTTCCCAAAGCACCCGGTAGGCCGCTTCGATGATCGGCACCTGATCCGCGACGCCCAGCTTCTGCGCCAGCCGCCACGCCGAGCGGCTGGTGAGCACGCCCTCGGCGACCGTCACAGTGGAGCCCATGATCTCGTCCAAGGTCTCGCCCGCGCCGAGCCGTTTGCCCACCGTGAAGTTGCGGCTCATGTCACTCGTCGCGGTCAGCACGAGGTCGCCCATCCCCGCCAGCCCCTGCAACGTCAGCGGATTAGCGCCCTTGCGCACCGCCATCCGAGAGATCTCACCGAGCCCCCGGGTGATCAGGCCAGCGCGCGCGTTGTTGCCAAACCCGAGCCCCGTCGCGGCGCCTGTGCAGATCGCCATCACGTTCTTCAGCGCGCCGCCCATCTCGACGCCCACCACATCGCGCGTGGTGTAGCAGCGGAAGCGCCGTGAGCTGAGCAGCTCCTGCACCTCGTGACCGACCCGCGGCATGAAGCTCGCCACGGTCACCGCTGTCGGGTGCTCGAGCGCCACCTCGGTCGCAAACGAGGGGCCTGAGAGGTAGGCGAGCTGGCTGTGCAGGCGGCGCGGCAGGACGCGCTCGAGGATCTCGTTGACGGTCTCCAGGTTCTCGTTCTCGATGCCCTTCGAGCAGCTGACGATGATGTGATCGTCCGTCAACCAGTCGATGCAGCCCTTCATCGTCTGGCCCACATAGGGGGTCGGCGTCACGCTCAGCAACAGGTGAGCGTGGCGGACGCAGGCCTCCATGTCGTTGGTGACGCGGAGGTTCCCAGGGATCTCGAAGCCAGGCAGGTAGACCCGATTCTCGCGGTGCGCGTTGATGTCGGCCACCACTTGCGGCTCACGTGCCCACAGCACTGTGTCGTGGCCCGATCGTGCCGCGTGAATCGCCAGCGCCGTGCCCCAGGCACCCGAGCCGATCACGCCGACCCGCGTCGTCTTGTCCATGTACATCTCGTGCTCCCGTTGTGCCGCGTCGCCCAGTTCCCGTCACCCCGCTCCCGTCGCGTGGTCGGCGAATGGTCGCCGCACCGGCCCGCGCTGTCGACCGTCGATCGACGACAGGCAGCTCGCCACTGCCTGCTACCCCGAATTTTAGGGCCGCCAGCTCTCTCCGCCGTCCCGCGCGTCGACAAAAAGGTCGCGCAGGCTGCGATCTTGCCCCGCCGATCGCGCGCGCCGTCGGGCCCACTCGCGCAGCTCTTTTACCTGCTCTTCGTAGGTCTCCACGAAAGGCACCGTCTCGCTGATCGCGCGTTCGATGTCTTCGGTCAGCAGCCCGCGCTGCTCGTCGAAGGCCACGGAGAGGGCCTCCGCCACGGCCTGCTCGATCTCTGCTCCGGTGAGCTTGGCGGAGGCGCGACCGAGGCGCTCCAGGTCGAATCGGGCGGGATCTCGGCCGCTGCGGCGGATGTGAATGCCGAAGATCTCCTCGCGCACCTGCACGTCCGGCAGATCCACAAAAAACGTCTCGTCGAAGCGACCCTTCCGCATCAGCTCGGGCGGCAGGTGATCGACGCGGTTGGCGGTGGCGGCCACAAAAACGCCGTCGGGATGCTCCGCGAGCCACGTCAGGAACGTACCGAAGATCCGCGCGGTGACGTCCGACCCCGTCGTCGCACCGGCGAACGCCTTGTCGATCTCGTCGACCCAGAGCACCACCGGCGCCATGGCCCCTGCGACGGCCAAGGCGTGGCGTAGGTTCTCCTCCGGTGCCGACTCCCGTGTGAACAGTCGGCTCAGATCGAAACGCAGCAGGGGCAGCCCGAGCGACTGCGCCGTCGCCTTGGCAAACAGCGACTTGCCACAGCCCTGCACGCCGACGAGCAGCAGGCCGCGCGGCGCCGGCAAGCCAAACGCGCGCGCGTCCTCACTCAGCGCGCGACGCCGCCGACCGAGCCAGGATTTCAAGGTGTCCATGCCGCCGATGTCTTCCAGCGTCGGCGCCCAGGCCGCCACCTCCAAGACCCCGCCGTGCGCGATCAGGTCGCGTTTCTCGGCGTGCAGCGCGGCGATGTCCTCCTCATCGAGATGATCGCGGCCCAACCTCAGCCGTCGCAACGCCCGTCGCAGCTGGCTCCGGGTCATCCCGCGCGCCGCCTGCAAGCACTGCTGCACCAGCTCAAGATCGGGCGGCAGCCCGGCGTCGCCCGTGAGCGCGGCCACCACCAAGTCCCGCAGCTCGGCGTCGCTTGGCAGCCCCAACTCCAACACCACCCGCTCTCGATCGAGCTGCTGGCAGGGTCGGCGCCAAGCGGAGAGCAGCACAACGCAGTGCCCGCCGCGCTCAATGTCGCGCAGGCTCTCGGTCAGCAGCTGCACAAAGACCGGGTCAGCGAGCAGGTGCTGGGCGGCCGGCACGATCACGAGATGACGTTCGGTCTGTTTCAGCAACGCCGTGATGGCGCCACAGCCGGCCTCGATCAGCGGCGTGGTGCCAAAGCGCGGCGCGAGCAGCTTGAGTCCGGCGCGCTGTGCGGAGTCCGCGACAAGGCGTCTGGCGTCACTGGCGTCGGCGGTCACTACGTCGAGCAGCGGATAACGCGCTGCGATGCGATTGTAGAGCGGGTTGCTGCGATCCATGTGATGTCCCTCACGAACACGTGTCAGCTGCCCGGTGGTCGCCCGACCTGCCCGGGGATGTCTACACCGTATCGCTGGATCTTGTTGAGCAAGCTGCGCTGCGAGATCTCCAGCAGCTGCGCGGCGTGTGTGCGATTGCCGTTGGTGCGGATCAACGCCGCTTGAATCAGCGCCCGCTCGGTGGCCTCCATCGCCCGCGGAATGCTCAGGCTGTCCGACGGCGGCACGACCACCGGTCCGCCCGGCTCGCCCGCCACCGGCGGCGCCGCGCGCACTTGCGGAGCGAGCCCGTCGGGGCCGATCTCCGCCGTCTCGCTCATCACACAGGCCTGCTCGATCGCGTTCTGCAGCTCGCGCACGTTACCCGGCCAGCCGTACGCCATCAGCCGCGCCATGGCGTGGGGATGCACCCCGGTGATCACGGTGCCCAGCCGCGCGTTGGCACGCGAGACGATGTGCTGCACGAGCAGGGGGATGTCTTCGACGCGCTCCCGCAACGCCGGCACTTTCAGGTCGATCACGCTGAGTCGGTAGAACAGATCCTCGCGAAAACGCCCCTCCGCCACGCGCTGTCGCGCCGACACTGCGCTCGCCGCGAGCACACGAACATCCACGGGGATCGGCTGATTTGCGCCCACCGGCCGAACCTCGCCCTCCTGCAGCGCGCGCAGCAGCTTGACCTGGAGGTTCAGCGGCAAGTCGACGATCTCATCGAGAAACAGCGTGCCGCCCGTCGCTTGCACAAAAAGTCCGTCGCGATCCCCAGTCGCGTCCGTGAACGCGCCGCGCACATGGCCAAAAAGCTCACTCTCGAGCAGGTTCGCCGGGATCGCGCCGCAGTTCACCGCGACAAATGGCTTGCCGCGCCGGGGCGAGGCGTCGTGCAGCGCGCGGGCCACCAGCTCCTTGCCTGTGCCCGACTCGCCGTGCACGAGCACGGTCGACGTGAAACGCGACACCCGCTCGATCTTCTTGAACAGCTCCAGCATCGCCGGGCTGCGGCCGACCATGTCGTGAAACGCAGCGGGCACCGCGTCTGCGCTAGGATTTGGCCCCGGATCCGTCGCCGCTCTGTGCTCGCGACTCGCCCGTCGCCGCGCGGTTTTAGGTGCATCGAGCCGGCTGCGCTCCAGCGCCAACTCCACCTTCAGCTCCACCTCGGGCAAGCGAAACGGTTTGCTCAGAAAGTCCATCGCGCCCGACCGCACCGCTTGCAGCGCCGTGTCGAGCTGGCCATACGCGCTCATCACGATCGTCGGTGGCAGTCGCCCTTCGCGGCGCAGCAGCTGCAACAGCTCAAGACCCGTCATCCCTGGCATGTGGACATCAAGCAGCATCAGGTCGGGCGTGCGCGTCTTCAGCACCTCAATCGCCTCTTCCGCGCTCGCCGCGCCGATCGTCTGGTGGCCCGCGCGCTCCAGATGATCGCGAATCAGACGCCCAAACGTCGACTCATCATCGACCACTAAGATCGTGACCTCACCCGACTCGCTGGCTCCCTGTGTCATCGCTACGAGGCCTCGTCGCGGTCGCCTTCGATCCACGCCATGCGCACATCGTGTAGCAGCCGACCCAACAGTCGCTCCTCATCGCTGGTCAGGTTGCCGCGGGTCTTCTCCTGCAACATCGCCAGCATGTCGATACTTTGGCGCGCCAGCGGCAGGTTGGTGTGCGCTGGGCCTCCGAGCGGATCCGGCACTTGGCCGAGGTGCATCATCGCCGAGCTGGCGAGGGAGAGCACAAACGTGGAGAAGTCGATGGTCGACTGACCGTGGGGGGGCTGTGGCATGGTACCTCGGCGGTCCGCGGCTCGGGGCCGTGGCGTTGCACACTAGGGCGTTGTGGCTATGGTGTAGGCCCGTCACAATAGCTGCTTCGGGAGGCAAGGTCGGGGGAATGTCCCGATCGGCCGCGGGGTTTGTCAAGAAGCCACTCAGGAAGGCTCCCTTCAGGAAGGCTCTCTCCAGGAGAGCTAGTGTACTCAGGAGTAGGCGAACATGTCGAAAGAGCCCATTCTCAACAACCCGCTTGAGCAGTACCTCCGTGAGGTGAATCAGTACGAGCTGCTGAGTCGCGCCGAGGAGTATGAGCTCGCCACCCACTTCCGAGACACCGGGGATCCCGCCGCCGCCCGCGCGCTGGTGACGGCGAACCTGCGTTTTGTGGTCAAGGTCGCCTACCAGTTCTCAAACTACGACATCAAACTCACCGACCTCATCCAAGAGGGCAACATCGGCCTGATGAAGGCTGTGCAGAAGTTCAAGCCTGACACCGGTTTTCGTCTGATCAGCTACGCCGTGTGGTGGATCAAGGCCTACATCCAGAACTACATCATCAACACGTGGTCGCTCGTGCGCGTGGGGCCCGTCGCGCAGCAGCGCAAGGTGTTGTTCGGCAAACGCGAGCTGCCTGCGCCCTCCGAGCAGGGTCACGGCGACATCACGCGGCTCCTCGCCGACGGCACCGCCGAGATCATCGATGTTGACGCGAACATCGAGGACGACGCGACCTTCCTCATCGTCGCGGAGGTCGCCGACGCGCCCGGGACCAAGCGCCGCAAGGCGAAGAAGCCGACTCAGGACGAAGTCGATGTGTGGCGCAAGGCCGCCCACGCCGCGCGTCGCGATATGAACCTCGACAACACCATCTCCGAGGACGGCCGGATGACGCTCGGGGAGACGCTGGCCGCCGATGACCCGAGCATCGAGGAGCAGTACGCCAGCGCAGAGATCACGGCCATGGTCGCCGATCGCCTGTCGGAGCTGCACGCAGATCTCAATGACAAAGAGCTGACGATTTTGGAGGAGCGCCTGCTCGCCGACGAGGGCCGCACGCTCCAAGACGTGGGTGAGCAGTACGGGATCTCGCGCGAGCGGGTCCGCCAGATCGAGGTCAACCTCAAGAAGAAGATCGCGCGTCGGCTGGAGGGGCTCAGCCCCGTCGCCCTGTTTGGGCCGCCCGAGCTGTAGCCGCTTCTACGCTTCTACGCTTCTGGCGCCGCGGTTTTGGGGCGTCTACGCACAACCGATGGCTTCTGGGCTGGGGCTTCCTTCGCCTTCGCCGCCCGCGCGCTCACGACGGTCACGGTCGAGGTGACGGGCGCTGCCTTCTTCGCAGCGGCGGTCTTTTTCGGCGCTGCCTTCTTCGCAGCGGCGGTCTTCTTCGGCGCCGCCTTCTTCTTGGCAGCCGCCTTCTTCGGCGTGGCGTCACTCGCTGCGGCGTCGTCCGTTGCAGCCTTCTTCTTCGCCGGCGCGCGCTTCTTCTTCACCGGTTTGCCGTAGCTGGCGAGCCGCTCCAGGGCGAGGACCAGATCGACGTCCTCCGGATCGGTGCCCTTCGGCAGCGACGCGTTGTAATCGCCGTCGGTGACGTAGTGCCCCCACGGACCCTTGAGCACACGCACTTCGCCATCGTTCTCGGGGTTTTTGCCGACGTTGATGCCCATCTTGTCGCGCCGCGCCTGCTCCAGCAGGATCGTCGCCGACTCGACATCGACCCCTTCCGGATCGAGCTCGCCGAGGTTGAAGTTGGACGTGCCATCGGTGATGTACGGCCCGTAGCGCCCACGCCACAGAGACAACATAACGCCATCGCTCTCGCGTTTGCCGATGTCCTTGATCATCTCACGACCACGCGCCCGCGGCTGCGCCAGGACATGGACCGCCGTCTCCAGGTCCACGTCGATCGCGAACGTAGTGGGCGGCAAAGACCGGCTCTCAGCGCCGCACTTCAGGTAGTCGCCATAGCGACCGACCAGCGCGATCACGGGCTCTTTCTTCTCGGGATGCACGCCAATCTCGCGCGGCAACGCCAGCTGCCTGAGCGCCAACGCCAGCGTCACGTCCTCGGGTTTCATCCCCTTGGAGACGCTGACCATCTTCGGTTTTTCCGCATCCTTCTCGACCTTACCCAGCTGCAAGTACCAGCCATAACGACCGTTGCGTAGGAACACATCCGTCCCGTCTGCGGCCTGACCCAGGGGCGCATCGCCGCGCTCCTTGGCCTCGATCAACGCGACCGCGGCGGCGACATCGACCTCATCTGGCGCGGACTCCTCGGGCACGGAGGCGGTGCGGTCGCCCCACTTGACGAACGTGCCCCAGCGGCCGATGCGCACGTTGATGGGCTGGCCATCCGCCTCACCGATACACACAGCGCTCGCGGTGGCCGGATCGATCTGGTCGCGGACCTCGTCGAGCAGCGGCACCAAGCCCTTGACGTCGGCCGAGCCGTCCGCTTCGCTGAAGCCATCGTTGTAGAACCCGCGCAGGTACGTGGCTGAATCCGCGTCGCCACGGGAGATCGCGTCGAGGCGTGCCTCCATCTGCGCCGTGAACCCGTAGTCGACCAAGTGCGGCATGTACTGCTCGAGCATCCGGACCACCGCCATACCCATGAACGTCGGCACCAGCGCGCTCGCGCGCCGGAAACAATAGCCCCGGTTTAGCAGGCTCTGGATGATCGCCGCGTACGTCGATGGCCGCCCGATGCCCTTGTCTTCCAGGTTGCGCACCAACGTCGCGTCGGTGAGACGCGCGGGTGGGCGCGTGTGATGCTCGAGCGCCTCCAGGGCCGGCTCATCGCCCCACGCCAAGGTGTCGCCGACCGCCATCAGGGGCAGCAAGCCGTCTTCGTCAGTCTTCTGTGGCGCCATCACGGCGAGGTATCCCGCGAACACGATCGCGCGACCGCTGGCGCGGAACGTCGCCTCACCGATGGCGATATCGACGCTCGTCGCCTCGAGCAGCGCGTCGGCCATTTGGCTCGCGACAGTGCGTCGCCAGATCAGGTCGTACAGCTTCCAGTGCGACTCCCCTAGCTTAGTCTTCAGGTCGTCCGGGTGCTGAAAGCGCGTGCCAGCGGGTCGAATCGCCTCGTGGGCTTCCTGCGCACCGGCGCTTTTGGTGACATAGACACGCGGCGCGTCGGGCACAAACGCCGCGCCAAAACGCTCGCCAATCTCCAGCCGCGCCGCCTCGACGGCCTCGTCCGACAGCCACGTGGAGTCGGTTCGCATGTAGGTGATCAGCCCCTGCTCGTACAAGCTCTGAGCCAACCGCATGGTGCGCTGCGCGCTGAGCCGAAGCTTGCGATTGGCCTCCTGCTGCAGCGTTGACGTCGTGAACGGCGCCGACGGTTTCTGCTTCTTTGGTTTCACCTCACGCTCGATGACCGCGGGCGTCGCTGTGCGCGTTCGTGCTACCAGCGCCTCGGCCGCCTCACGATTCAGCAGCTGCGACTCGTTGGTCTTTCGCGCGCCCGTGGTGCCGTCAAAATCACGGCTGCTGGTGATCCGCGTCCCGTTCACCGCCGACAACGCGGCCGTAAAAGCGGTCCCATCGGTGCCGACCAGCTTGGCCGAGGCGTCCCAATACTCGGTCGAGATGAAGGCGATCCGCTCCCGCTCGCGCTGCACCAGCATCCGCAGCGCGACGCTCTGCACACGGCCCGCGCTGAGACCCGGCTTGATCTTGCGCCACAGCACCTGGCTCACATCCCAGCCGTACAGCCTATCGACGACGCGACGCGCCCGCTGGGCGTTGACGAGGTCCATGTCGAGCTCGCGCGGCGACTCAAGCGAGTGCTGGATGGCGGTCTTGGTGATCTCGCGAAAGACCAAACGGCGAACGGGCACCTTCGGCTTGAGCTCTTCGACCAAGTGCCAAGAGATCGCCTCGCCTTCGCGATCATCGTCTGTCGCGAGATACAACGCCGTGGCGTCCTTGAGCTGGCGCTTAAGCGTGTCGATCTGGCGCTTTTTGGACGCAGGGACGCGGTAGATCTCCTCGAGCGGGTCGAAGTTGTTGTCGATGTTGACGCCGTACTTGACCCAAGCCTCGTCGCGACGCTTGTCCTTCGGCGTCAGGTCCGACTTCCGCGTCACCAGATCGCGGACGTGACCCACGCTGGCCTCCACCTCGTACCCCTCACCGAGGTACTTCCGGATCGTGTTGGCTTTGGTCGGTGACTCGACGATGACCAGCACGGGGCCGGTCTTCTTCGTCTTCTTGCTCGCCGGGGTGCTTGCAGCTGACATCCCATCTCCATCTCATACCCGGAAAACCGGGGCACAACGCGGCGCAGCAGGGCGTCGTCGTTGCGTTCGTTCCGTGGCGCGCTCAACCATCGTGGTAGCGCCCCCATGCGTCTCGCCGCGCCGAACCCGCGAGGGTCCAGTGAAGCAGCAGTCGTGCGACGTCGGCTCTGGTGCGACCGGTGTGACGCACCAGCTGTTCCAAACTCACGCCGTCGCGCTGCTGTCGGAGGGCCAGCCGCACGGCCCCATCCTCATTCGGCGCGATTAGCGCTTTCAGCTCAACCGGTTGCCTCTCCGGATCGGTCTCCGCGGCGGGTGCGTCTCCACGGTGCGACACCAGGGCAGCGGGCGCGTATCGTTGCCAGCGCCCACGCTCGGCGTCAATGGCTGCGGCTGTATCCGGCTTTTTGACGTCCGGTTTCGACGGCTCCCCCGGCTGATTGAGCGCCAGCACCGGCGGCGCTTGGTCGCGCTGAAGCCAGGCGTGACCCGGCCCCGTGCGCAGCCGTGTCACCACGTCAGCGGCTTGCTCCGGCCCCGCGATCGCGCGCGCCCCTGCGGATAGCAGCAGGTTGGTCCCTTCGGCGTGCAGGCTGCCTGGGTCCCATGGCACGGCGAACACCGGCAAGCCCAACTTCCAGGCTTGGCGCGCGCAATGCAGCGAACCCGACCGTTGATCGGCGCAGATCACGATCAAGGCGTCCACCAAGCGCGCCAGCACCCCGTTCCGCGTGCGAAAGTGGCTGCGCTGAAAGATGTCCTCCGGTCCAAAGGGGCTGATCAGGACGCCGTTGTCGCGGACCGCTTGAAAGAGCGTGTCGTGACGCCGCGGATACACCTTGCCGACCGCGATCGGCGACACGAGCATCGTCACACCGCCCGCGATCAGCGTGCTGCGATGGGCCGCGGCGTCGATCCCCAGGGCGCCGCCGCTGCACACCACCGCGCCCGCATCGCTCAGGGCGGCACACAACGCCGCGGCGAAGGCGACCTGCTGCTCGGAGGGGGTACGGGACCCGATCACGGCGATCCGTGGTCCACGCAGCCGCCCAATGTCGCCCTCGACCCACAACGTGCGACGCCCTGGCGCGCGCATCAGCGCATTCCCAGTCAGCGCACGCCACGCGGGTGGCGACGCAGGGGGTGAACCGGATGATGAATCTGCTGGCATCGCTCCTCCCGACGGCACCCTAAAAGCGATGGGCCGTCATAGAGAAGACGAAGCGGCGGCCCGAAATCGTCGGTTGGGCCGGAAGATTCTCTGAACTTTCGGGTCTACCGGCGGATCAACCGCGCCGCGTAGAACGCGTCGACACCGTGCCACAGCGGATGTGTGCGCAAATCACCGCGCTCGTCGAGCAGCGCTGTGGCCCAGGCTTGGTGATCGTCCGGCGGCGCGCGCTGCAGGTCGGGCCGCTCGGCGAGCAGGCGGGCTACGACCAGCGGGCCCTCCTCTTCCGCGAAGGAGCAGACGGCGTAGACCATGATGCCGCCAACCCGCACGAGGTCGGCGCAGCGTCGGGCCATGGCTAGCTGCAAGTCATGATTGGCGGTGAGGTCAGCCGCGCGGCGTCGCTGCGCGATCTCCGGGCGGCGCCTGATCGTGCCCAGCCCGCTGCACGGCGCATCGAGCAACACGGCGTCGAAGCTGGCTTCGGGCAGGTCGATGGGGCTGCTCGCGTCCGTCGCGAGCGTGTCCGCCAGCGGCCAACCGGCCCAATCTGCGAGCCGCGCCGCCTCGGCGAGCCGCGGCCCGCCAATGTCGACCGCGGTCACCGCGGCGCCTGCCGTCGAGAGAAATAACGACTTCGCGCCGCGCCCAGCGGCCACATCGGCGATCGTCATGCCGGGGGCTGCGCCCACCCACTCGACGACCGCGGCGCTCGCCGCGTCTTGGGCGATGACCTGGCGCGCCTCGAACAGCCGCCCGGCAAACAGCCCGCCGTCGAGCACCTCAAACGCACCAGGGATGCCGCCGACGGTGGCGACGTCGATGCCGTCGGCCGCGAACGCCTGGAGTGCGGTCGCCCGCGCGGGCGCCACGACGTGGGCCTGCAACGGCGCGCGCTCGGCAAACGCGCCGACCAGCGCGTCGGCGTCTAGCTTCAGCGTGGCGGCGTAGGTACGCACGCGCGTCTCGATCCACGGCGGCAGGGTTGGTCCGACCCCGGCCTGCCAAGGCCGATCGCGGCTCATACGGCGTAGTACGGCGTTGACAAAGCCGACCTTACCACGACCGATCGCCTCGCGATTCTCATCGATCGTGGCCGCAATTGCGGCGTGATCGGGGACGCGATCGAGCCAGGCGAGCTGGTAGAGGCCGAGCCGCATGGCCGTCAGCGCTGCGGGATCGACGCCACGAAGGCCGCGGTCGAGCGCGCCATCCAGCCACCGGTCGAGCGGTCGTTGTCGCCGCAGCACGCCGTACACCAGCTCGGTCGCCAGGCCGCGATCCATGGTCGACAGCGCTGGCACACGTCGCGCAGCCCGGTCTACCGCGCCCTGGCTGCCTTCTCCGCGCTCCTGCACCGCCATCAGGGCCTCGAAGGCGCGGCGGCGGGCGCCATCGCCACCACGCGCGTGCGGGCCGCCTGCGGAGTAGCCGTCGTCCTGTGGGTGCCGGTTGGGAGGTGTCATGGCGCGTGTTACCCTCGCGCGGCGAACTGGCCGCGTGTGCAGGCTGGCGAGCCGGTCCGAACCCTGTCAAGCGCTGGTGTGCGCGGAGCTGTCATCCATGACTCAGGACGCGGGCGCCCAGCGCGCTTCTCCACTCCGCCGCTGGCTGCCGGCCGTCGGCACCGCCGTGTTGTTGATCTACCTCGGCTGGAGCACCGACCTCAGCGCCGTCGCGGAGGCCTTCTCCCGCGCCAACCTGGGCCAAGCCATCGCCGTGCTCGTGGTCGCGACCCTCATCACGTGGAGCTACGACAGCCTGTGCTTGGTGTGGCTCGTTCGCCGCACCCTCGGCCACCGCGGCCACGTCGGCGGGGGTACGTTGGCGGAGCTGATGCCGCTGAAGGCCGCGTCCTACGTGCTCAACATCGTCAACTACAACGCTGCGACGCTTGGCATGGCCTGGGTCGTCTCGCGCCGCAAAGGCGTGTCGTTCCTGGAGTCCGCTGCCGCGCTCGCGGTGCTGAGCTACGTCGATCTCGTCGCCCTCGCCACCCTGATCGTCGCCGGGTTGGCCATCGCGCCTCAGGTGCTGGGCGCGCAGGTCGAGCTGGTCGCGCGCCTGCATCTCGTCGTGGTGGCGATCTTCGCAGGATCGCTGGTGCTGCTGCTCGCCTTGCAGTCCCCCATCCGCCATCCGCTGCTCGACCGGCTGCGCGGCGTCGCGGTGCTGCGTCCGCTCGCGGCCCTCAAACCGCTCGACATGGTCGTGGGAGTGGTCATGCGCGCTGGTTTTGTGCTGCTCTACGTTGTCGCCAATTACTTGCTCATGAAGACGTTTGGCATGGCGCCCAACCTGGGTGCGCTGCTGGTGCTGGTGCCGGTCCTGACCGTTGTCGGCGTGGTGCCGCTGTCGGTCTCGGGGCTCGGAACCACTCAGATCCTGATGCGCACGCTCTACGCCCCATTTGTCCTTGACGGTCGCGCCTCCGGCCCCGTGATAGACGCTTGGTCGACGGCCATGATCTTCGGTTTCATCGCTGTGCGGTTGGTCGTCGCGGCGCCGTTTCTGCCGAAGGTGCTGGGTGAGCTGCGGCAGCGTCAGTCGGCCTAGCACTGCGGATGCACGGCTGTCGTGGCCGGCTACAGAAAGGACGGCGGCTGGATGATGCCCATCAGCGCCTGATGCTCGAGCTCGCTGACGACACTCATGATCTCGCCACCTTTCACCGTGTGCACCACGCTGTATCCGGCGACCATGTCACGCACCGCGCCGCTCGGCTCGGGCTGCTGATCGGCGGCCGGCTCGGGTCGGTCGTCGAAGAGTCCCCGCCCCAGGACCGGCAGGTAGCGCACCACCGTCACGGGTTTATCGAAGGCCACGTAGCGAAACGTCACGACCCGGCGAGAACCCAGGTGACCCAAACGCGCGCCGAGCAGTCGCACGCCGGCGCCCTCAGCGATCGGTACCGAGCTGTGGCCAGGCGCCGCTCGACGCAACCAGTCCTGCACACGCGCGCTGCCCGCCACTTCGGGCGGCACCGGCTGCATGTGGCTGCCGACGAGCGCGCGCAGGTTGGCCCGCGTTCGAATCGCGCCGTAGTTGCCGTCTTGGGCCAAGAACTCGTTGCCCACGCCGCCGCCAAGCACCTCGGTGGTCTCGATGTGGTCCACCAACCGCACGCCTGCGCCGGCGCGTCGCTCGGATTCGCAGTACTCCATGTTGTCGCGAAGCGAGCGCGTCACACGCATCGCCGGGCGGTGCTGCGCAGTCCGTTTCGGGTCCGAGCCACGCACGCCAATCTTCATCGTTCCCGCGACGAGCGTCGGCGTCTTCACGGTGCGAATCGGCGCGGCGCTCGCCGACAACGCCGCTGCCGACAACGCCGCTGCCGACAACGCCGCTGCCGACCCTGGGCTCCCGACGATCGCGCCGCGGATCATCGCCGTTCCAAGCCCACCGGCTCGGGCGACCGGCGTGCCGGCGAGCCCATCGGCGTTTGTCACGCTCCACTGCCATCCGACCACGACTAGGCTGAGACCTGCCGCCATGGCGACCGGGATCACCCAGCGCGGCAGCCCGTCACCGACGTCTGATGCATCCAAACCCGCACAGATTCGGGCGCGCAGGTGCGTCGGTGCCTCGTCGCAGCGCAGATGCCGTCGCAGTCCGTCACGAAAACTGGCGGCGGCCTCCACGTGGCCGCGGCAGGGTGCGCAGACCGTGATGTGAGCTTCGAACTCGGCGCGCTCGCGTCGATCAAACTCACCGTCGAGGTATGTATAATCGTACTTGCGTACGTCGTCGCAGATCACAGCTCACTCCGGGGTTCGTTCCACGTCAGATCACGCATCATCACCAGAACAATCCATCCGTCTCAACCGTTGGCGGCCTTCGGCGTCCGCTTCGCGCGCAGGCGGAAGGCGTCGATCGGGATGACGCCCTGCTCGTTGACGTCCGGCCGATCCACGATGCCCTCGCTGACGGCGTGGTCCAGCAGCTTGCGCTGCATCTGCCGGCGCGCCCGGTACAATCGACTCATGACGGTGCCCACCGGGCAGTCCATCACCTCGGCGATCTCCTTGTAGGAGAAGTCCTCCAGGTCGGCCAGCAGCAACACTGTGCGAAAGTCCTCAGGCAGCGAATCCAGCGCCTCTTGCATATGGGAGCTGATCACACCGTCGAGGATCTGCTCCTCCAGCGGTCGATAGATCCCGGTGCTCTGGTGGTGCTCGGCGACCTGCAGCTCGATGTCCGGCAACGCGTCCGTCTCCACCATCGGCCGGCGCTTCTTGGCCCGCTGGATGTTGAAAAAAGTGTTTGTCATGATGCGAAACATCCACGCACGGCAGTTCGTACCCGGCTCATAGCGGTGATGATTCTTCAGGGCCTTGATGTAGGTCTCCTGTACGAGATCTTCCGCGTCCGCCGGGTTGCGGCTCAGATGCATCGCGTAGCCATACAGGGAGTCGAGATGAGGCATCGCCTCTTTCTCGAACTCTCGGCGGGCCTTCGCCTTTGTTCGGTCTTGTCCAAAGAGTCCCAACATTGTTTTTCTCTCCCTCCCCACGCGGTGAAGCCTGGGTCATCCATCCTACCAACGCACCGCCCAGCAGCGCTATTCCGACGCTGCAGCACTTTTCCGATCTTCGGTCACGCTCGCTTTAGCGTCGGTCTCCGGTAGCCTCTCCTTCAAGGAAGCACGCGGTCGACTGAGGGGAAGGTTCGGTCGATTAAAATCCCGTTCGAGTCTTGACACGGTCACCCTGCTCCCTAGACTCCGCATCCGCACGAGGCGCTACGCGCGCTTGCTGTGCGGACCACGGTGGGTGTAGCTCAGTTGGTAGAGCACGGGTTTGTGGTACCTGAGGTCGCGGGTTCAAGCCCCGTCATCCACCCCTGGGGAGATTTGGGATCCACGGCGTTCGCGCCGTGGGCCTGACTCACCGGAACGCTCATTGGAATCCCAGCGCTCGTTACTTTGGAGTTCACGCTTCAAGATAAGGAGACACTTCACACGACGGCTCCCTAGCTCAATTGGTAGAGCATCGGACTCTTAATCCGCAGGTTGATGGTTCGAGTCCATCGGGAGTCACCCAGTGAAGACGTCGAGGCCCCCGTCGCTTGCGGCGGGGGTCTCGTCGTTTCCGGGTGCATCCATGCACGGTGAAGCGCGCGCCCATGCGGTGCTTTGAAGTTCGGTTCGGCGGGGTTCGGTTCG
>ERZ889078.563-NODE-563-length-33414-cov-27.920351_pt1 | contig 33414 bp, 28 predicted proteins | sample MGYA00521266_ERZ889078 | MGnify/ENA primary metagenome ERZ889078 (study PRJEB32303, sample SAMEA104408618) | aquatic metagenome | biome: Brackish water; feature: Pelagic; material: water | place: Baltic Sea | collected 2014-06-16T06:34:00 | depth 76,534 m ...
AGCAGGTAAATGAAGATTGTGGAGCAGAACACACTCATTATGATGAATTAAGAGGTAGTATTAATTTAAAACCTGAAGCTAATCAGCTTAATGAAAACAGTTTAACATTCCGAATTTATATGGAGGGTCCTTCTGACATTTGCCCTAAAGAACACATTAAGGTTACACCAAAAGTAGATTTAAAAAAAGTTCCTGACAATCCAATAGAGGTAAAATTTCATGTTGACTGGAAATTTAGTTTTCGTGAATCTACTGAATTGAAACAAACTTCAGCTTTAGAAATGAGTATTGATACTCCTATGGATATTGGGCTTGCATCTGCATTTAATGATCAAACTGCATGGTGTGATTTTGTATTTGATATCACACTTAATATGGAAGGATCACCTTCTCATGAAGAAATTATCGCTTATTTTAATAAATACATAGAATGTACACTCGTCAGTATGCAATATAAATTCGTGAAATAGTTTTCAGATTAATACAAAAATATAAATCTTTTATAGAATACTCTACGTAAAGTGAGACGTGGTAGTACAAATTATTTTCTCTACTTTTATCCGCAAAAATAATATGAGACTAACCTACCTGATTTTCTCACTTGTCCTGATTACCAATTTGTCATATGCTCAAAATCCTGACGAAAAAATAATCAGGGAAATATTTGATAATGTTCTAGTAAGTAAAGATGCTTACAATAACCTTGAACATCTATGCGAAAATACCCCAGGGAGATTAATGGGCTCCAAAGAATCAGTGATTGCCATTAATTTTATGAGGAAATATTTTGAGAATTTAAGGGTTGATACCGTTTTTCTGCAAGAATTTAAAACGCCGGCATGGAAATGTTATAATACTGAGGTTAGTATAATAACTGGTAAAAATGAAATTAAACTAAGGGCTGATGCTTTAGGCCCTTCTCCCTCTACACCGCCAGAAGGATTATCAGCACCAGTTATTGAAGTGCAGGGTTTAGATGAACTTAAGGCTCTGGATCAGAATGAGATTAAAGGAAAGATAGTATTCTTTAACAGGCCTGTAGATTTGAAACTAGTTAATACTTTCAGGGTTTATAGCAGTGCAATCGATCAGCGATATTATGGACCTGCAATAGCTGCTGAGCTTGGTGCTTCAGGAGTTCTTGTAAGATCGGTGGGCACCAAGATTGATACGTTTCCACATACTGGTTCAACTGGCTTTAAAGAGAAAAAAATTCCTTGCGCGGCAATAAGTACTATCGATGCAGATATTCTAAGCGAAATGCTAAAAAGTGAAGAAAACATTAATGTGAAACTAGTAATTGATGCAGAAGATTTTGAAGAAATAACTACTTACAACCTTATCGCCGATATAAGAGGTTCTGAATTTCCTGATGAATATATTGTTGTAGGCGGACATATTGATTCTTGGTTTAATAGTCCGGGCGCCCATGATGATGGTATTGGCTGTGTACAATCGGCTGATGTAATAAGGATTTTTAAAGAACTGGGTTTGAAGAATAAGAGGACAATTAGAGTTATTATTTTTATGGATGAAGAGCTCTACCAATCAGGTGCAAAAGCATATGCTAATTATACTGAAACACATGATGTTAAAAATTATCTTGCCATGGAGGCAGACGCAGGAGGGTTTACACCTGAAGGGTTTATGGTTGATGCATCCGACAGTATAGTTTCTCTTATTTCATCATACAAACCTCTTCTCGAACATTATGGAATTCACTACATTAAAAAAGGAGGTGGCGGGGTTGATATTGGCCCACTAAAAAAGTTTAACGTACCATTAGTTGGCTATAGAACAGATTCACAAAGATATATGGATCTCCACCATAGTGCTAACGATAGCTTTGATAAAGTTCATATTAGAGAACTTCAATTAGGAGCAGGCTGCATGACGTCGTTGATATACCTTATTGATAAGTATGGTTTATAATTAGAAAGTAGCAATAAATAAATGTTCCAAATATTGAACATAGTTTGGTTTTATGATATATTTACTAATATCAAACCCTATAAATTTAAAATTATGACAAAAAAATTCTACATGAATTTTTCCTTGCTTTTAATAAGTGTGCTAGTTTTGTTTTCAATATCTGTTACCAAAGCACAAACAGAAGGCACTCTTACATTTACATTCACAGAAACTGTTCCGGGGGCATCTAAAAATGTTTTGGCTGTTTGGATAGTTGATAATTCAGGTGTTTTTGTGAAAACAAAAATGAGATTTTGGGGTGGAGGAACCGACGATCACTTACCTTCATGGGTTACCAATTCGGCAAAGAATACTGTTGATGCAATCACGGGACCAACTCGCACTGCCTCAACAACACCACCCGCTTTTGGTATTAAAACTGTAGTTTGGAACGGAACAGATGTTTCAGGTATCACAGTTCCTGATGGTATGTATAAAATATATGTTGAAACAGCATGGTCCAACCCCGAACCGCCTCACAATCAGCACAGTGATATAATTGACTTTGCCTTTGACAAAAGCACTGAGACTACACATATTACACCCATGGGGAATACATACTTTAGTGATATTACAATAGATTGGGTGCCTTCAACAGTATTCATTGAAACTGCTTCACAAAACAATACTGTTTTGGTTTATCCTAACCCGTCACAAGGTTTGGTTAACATTAGTTTCAAAAAAGCCAGTTTTGTTACACGAATATTAGTTGAAAACATTAATGGAGAAGTTCTACATCAAGAAAATATAGATAAAATTATTGCTAATCCAATGTCATTGGATCTACACCAACTTTCGAATGGAATTTACTTTATTGAAATTCTCTTTGCTGACGAAACAAATAATTTTAGAACAAAGGTTATTATTAACAGATAATAATTTTAGATTATTTTGATGGGTCGTTAATTATTATTGATTGATAGTTATGGCTTTTAGATCCAACATAATAAACCAACTAAAACAGGATCAAGTTTCCCTCTCTTCAGTTAAAGAAGTAACATGATTAGCATAATAATCTATCAGATTATTATTCAACACTTTAAAACTCAATTTATCTTCAGAAAATATAATTATATCTCTTTTTGCCATTAATTCTAACCGGTCTTCAATGCTAAATAAATCAGTTTCTATTACTTTGATACTATCTTTATAATTACTGATAACTTTTTGGGTTACCTCAAATAGTTGAATAAAGTCTTCAACTTTTACAAGTTTGTTATACTTATTTAAAAATTGTATTGAACTATACAATAGGTGTTCTTTAAAGATAGGCATCATACCTAGTACCCTTGATCTTACTTCGTTACAAATGCCTACAGCATAACTGTCATATTCATCAGGATCATTACTTGCCATGTATTGATTATAGCTCACGGGTTCCCCGATTCCCAAAAAAACGCCTCTAATATCTCGGGATGAGTGAGTCTTTTTTAAATTAAGAAATCTCTTAATTAAATCGGTGTCTTCTGCTTTAGTGTTAACATCAGCCGTAATCTTTTTCTCGTCAGGGTTCTCAGACCAATTAATTGCTATCGGAATAAAAATAATATCCTTTATTGGGTGGTCGGGATTGTCTTTTATATTATTGAATAATTTTTCAATTGTTCCGATAATCCCTTTTCTAAATAACCCAACTTTTCCATCTCTTGGTCGCGTACCCTCTTGAAACGACATTATCTGTTCGCCGGCTTGTATGCTGGCTCCGAGATATGATGACAACAGCCTTGTATAATGTTCATCTTCAGAATATTTATCTCTTCTGATTTTAAATGCACCATAGCTTTTTAGTACAAAATTCGAAGAGCGGCTCTTAAAAAGATTCTCTCCGGCAGCTGTTATTGGGATGTTAATTTTCTGATCCAGAAACGTGATCCCAATCATAAACTCGTCAAGATGAGATTTGTGATTTGGCATATAAACAACAATGTTCTTCTCAAAATCTATACTTGAAAGATCTATTTTCGACTCCAGTGTTATTCTTTTAGCAGTAGGAATTATAAGGGATCTGAGAAATTTAGTTAATTTAATAACCCTGTTCTTCTTGTTAGCTGCAATATCCTTTATCTCACTCTTTATCTTTTTTATCTCACTTTTAGAAAGATGCTCTGATGTTTCTAAAAATTGATCATTATCATAAAGTTCTGATGCTTTGCTCAGTATGTTGTTTAGGCTATTTTTTATTCTTGTCATTAATGATTGTTTGAATACAAACTTAAGGAATTAATCTAATATTCGCATATTTCATCCTATAGGACTTCTAGCGCTAGCTGAAGCAAAGCCTCATGAGGGGACTCTTGTTCTAACCCGGTAGTGCAATTGATTATTCAGGTGGCATTGGTTCGATTGAAATTAAAATGTTGTAATATTAAGATCAATCCAGTTTTGAGGTAGCACAAGTCCCAACACACTAGCTTCACATCAGAATGCGCTATATTATGTTCTCCTTCTGTATTTTAGTCTACAGGGGTATTTATTTGTTTATAAGTAGTTTAGACTGTAGGGCATATTTGTCACTTGTAAGTTTCAGAACGTAAATACCCATTGTTAGATTAGAGATATTAATATCCTTTTTAGTTTCATTCTTAGCAATAATATCAGAATAAACCAGCTTACCGGTAATGTCAAATATTTGCAAATTATTAAAGGATTCGTCAAAAATATCCAAAGTAATTTTGCCGTCAGATGGATTAGGATATACAAATACAGAGTTATTGCTATTAACACTTTCTATGCCGTTAAAGTTTTCAACAGCTGCCATTGTTTTATGTGCATCTATTTTACCCCACCCCCATGTATTATTTGGAACAGACCCGGTATTGCCATCAGTAAAGGCATTATCATACATCAGCTGCTTAATATTGTTCGTTGTTAAGTTTGGCCTGCTTTCGAGCCATAAAGCGATAATTCCTGTAACCATTGGGCTTGCCATTGATGTACCCGGCATTTGAGCAAACCACCAATATTTAGTTCCATTATTTACTTCTCCTACAACACTTGTGTTTGTGGCATTGTAAGATTCTTGGAATGAATTAACGGATGAAACCACTGCATTACCAGGGGCTACTATATCAGGCTTTGTTCTTCCATCTACTGTTGGTCCTAAACTTGAAAATGGAGCAATCGTACCGATTCCTGCGTACCAACCAATATCATGAGCATTTCCCTGATAGTCAACATAGTTGTTTTTTGAAGTAAACGCACCTACTGAAATAATTGAATTTCCAGTTCCTCCTGTTTCACCTATAGTTATGTTCGTGTTTCCATCTGTGACACCAGTTTTACCTTTATCTGAAAAAACTGCCTCTCCACTTGTACTGCACCAGGCATCAAAATGTGTATTAGTTCCTTTAACTTCTAATAATACATAGTCGTAAATATCTCCTTCTTCATCTTGGTCTGTATTATCAAATATTACAAACATATGTGGTTTGTTGTTTTGCGAATTAGAATGCTCAACAGCAATACTAACAGTACACACATCTGGGCTACTAGGATCTGGATCCTGAATTGTAAATTCATATGTTCCGTCAGTAGATGATGAAACATATTCAGTCCATCCCTGGTAGGTGTTATCCTCAATATTAAATATGTTTATGGCTATTGTAAAGTCAGTAGTTGCTTCTCCCCAAATATCAATATATGTCGATCCACTTGATTTATTAGCATTAGAAGGAAACTCAACAAAACTATACACTGTTTCATCTACACCTAAATTAGCATTCAAGTGTAATTTATCAGAACCCTCATTTCCAGCAGCGCCTACTAAAATCTTTCCCGGACCTACAATTCCATCACAAAATTGATCAAAAATTGAAGTTCCATCGTGAGGTCCTATATGCTTACCCAAGCTCATATTAATTACAGCAGGTTTTCCAGCTGAACTGGCATAATTGAAAATATAATCTATGCCGTTTGCAACTGCTGAATTTACTGCGCCATATGCAACTAGCACTAATTCACTATTATACGCAACACCTTTAAATATTGGTAATACAGAACCGCTACCAGCTGCAATACCTGCAACATGAGTACCATGGCTACTACTATTTGAACTATAGCCTGCATTCACAATTGTGGATTCACCAATAAGTTCATTTCCATAAGAAAATCCTGATGGAGGTGTTCCTGTTTGATCTTGGTTCCAAACCCGTGAAATTCTGTAATCAGTATAATCACTATTATAGAACACTGGGTGAGTATAGTCAAAACCACCATCTATTATACCTACAACTACACCTTCTCCAGTATATGGTTTTAATAAGTTAGTGCCACTATGCACCTCATCTACCCATGTTTTGGCTCTTGCCTGATCGAGCATTAGCTCTACCTTTTGCCCTATTTCAACATAATCAATTCCCTGTATTGATAAAAGTTTTTCCAGGTTGCTAATTGGAATTGTGGCAGTATAAATATTATCAACATGGGTTTCTATCTCAATATTTAAGCTTGTCAATTGCGATATATCTGCTTCATCATCAACTACAATAAATGAACTAACAAAAAGGTTTCCTTCTATTTCCACTAGGCCATATTGTTCAATTAACTGGGTTGTTTTTCTGTTTTGCTTAATATCGGCCAATAACATAGCTGTATATGGCGAACAATTAGAAGCTTGCTTATAAACAAAGCTTGCCGTTGTGGCCTCCCCTTTTTTTGTACTATTGGTGAATTGTGCATTTACTAATTGAGTAAAAACAAAAAATACAATTATCACAAACGTAAATTTTTTCATAGTCTTTTAATTTTTTGGTTCAACTTTTTCGCCAATCTCAAAATAATTTATTCCGTTAATTAACAGGAAACTATCTATTGATTCTAAAGTAATTATCACTGTAACGATATTGCTAACTGCTGAGCCGGTTTTTATATTTAATTGTGTTAGTTCTTTTTCTTGATAGGAGTCATTTATTTTTATAAAGCCGCTTATTGTATATGTACCATTCACTTTTTTGATGCTATATTTATTAATGAGCTTTTCAGATGGAACAAAATTTTCAGTGCTTTTCCCAGCCCTCTCTTTTTCAAGAGCAACTAAAAACGATTTGGTGTACATGGATAAATCAAATTTATTTTCAACGGAGCTCTGCTTTGGCTCATCTTTCTTTGAACTGCTTTTCTTTGTTGCAGAACAGGCAATTATGGCGACTGATAATATAACGATAGTAATATATTTCATTTGCTGATTTTTTGAGAAAAATAAATATTCCGATAATTAGCTTGGCTCTAATCTGTCGTAAATATAAATAAATTCGTTTTGGTGTATAAATTACGAGAAATTCGTTTTGTATTGGAATCGAAGTTCCTCCCTATTTAAAAGGCTAGCAAAAACCTATCTGTCTCTGGCTTGTCCCAACCACAAACCTGCCCGGCGGACTTGGGCAATTGATAGCAAACGCATAACAAACTCGCTTGAGATTAATATATTATTCGAAATCTGCTTGTTAAGCTTGGTTAATATAGTCTTAACTTTGATGGTATCATTCCGTTGTTGCTATACTTACGTTTGTATATTTCATCAATAAATATTTCTCTAACTCCCTTTTCAACACCTGTAGTCCAATGGCCCACCATTCCTCCTCCTCCAGCTTCTGCGGTTGTTAGCACAGCAAAAAGAATTTCCCGTGTTTGAATGTTAAAAAATGTAATCCATTGCATCGAATACTCTCGGTCCTTGTTAAAGTTTACAACATTAATTACCATTCCAATACCTTGTGATTCATTTACAACATATGAGTTGATTATTTTCTGAAGATCATCAAATGGAATACAATAATTTCCATAATCAACAAAATTGTTAAAGTCACGTTTATAATAATTTTGAAAAACAGGCGTGCCCATTAGCATATGAGGTTTATCCATCCATCTCTTTAAATTATTAAAGCCAATTTCTTTGTTAAACTCATTATTCCAGTCAATAAAATATTCCTGAACAAGTTTCATGCTCTGACCCATCTTATCAGGATTAGTTAACTTAGTATAAGTCATGTCATAACCATAGAAAACAAGATCCTGACGATAAAAAACATCGCCTGATTTATTCCCATAAATTTTAGCTCCTCTACTTTTTTGCACCTGACAGTTGGAATTTCCAATAGCTGGATTATAGACAAATTCACTTGGATTGTTGGTTTCACTGATAGTGTTTGTTGCAGGTTTATCAACAGAAACAATATTAGAAAAAATATCTTTATCTCCCGATTGATATTTAATCATAAATATTTCCGATTTATCAAGATGATAAGTTGGCCCATTAATATTAGAGAATTTTTTATAGTCGATATTTTTACTGTTGATCTCTAATACTTTAGCTTCAATTTCTGCTCCGCTTTTCAGGATGATTAAGTCCTGACTGTACAATTGGCCTCCACAAAACAACAAGATGATAAAAAGTAGCTTTTTCATTATTTTTTTGTTTAAGAATATTTATTTCAAAAATAAAAAAAGTACTAATCCGACAAGTCAATCTTTTCTATTTTCCTGTTATAAATCAAATAGCACAAAAAAAAGCGTAGCTGCCACTACGCTTAGAGAAAATATAGTTGGGTTGATATAAAATCCCTCAACACCATTTAAATTTTACATTAACCTACTTTTTGAATTTTGGAGGCTCCACTTAAGTTCTGATAACTTACTATTCCATCACCTTTATAATATACATTACATACACCACTGGCCTTTACTTCCAGTTTTTGCTGGACAGTGAGGTGCACATTGCATACTCCTTCAAGATCTGAGGATAAATAGTTTGTTTCAAAGTCATAACCAACTACTTCGTTGACTCCCGCTGCATTAATATCAAATGAATTTGAGCTACCTCCAATATCCAATTTTGAAGTTCCTTCAAGTTTTGATTTTATTTGATCTGCATAAATAGTACCTCTTAAAGTACTTACTCCTGATAAATCTATTGTCAGGTCGCTACATACTAATTCATTTTGTAGCTGAATGCTTATAGCCCCAGCTGAGTAAAAAGCATTAAGTTGTTTAGTGGTTATGTAAACATTTAGAACGGCATTTCCAGTCTTAATATTAACATTGTCAGCAAAATAAATAACTAATTGATTACTTACTTTTTTACACGTAATATATTGTTGAAGATTTGAATTAGCCTCAATTTGAATATTCTCTTCCGTATCTGAAAAAGTAACAAATACATTAAATCGGTCTGAAACATCCAGCTGGCTATAGCCGCTAATGGTATGGTTTACAGTTGTGATATCTTTTGATGGATAAACGTTATTGTGTGATGGAAATATGTCTTCATTTTTATTGCATGATGTAAATAAGATACTTAGTGCAAATAATCCTAATAATATTGATTTTGTTTTCATGAGTTTTTGTTTAATTATTAATTGTCATTTGTCCTAAAGACACAAAATATTTTCAAGGGTCACATTTATACGTAATAAAAATTATAAAAGACAAAACTAGCGCTGAAGGGTAGATTTGGGCGAAGGGACTTATGCTTTAAATTATATATACAATCTTCAGCAAAAACAATAGCACTATTTGCTTAATGAGTAATAAATACTCTGAAGTAAGCACAAGTCCCAACCCACTGGCTTCGCTTCAGACTTGCACTAGTGCGGCTCTCTGCGCAATTAAAATAAAATATTACCTTTACAATCTTTGTCCGCTTTTATAATAAAAGTATTTTTGAGCAAAACATTATAGTAACCATACTACTCCGTATTATTATGAAAAAATTTATCAGATCAATAACTGTTATTCTTTTTTTGTCGGCCTTTATAGTTGCAGAGGCTGCATATATCAGAAATTTCCCAATCAAAATTAACCAACCAGATGGCACTGAAATTGAATGCTTTGCCACTGGCGACGAATATTATAATTGGCTTCATAATGCAGATAATTATACTATTATACAGAGTCAGGCAGACGGATATTACTATTATGCCAAATTAGAGAATGGGATTCTTGTACCATCTATATACAAGGTAGGTAAAACCAATCCTAAATTAACCAATTTGAAAGTTGGCATAAATATTAGTGGTGAACAAATGAAGGAAATTCGTAATAATATTCTAAAAGAAACTCCTCCAAAACCGGTTCCTCCAAATTATGTAAATACAAGAAACGGGAGTGGCGTGATTAACAACCTGTGTATGTTCATTCGTTTTGCAGATCAGTCTGAATTTGAATCGGATACTATGTTAAACTACAACCGCTTTAATGATGCCACACCAGGTGCAAGTTCGCAGTACAACTATTTTAAATTCACCTCTTATGACCAACTAGACATTATCACTTATCTTTATCCTCAATCAACAACCAATATTATTGTTTCTTATCAGGATATTTATGAAAGAAGTTATTATATGCCATATAATGCTTCAACAAACCCAAATGGATACCATGATAATGAACGCGCGGAAAGAGAACATGGATTGCTCAAGCGAACAATTGAATTTGTTGTTGCCACGGGGCAAATCCCTTCATCGTTAGATCTCGATTACGATAATGACAATTTAGTTGATAATATTTGTTTTATTGTCAGAGGAAGTCCAACTGCATGGTCAACTTTGCTCTGGCCCCATAAGTGGTCACTATGGAGTGAAGATGTATTTATAAATGGTAAACAAGTTTGGAATTACAATTTTCAGCTAGAAACCCATCTTGCTTCAAATGCAGTTGGTGTACTATGTCATGAGATGGGGCACACATTAACAATGCCCGATCTTTATCACTATACTGATAATGGAATTGCACCAGCCGGTCCATGGGATGTTATGGAATCTAATTCAGATCCTCCACAATCGATGTTAGCCTTTATGAAATACAAATATTGTGATTTTATCGATGATGTTCCTGAAATTACAGAATCAGGTACATACACTCTTTATTCATTATCAGGCACTGAAAAAAATTGTTATAAAATAGCCTCTCCTCTTTCTAATTCTCAATATTTTATGGTTGAATATCGTGTAAAAGAGGGCACTTTTGAAGGAGGTTTACCGGGAAGCGGGATGCTAGTTTACCGAATTGATCCTGGAGCCGGTAATGGTAATGCCTCAGGTCCACCGGATGAAGTTTATATATATCGCCCTAATGGAACACCTGGGAACAATGGATCAATTTTTAATGCAAATTTTGCAGCCGATTTTGGACGAACTGAGATTAATGACAACACCAACCCTTCATCTTTCTTGCAAAATGGTTCTGCCGGAGGATTATACATAACTGATATTTCAACGTTGGGTGATTCGATGACATTTAGAGTAGAGTTTGAATCAGTACCAGTAGCTTATTTTAATTCAGAAGTTCAAATCGCATGTAAAAATGAGAAAATCCATTTTAAAGACAAAAGCTCGGGAATACCGGATACCTGGGAATGGGAATTTCAACCAAATACTGTCAGTTTTGTAGATGGAACTAGTGCCAATTCTGAAGATCCTGTTGTTGAATTCGAGGAAAACGGATCTTATAGAGTTCAATTAACTGCTTCAAACCAACTAGGCAGCAATACATTATCTGTAGATAATTATATGTTTGTCGGCTCTCTTAATGCCCCAATTGCAAATGATTTTGAGAATGGAATAATAGGATCAAACGGATGGAGAGTTATTAACGAGGATGGAGCTATAACCTGGGAAATAGCTGAAGTTGGGGGTAATAATAGTCAATCTGCTGCTGTGCTAAATTTCAGGGAATATGTTGCAGTAGGACAACGTGATCAACTTATTAGTCCTCCGATTTCTTTAGAATGGATGTTAAATGCACAATTAAGTTTTGAACATGCTTACGCAAAATATCACGAACCCATTACTGACTCATTAATTGTAAAAATATCAGATGATTGTGGTGAAACATGGTCTCGAATATTTGTTGGGGGAGATGATGGAAGTGGAAATTTTGCTACGCATCCTATAACTCAGGACCCATGGTGGCCCGAAGTTGCTGACGACTGGTGTTCCAATGGATACGGTCCGGTTTGCACTTCTATAGATTTAAGTGAATGGATTGGCTCACCAACTGTTTTGGTTATGTTCGAGACATATAACTTCTTTGGCAACCCATTATTTGTTGATAATATCAGCATTGATGGAACTGTGGGTAACATCGATAATAAAGATGAACTTTCGATTGAAATTCATCCAAATCCAAATAAAGGAACTTTTGAAATCAGCATAGCCAGGCAGGATGAAGATATTGAATTAAAAATATTTAATGGACAAGGGCAATTAGTTCATAAAGAAATCATGGACAAATCAGTCCGCAAATCTCAAATAAATTTGACTCATCTGTCTCCAGGCATGTACTATTTAAGTCTGAATGGAACATCGATAAATCAAATTAAAAAATTAATTATTCAATAAAAAACAACCAGTTAGTGCGGTTTTCATGAGAATTCACATTTTTCAACATGCGCATTTTGAGTCTCCAGGTAATATTGTAGATATCTCAAAATCAAGAAATCATTCTATTACAACAACTAAATTTTACGAAGACTATTCATTCCCGGATACTGATGATTTTGACCTGTTGGTAATTATGGGGGCGCCAATGAGTGTCGGTGATGAATACGAATATCCTTGGCTGATAGAAGAGAAAAAGTTTATTAAGAATACCATTGAAGTTGGAAAAAAGATTCTTGGAATATGTTTTGGATCGCAATTAATTGCAGTTGTACTTGGGGCAAATGTATATCCAAATACACAAAAGGAAATAGGATGGTTTAATATAAGAAAAGACAAAAACACTAACTCGTCTTTCCTAACGATATTTCCCGATGAGGTAATGGCATTTCACTGGCATGGTGAAACTTATGACCTTCCCCTAAAATCAAAACCGGTATTTAGTTCATCTGCAACAGAAAATCAGGGATTTACTTATGGAGATAAGGTAATTGCCTTACAATTTCATTGGGAAATAACAAAAAATGAAGTTGAAGAATTAGCAACACATTCCGGTGCAGACCTTGTTTTTGGCCCTTTCATTCAAACGAAAAAGGAAATGCTTAGTTTTCCTGAGAGGTTCAAACAAAATAGGATTATGATGGAAAAAGTAATTGAATATTTTGAAGATTATTAGATTCTAATACGTCGAAGTTATTATTAATTAAGGCTTAAAAACAAAATCAAAATATGAACAGGAACCAATACTTTAAAAAAGGAGATCAAAATGAAATGTCGTCAAAAAAAAATCATGATGACTAAACAAGCAAATGTAATAACCTCTTTTCGTATTGTACGGTCTATTTCGAGTGCTATTCTTTTCCGAACATTAGTATTACTTTTACAAATTAAATTATCTTTGTTGCGTTATTATTAGCGCAAATTAAAGCAAAAAGGATCACAACTTACTGTCTAATAACTTTTTATACTATTTAGAATCAGTATAAATACATCATTATAGAAATATTACATTTAACATTAATTCAAATATCATTATGAAAAAACTTCTATTCTCTAGTTTATTACCAATATTGTTGCTAGGTTTTCTTTTAACAAGTGGTTTAGTAGTGGGGCAAGAAATTGATGACAACCCCAATCTCGACAGAATACCCCAATGGTATCTTGATCAAGTACAAAACATGCAAAGAGTACCATCGGAGGTCATTACTATAGATGACTTTGATAATTTTTACCTCGGAGTAGATTTTGCGGAAGGACATATCAGTGTAAACCCGTTGGAACCTACTCAGTTCTTCTGTGCGTATAATATAGATGATCCACATTATACAATGGATGGTCATAACTGGGTTGATAGTAACCCAAGCTGGGGTGCATCCATGCAAGGAGATCCGGTAACTGCCTATGACGGAGACGGAAATCTTTATTATGAAAGTATGTATGGTTCAATACAGGGTTGTAAAGTAGTTGTATCAACTGACAATGGCCAATCATGGGCCCCTTCAGTAAATGCAATATTCGGAAATGACAAGAACTGGCTTGCAGCCGATCAATCAGATGGTCCTTATGCCAACTATGTGTATACAACTATGACTAATAATGGCTCTGGAAACTTTGCAAGAAGTATAGACCAAGGATTAACATGGCAAAATACAAATTCATTTAACACACAAGCTTTACCTGGTATGATGGTTTGTGTTGGTCCTGACGGATCTACCTCCGGAGGATCAGTATATGTTGTAACCAACAGTGGAAGTTCATTTGCGTCAACATACACTTTTTATGAATCCAACGATGGTGGTCAAAATTTTTCATATAAATCATCTCAAAATTTTGCAGGATATGTTGGAAGCAATGTTAATGGAAGAAACTCTGTTGAAAATATGAGAACACGACCATATCCATTTATAACTGCTGATAATAGTGATGGCCCATATAGAGGTAGGCTCTATCTTGTTTATGCATCAAATGATCCTCCGGGAAATGGACAAAAGCCTGACATCTGGAGTAGATATTCAGATGATGGCGGAGCAACATGGTCAAATGCACTAAGAGTAAATTCAGGCATCAGCCCAACAGCGAGTAACCAATGGCAACCCGCAACTTGGTGTGATTATGAAACTGGCAGACTTTACGTTCAGTGGATGGATACACGCGATACTCCTACCAATGATAGTGCATTAATTTATGCTACATATTCTGACAATGGAGGTCAAAGTTTCCTAACGTCTCAGAAAATATCCAACAAGAAAATGAAAATTAACTGTAGCTCATGTGGCGGTGGAGGAACTCCCAGATATCAGGGTGATTACAGTGGCATTACTTCCAATTCGATAACATCGATGTCTACCTGGGCTGATTTTAGGTGGGGAAGTTTTGCAACATTTACAGCTTACTTCCCTGATTTTGCGATGAGAGTATACCCAACCACATTGCAGCTAGAGTATAAAGATACATTATGGGCTGCAATACCTGCCAAAAAGCTTTATACAGAAGATGCAATATTCTCAGCCTCGATTGAAACACCAACATCAGGATCATTTGATATTGATTATCCTGAAGGTAATACAATTAGCTCAGCATTTCCTGATTCAATACCAATTGTTATAACTTCCAACCTTGTTCCTGTTGGTAGTTATAATATTACTGTGAAAGGTGAAGGCCCAAATGGAACACCTGTTCATTATCGTGATGCCACGATACAAGTAGTTCCGCTTTCCCCTCCAGTTGCAAATTTTACAGCTGTTGAAACATCAATATGTATTGAAACCAGTGCTGATTTTATTGATCAATCCACAGGTGCATTTACATGGTTATGGACTTTTGAAGGCGGCGATCCAGCCACTTCTACCGAACAATTCCCTGCAGGAATAGTATATGCTGAACAAGGTAGTTTTGATGTTTCACTGGAAGTGACAAATCCTGCTGGATCTGACCTTATTTCCAAACCGGATTTCATTACAGTAAGTCCTAAACCTGTGGCTCCTACCGGAGATGATGTAGCTGCCTGTGTTTATGATGAAATACCTCCTCTTGATGCGATGGGGGATAATATTACCTGGTATAGTGACCCAGAACTTACTCAAATTGTATTTACAGGAACTCCTTTTTTCACAGGAGATACGCTACCCGGGATTTATCCTTATTATGCAACTCAGGTTATTGATGGTTGTGAAAGTATAGCTCTAATGGTTACTCTTACCATTTATGATACTCCAGCGGTAACATTCAATCCGTTCGACCCTGTTTGCATAAACGCTTCTGCTTTTGAACTTGAAAACGGCGAACCAATGGGTGGTACATACTTTGGTCCCGGAGTTGTCGAAGGATTTTTTGTTCCAGAAATGGCTGGCGTCGGTACTCATATGTTAGGATATATCTACTCTGACGAAAATTCTTGCGCTGACACAGCATATCAGAATATAACAGTACTGCAATTGGAGGAAGTTTCACTTAATCCGTTTGCTTCTGTTTGTATTAATGATGATCCATTTGAATTATCAGGAGGAACGCCTGCTAATGGAACATATTCTGGTGTTGGCGTTATAGATAATAACTTCTATCCGGAAGATGCTGGCGCAGGTGATCATGAGATTGCATACACAATAATCGGAGAAAATGGGTGTATAAATTCAACATCACAGAATATTTCCGTTTTTGAAATTCCAAATGTTAATATTGGTAATGACACTACTATCTGTGGCGATGCTACTCTAACTTTAGTTGCAACAATTCCAAACGCATCTACATATTTATGGTCACCTGGTGGACAAACCACTCCAGCAATAACTGTTGATTCAATCGGAATTGGTTATAATTCCCAAGATTTCAGTGTAATTGTAACAGATAACAACTCATGTTCAAACTCTGATGAAACCACAATTACATTTATAAACTGTACTGGCATTGAAGATATTGACGGATTGCAACAAGTAAGTTTATTTCCAAATCCCAACGACGGCACGTTTAATTTGAATATGGTATCGACAGGATCTGTTATTGTAAATATTAGAATATTTGATGCTGTTGGTAATATTCAGTATGAAATGAACGATGTTGAAGTGCAAAACAAATATTCAAACAAAATAAGTTTGAATAAACCTGCTCCAGGAGTATATTTTATTGCAATTGACAACAATGAAGGATCATATGTAAAAAAATTCTTCGTCAGATAACTATCATGTGATTCCATGTCGACAGACGTGAAAAAAGAGAGGGTGTATAATGGATAATTGTACATCCTCTTTTTTTATGGTTGCAATAATCTTTTAATATTAAATATTTTGGAAATCTGATTGTTATCGGAAAATCAATTACTTTGTAGTGATTTATACTAAAAATCGTCACAACAGGAATGAAATATTGATAGTGTTTGGCTAAATTATAGTCGTTGTGGAATATTGAATTATTTATCAAACTAGCTCTTAAAACTATTTTACTTAGTTGAATTCATATGCCTCACATCTTCACCAGCATTTGCATAAATCGAAGCTTCACCTATGTGAGCTGCATGATCGGACATTCTTTCAATGCTGGAAATAATTGTTTCTAATAATTTATTTCAAGACTTAAATAAACTCCTGAAGTTGATGGAACTCCTGATTTTCTTGGTATCGAAAGTTGATAGTTAGGAGAAATTTTAATGCCTTTAATAGGAGTGTATTGTATCCCTGCAATTATTACCTGACCATCCTTTTTAATATTCCATGGTTCTGTTTCGCTAGGTAATGTTTTAGACTCTAGATAGTCGTATCTTCCGTAAAATCTATATTTCTTTAAATTGTATGCCGCATAAAATGAATATCCGGAATAATCTTCACCATCTTTCATTAGATGATTAGCTTGTCTATTATACTCGGCGCCTGCACTCCAGGTTTTGTTTTCATATCCAGCAAAAAAAGACATTGTTTGTTCAGCAAATTTTTTATCCATATGATCATAATAAGCTCTGAAATATAAGTTCTTAACAGGAGTAATAGTTATGCCTGCTGTATATTTAAACACACTATCATTTTCAACCTTTTTGTAACCTTCTCCATTTAATACAGAAATATCAGCAGAAATGAATTTATTAAATTCGTATTCAACACTAACTCCAAGGTCAGCACTTGATCCAAATCCATATTGATCTTGAAATGATTTGTACATATATCGATTTCCCCAAATTTTTTCCTGCAGCTTAAACATTGTAGTTCCAATAAGCCCAAATTGAACGGTTAACCCTTCGTAATTATAGCTAACGTATGCGTTCTTTATATAGGCAACCATCTCAAGTTTTCCTGACTCTGGATTTCCAATGTCAAGATTTGCTTTTGCAGAGAAATGTTTGCTAAAAGTGTATTGATAACCCAAATAAACTCGTGTTAATTGAAATTGGCTAAAAGCTTCACCATCTGTAAAATCAGTATGAAAATTAGTAAAGATTTTTGCCATTGGTTTCCCTGATGGCTTAAAGGAATCCGTTTCTTTTTCATTTTGACTTAATAATGTAGTCGAAAACAGACCAAGAATAACTAAAAGGAATGTTGCTTTTTTTATCATTTTAAAATTTTTAAGTGTTTCATGATTGTTTTATTAAAACATATTATCATATGCCACATATTTTGGAATTGCATCGGCAAAGTACCAAAATTAATTTGAGTTTAATATTAATTTAATGTTAAGTAATGATTATGTAATTGTTAATTTGGCTTTAGTCATTTCCCATTATTAACAGCTAATTAAATCTCTACCTATTTTGGATAACATAACTATTTTTCTATCTTTGAGGAACATAAAGTCTATTTATACACGAATATTTAGAACATGAAACCTTCTTACCTTTCTATTTTGATGACATTTGTAATAATACTTTCGGCTTGTAATAAAAAAGAAGATTCAGATCAGGGAAACGGTATAAAAGCTACAACAGTACTTACTTCTAGTTCACTAACAAAAAATGGATTGTATAATCACGGTGTGCTTGACAGCGTTCCAATTTATCCAACCAATATTAACGGTCAAGCCTTATCACTTCTTTTTGCTACTGCTTCAGAACAAGATGAAGGTCTTGTTTTTTTTGGTGATGGCAGACCTGATATAGCGCCTGGTAATGCAACTTTCTACCCATTTGATTTTGCAAACCAGTTAGCTGTTTTGAGCAATATAAATTTAAAACCAAATTATGTAGGTGGTCTTGTACAACATGCTGTATCAATGTTTGGGTATATCGATATTTATATGATTATTGATGGATCTAATCGTGTTATAAGACTTGCTCTGGGAGAATATAGTGTTGGGACAGATACCTATATACGAGGTGATGTACTTCTACAGGATATGGCAACAGGTGAATTTCGTTTTTATGACCTTACAAATAGTGTTTTTACAGCTGCAAGGCCTGCAAATCCATATGTGATTGAAGAAATTCGTGATTTCACTGATCCAATTCGTCCAAATATGGTTTATTACCCATTAAATATATTTCTGAATCCTTCCATTTCCTTTGATGCAACAGAACTTCAAACTGCAACTTCGGTTTACGTGAGAATTGATTTTTTTGTTGAGAATTTCGTTGTTCTGCAAGATATGTCTACTACAACAGGAATAAGTGATTCGGCACTGATCAACAGTTTTGATATTTCGCAAAATATAGTTGGATTTGGCAATTCAGGATTAGAAGCAACTGTTGATTCATTGTCTATTAATTAGTTGTGTCCTAAATCTCACTAGGTGCTGAATTTTTACTGTGCAATTTTTCAGAATGTTGGAAATTTAGGATGGTTGTAGGCATGTTGTTTAAGGATTTAATACCATCAAGAATTGAAACCTCTTTCAGCTTAGTTTACAACTTTACTGTACTGTTTTTTAATAATTTAAAAAATGTCAAATGCTGCGTTATTCCAAAATACGAATTTTTATGGTTAACCATATATTTTACACATAAACTGTGTTTATTAAATAACTAACCCTTTTATGAGCGGTTTTTTACCAAAACCCTCATTTCTCCACGTCCTAAAATAATACTTAGCCCGGAAGTCCGAAGTCTGAAGTTAGAAGAATTTTTTCAGACTTCAAGCTTCACGCTCATGACTAGATGTATAAAAAAGGTTTATTGAAACTAAAGTATCTGCAATGAAACCAGCCTTATTGCTGGCAGTTGCAGGGGTTTAACCTATAACTTGATATTAAGCATATTTTAATTAAGTAATTCTACAAAAATTATTTGCCGTTGAAGTTGATACTTTTAGATATCCTTAGTGAAAGCACATAATTATTGGTTAATTGTGTACCGTTCATGTTTTTGTAGAAAGGATAATCATATTTTAAAGACACATTCCAGGTCTTGTAGAAATTATAACGCAGCTGGGGAGAAATAAACATAACATGTCCTCCAGTTGCATTAATCAGTTCCTTATTTTTATCAGAGGCTTTTTCTCGGTATTGGCTTCTTAATTGCAGAGCAAAGGTAAGGTTTAGTGTAAATTTATATCCTGCATATAGTGAGTTGCTAATGAGATTACCATATTTATAGTTGGTACGACTGGTTTCGATTCGTTGAGAGATCTCAAATGAATTATCGAGAAAGAATGCAAGCTTTCCGCCCATATATAGCTTTGAAAATAAAAGTCCAAAATGATATTTAAAACTACCCGATGAGGGTTGAATGTCGATCGGAAGCATCACAGAACCGTCAACCTTATCGAAGGTACCAACAGGAATGGTTAATCTGAATCTTGGAAAGATATTAAAAGATCTCTTTGTATTTTTATAAACAAGATATTGGGAGCCAATTACCAGGTCACCTAATCCTGTGGCATTTCTGTTTTGATCAAAAATGAAATATTGTGCTTTGGCAAAAAAGTATCCAATTTCAGCACTAAATTTTAATCTATCTGTAACACCGTATGAGAAGTCGGCCGAAGAATACAAAAAGTAGGAATAGTCGATATATTTATAATCAGACTTATGATTGCCCTTATAATAAATATCAGAGTAACTATAGGAGCCAAGAAGACTTACGTCAAAAATATTTTTCCCGCCACCTCCTAATGATCCATCATCAGTAATTGGGTTGCCGGCTGCACAACATTGAGCAACTGTTTGATGATTTACAAAAAGTAAGCATAGTGTAATGGCAATAAGAGTATATATCTTCATGTATAGATCAAATTAGTAAGTAGAGAAAGGTAATAGTGTAAAAGGCAATTAAGGATTTTCAATAACAATAATAATGGTTTCAGAAATTGTACCTTTATCGTTTGATGCCTTGCATGTTATAACTTTTTCACCAATACAACATTCCGATCCAGTAAACCTAACTTTTGATCCATCTTCATTAAGAACAAAGATGTCACCTAGATCCACTTCCCATTCATATGATATTTCTCCACCTGTGCATACACATGTAATTATTGCAGGATCATCTCCACCAAAGTTAATACTGGTTTTATCTGAAGTAAGGCTTACAATTTTAGGAACACTTGTTTCAACTCCAGGCTCTTGTTTAGATTCCTTCTTACAACCGGTTGCACATACAAATGCTATAATTATTAATGATAGAAAAGCTAGTCGCATATTTTCATCTCCTATTGTTTAATGATTTTACTTCTAGAAATAATTTCTCCATCGTCAAAAGTACAAAGAACGTATTGACCAGCCGGGGCAATTGAAATGTTGATTTCGGTCTCAACACCAGCCACGACCGAATTTGCCCAAACCAAACCTCCATTCATGGAATAAATTCTTATTTCAGGGTTAACCAGTGCAGATAATTTGTTAAATCTAACTGAATATTGACCACTGCTTACTGTCGGAAAAATACTAATGTTTTGTTCTTCTTTAAGCTCACCTACTGCCACATGAGGCATCCATAGATCCATCAAGCTTAAATAGCCAACCTGCACAGTTGAATAGTCAATGGTTCGATCATATTCGCAGCATGTTCCAATTAGCAAATCATAAGCCTCCTGTGGGGCCTCATACCATTCATTATCGTGACCTGTATCGGCTACAGCTTGCAATATAAAAAAAGCATCGGTAATCAGATCGTCGTATGTAACTGTGGTAATATGATTACTGGCATCATATTCAGAAGATATAACACCTTCTACATTGCTAAGTTTTTCCTCTATTCGCAGCTTACAATAGTAGCAGTTGCCCAGTGTAATAAATTCAATGGTCATTTCATCCCTTTCCATTGAAGTAAAACTGGTGGTTGAAATAAGTAATGTTAAAAGGATTAACAGTAAGTTTTTATTTTTCATAATAGTTTGTTTAGTAAATCTACTTGCGCCAAAAATACCCTATTAATCAAATTGTATGAAAAACAAAAACAACGAATGCATCGTATTATTTACGATTAAGAACTGTCGTTTTTCCGTCAATTAAGTTGTCTTATCCAAGCATGCTAATTTTTCTCAGTTTATTTATATCAATTACATGTATATAACCTTTCTCTATTTCTATAACTTTGTCTTCATGAAGTTCTTTTAAAGTTCTAATAACACTGTCATTTGACATTCCTGTTAACTCAGCCAAATCCTTACGTGAGATGGATATTTTGTTATCCCGGTCGTTAAATACTTTTTCGTGTAAATAGATTAAACTATCCGCTAATCGACCATGAATATTTTTATGAGTAAGACAAATGAAACGATTATAATTAAATATTCCATTCCAGCTTATTAGCTCCATAAATGACTCGGCAAATTTGCTATTCTCTTTTATCACTCTCTTAAAGATATTCAGGTCGATAAAACAAACTGAAGAGTGTTCTATGGCAGCCACAGTTGAATAGTGAATTTGATCAGCAAAAATACCAGGAGCTCCAAGAAAATTAGTGGGTTTTATGAACTGCAGTACCAAATTGCGACCACCCGAGCTTTCAATATAAACTTTAGCTATTCCGGACGTAAAACTGATTACATGCGACATTGGTGCACCTTGTTTTACAATTACTTCTCCTTTGTTAAAATAAACGTGTCGTTTATTACAATTTATTAATTCCAGTTCTGAACTGGTTAATACGTTGAATAATGGTGATTTCACCGAACATGTCGAGCAATTAATTTCATTAAAACAATCCATAAAAATATCTTTTGTATTTAAAAACATAAAACATTCACCCACAATAGCTTAGCACAGGGGTGCAATCCTTTGAAACTATAATTATCAATTTTTCTAACTAATTATTCATCAGTTCTGTCGTATTTACAACAAGTGTGTAACTTATTATAAAATTCATCTTTGGCTTTAATTTCTTTGGTATCATCCTCTACATTTGCAATAGCCTGATGGATAGCTGATAAATTAGTTTTCTCAGGATTATACGTAACTTCAATCATTTTAGTTTCCTTATCCCAATCTGCTTTTTTAACTCTATCAACAGCGTTTGCCGCCTTTTCAATTGTTTTTCACACATTCCACAATTACCAAATACTTTGAATTTTTCCGGCAATCTGATGAAAAGCCTATTTACGAAAGAGTCCTGTGCTTAAATTATACGTAATAATAATATTGTTGCTAAATTGAATATTTTAAAGAAATCATGTAACACTTCTATAAAACATCCGGTTGACGTTCGAAATCGTTTTTTGATTTTGAGAAATTTAACCCCACTAAACCACAACCCTCACTTCAGTCCCAATACCTTCCCCACTATCATCAACCAAATCCCTAACTTCATAAGAAATGTAATGACTGTAAAGTTTGTTATAACCCTCAACAATGTTGGCAACAATACCAATACCTTTGCCTGTTCCGGTGGTTTTCATAACTTTGGATTGCTTTCGCCCAATGCCATTGTCGGTAATAACAACTTCTGTTTTGCTTCTTGATTTTCTAATGTTAATACTAAGTTGTCTATTATCGGGTTTATGCCTTAGACCATGTTTTACAGCATTTTCTACGAAAGTAAAAATTAATGAGTGAGGTATTTTAATTGTGTTCAGATCAATCTCATCTTCGGCTTCTATGGTAGTTTTCAGCTCCCCCTCAAATCGCTGTTTTTGTAGTATTAGGTAATCCTTCACAAACTCAAGTTCTTCTGATAATGTTGTTTCAACCTGATCGGCATATTTTAACCCACGGTGAATAAGTGAGGCAAATCTTCCAAAATAATACTGGGCATCATCTTTGTTTTCCTTCGCAAACATGAAGCCAATATTATTTAATGTATTGAGCATAAAATGAGGCTCGAGTTGACGTTTCGAAAGCGCCATTTGTCGCCTTATTAATTTTTTTTCAGTCTCAAATTTGCGTTGAACTAGTTTTTTCTGCATTTTTTGCATTATCCAAAAAATTAATAGTAGTATCAGGTACTCAGCCAAAAATACCGGGTATTTCATAATATAGAGTCTGTTATAACTATAATTAATTAGATAAAGCATATTACCTATTTGTAAACTAAAACTCAGGTCATCCTCATTATTCCCTTTTATCAGGTCAATATGCCAGTCTCTAAAACTTTTAGCCCTTGGTAACTCAACAGCTATGGCTCCATTCTTATTGTATACGATAAACTTAAAGAAAGATATAAAAAGTGTTTGCCGCTCAAAAGAAAACCCGGCCTATATGTTGATATACAGGGTTTTATAACTGTCAATTTGTGTCTCCGTCAGTACTATAATGATCTTGATAAATTTCCCCTTCAGGCAACTATTTATTGTTTGTAACCATATACACTTATATAATCAAGAAATTTAAAATGAAAAAAATGAAAAAACTTAACTTACTAATTGCAATCATTTTTACTATGACTATGGGATACTCGCAGTCGGACTGGTATTCACAAAACTCAGGAGTAAACAACTACCTGTTTGATGTACATTTTATTAATCAATCGGAAGGCTGGATTAGTGGTAACACAGGCTTGATATTACACTCAACAGATAGTGGAAATAGTTGGGATGAATTGGAAGCCCCTGCAAACAATACTTACTACAGTATTTATTTTACGGATGCGTTTAACGGATGGGCAACCGGATATGGTGGAAAAATTATTAATACATCTGATGGTGGTCAAAGCTGGAATATGCAAACACCTGCCAGCAGCGAATTTTTATACGACATTTACTTTCTGGATGAATATACAGGATGGGCAGTAGGTGGTGATAATGGTAGTTATCCATCGTTTATTAGTCAAAGAGAAATACTTTTCACCAATGATGGAGGACAATCATGGACTAATCAAGTCAACGAATCACATAAAAGTCCTTTAAAAAGTGTACATTTCAGTTCTATTGACAATGGTTATGCCGTTGGAGAATCAGGGATAATTTTACATACCACCGATGGAGGTTCTAACTGGATGGAAGTTATGTGGGATCAATCATATCATATGTATGATGTATACACAACAAATTCAACGACAGCCTACGTAATTGCATATTATTTAGGTTTTCCACATGTTCCTGCGATTTTTAAAACCACTGATGGGGGTGAAACATGGACAAGCCAGACTTTTGCTGAAGATGTTTCCCTTAGTTCAATTTACTTTAGTGATGATATGTATGGATGGGCTTCCGGCGGAGAAAATGGCGCTGCTGTTCTGTTAAAAACTACTGATGGGGGTGAGACATGGGAATATGATTACCCTTATGAAGGCGAACCTTTAACGAAAGTTTTCTCTTTTGATAATCAAACCTCCTGGTCCGTTGGAGCAAGCGGTACAGTACTTTCAACAACAGCCTTTTTCACTGGTTTTGATGAAATATCACAAGAAAACGACCTCAGAATTTATCCAAATCCTGCCACTTCAACAATAAATGTGAGATTAGATAATGTGTCGGGAAGTGATATGAAACTAAATATCCTTAATATTAACGGACAGTCAGTTTATGAAGCAAGAGGATTGAATTTAACAGAAAATCATGAAATACAAATCCCTGTAAATAATATTGCAAGCGGATTATATCAATTGGTTCTTAGCACTGCATCTCAATCATATTCTGAAAAGCTGGTGGTAAGATAAAAAAATAAATCTAAAATTATTATAAGTCGACTCTTTTGGGGTCGACTTTTGTATTGTTTTGCCGTGAAAATTTAATCCCGATAGGTGGATTTATGTTCAATTATACGTCAATTGGTAAAAGGTGAATTCATTTTTGATAGCGAATATTATATTAGTTAAATAATAGCCTAATCTACTATTCAAACCCTCTCCAAGTTCACAATTTTATCACTTGTCAAGCAACTATTTGCAGTATTCCTGCATATATGAATTATGAAGTTTAATTTTAATCTAACTTTACAATATTAAGTTTTATAAATTCCTATTCCATTAATTGTGCAGTCTGACGAGTTAAAAATTATCAAAAAGTGCATGAAAAACAATGCAAGTGCACAAAAGACTATATACGAAAAGTATAAGGTACGATGGTTTATGATTTGCCTGAGATATGCAAATAACAAGCCTGAAGCTGAAGATATGCTACAGGAAGGTTTGATAAATGTATTTAAAAATATAAAACAATATGATCCAAAAAAAGCTGAGTTTTCGGCATGGTCGAACAAGATAATGGTTAATGCCGGATTACAGTATTTGCGGAAATGGAAGAAAGTAGATTTTACAGAAAATGTTGATGATTATCAGAATCAAATGGTAAATAATAATGAAAATGTATTTGATAAAATTGGAGCTAAAGAATTAACATTATTGGTACAGCAGCTTCCTCCTGGATATAGAGTAGTCTTTAACATGTACGTAATAGAAGGTTATATGCATAGGGAAATTGCTGAAATACTGAATATTTCAGAAAATACTTCAAAGTCACAACTACTGAAAGCAAAAAAAATGCTGCGTAGTCAATTGGAAACAGTCTTAAACTATTAATTAATATGGCTGACAAACTTGAATCATATTTTAAGAAGCATCTCATAGATGATCCTGAGGATGGAGATGATTGGAACATTCCTTCAGATAGTGTTTGGGAAAATGCTATTCCTGAGATACAGAAGAAAAGTGGAATTTTTGTTCCTTGGAAATATATTTATTGGCTAGGGCTAATTACAATGGTTACGCTATTAATTGCATTTCTAATGTGGAACCAGAATAATGATTTATTATCCATTAATAAAGAAACCGAAATAACAAACAAACAAAATAATAATAATACTAACCCACTAATTTTTTCTGATAGTTTGATGAAGAAATCCAAATCTGGTAATGAAGAACCTGCTAATAATATTTCGTCGGATGGAGATTCCCAATACAGTAATGCTAACATAGCTCTAATTAATAATAATGATGAATCGGTAAAAAAAACAGAATCTAAAAAAGAGATTGTTAATCCTATAAATGAAATTGACTCTAATTCAGATATAAAGGACAAAGGGGGTAATAATAAGAAATTTACGGGTGATAAAGCAACAATTGCTCAAGAGGTAGATATACAAATGGAAGTCAATAACGTAATTATTGATACAAAAGATGCGGCCTCAGAAATGATAACTAAAGCCATTGTACCTCCAGCGCTAACAACATCTATAGCTGACTCAAACAGCACATTAAATCCTGATTATAAAGCTAATTTTCAGTCAGATATAATGAGTGATGTAATAAATAATGAAGAAACAAATCCGACATTAAATAATAAAGAATTACAAATAAAAGAAGATAACCCAATTAGTTATGCTGGAAAGGTTGGTTTGGGGTTATACTATGCTCCAACTTTAACGGCAACTTATCTCAGGGGAGATTTGGTTGCTGGGATAGAAAAAACAAAACCCGTGTACTTGTACTCGGGTAATTATGGTATAGAGATTAAATACTATTTCTCAAATAGATTTGCATTAGTTTCAGGTATTGGACGATCGGAAATCAGAAGTTGGTCAAAGTCAAGTGCTGATTTCAATTATAACCTTTCAACCCAACACGAGATGGAAAATGGTGATAAAGAAAATACCTCACCTGTCCCAATGTCAAGTCCTTTTGGTACAGTTAATACGGAGGTTACCTACCGTTTTCCGGGATCTGATAATATACCAGACGGGGAAATTATGCATAGCGAGCTGGAAACCCATCAGGATGTAAAATATTTAACAATCCCTATTGGAGCTGAATTCAACATGATTGATTTCTCTCATTTATCATGGTTTGCAGAAGGAGGGTTAAGTTTTAATTATGCGACTAAAGATGCCACTAAATTTAGTTCCAGAATAATCCATTACGGTAATGATATGAATGTTGTAGGTGAAGAAATTACAGGACATCAAACATATAAGGATTATTACTTTGGTTATTATTTAGGTATTGGCATTAAATATAATATTTCAAATAAAATACAACTGAACTCATCATTAAGGTATAATGGAAACGTAAGTCCTGTAAATAAGCAAGATAACATGTCAACAAACATACATGCTTTTAACCTAAAAATCGGAATTTCATATTTTTTTTAATTCCCCAGGCAACTAATTCCTGTTCATTTTCATAATCACTATTGAAAGTATAAATTTTAATAAAAATGAAAATGAAAAAAACACAATTGATTTTAATCGCACTAATTGGTTTAGTTGTTCTATCTTCTTGTAAAAAAGATAATGATCCTGAACCAGAAACAATGAAGAGTATAAATTTAAACTTAACCGGACTAGAAGATTTGGGAGCTGACTATGTATACGAAGGCTGGTTAATAGTTAACGGATCTCCTATTTCAACAGGAACCTTTACTGTGGATGATATGGGTATTTTATCAAAAACAAGTTTTGAGTTGGCGGCAATGGATGTTGACGATGCAACAAAATTTGTTCTTTCGGTAGAACCTAAAATGGATACGGATCCTTCACCGGCAGCAACTAAAATTCTGGCTGGAGATTTCTCAGATAGTAAAGCAATGCTTGATATTTCACCGGTTGGTGATTTTATGAATGCAGCTGGAAAATACATTCTGGCAACACCAACCAATGGAGCCGACACTGATGAAAATAGTGGTATCTGGTTTCTTGACCTGGCTACTGGAGCTCCAACTGTTGGACTAACACTTCCTCAACTTTCTGATGGATGGGTATACGAAGGATGGGTTGTTATTGATGGCATGCCTGTTACAACAGGAAGGTTTACCAATGTTGCAGCAACCGATGAAAGTGCTCCATATAGTGGCAGTATACCATTACCTGATGTAAATGGTAGTAATGGATTTTTCCCAGGTGAAGACTTTCTATTAAATGCACCTTCAGGATTAACCTTTCCTACTGATATTGCCGGAGGAATGGCAGTAATTAGTATTGAACCATCACCGGATAACAGTCCAGGACCATTCACTCTTAAACCACTAGTACAGCCTATACCAGCATCGGCGGTAGATCATACTGTTTACGATATGGGTCAAAACCTAGTATTTCCCAGCGGAACTGTAACAAGATAATAATTGATAATTTTTGATTAGGAGGGTGCATAAAATGATTTATGTGCCCTTTTTTTGCATATTATTTGTTGAATAATATGTTAAAGGATGGATAGCTATTATTTAGTAAAGTTGACAGTATTATTTTTTTCATAAGCAGCATCCTATTTTTTGTCTACTACCCATCTATTTCTGAGTTGGAACAATGAAAGAAATGTACTATATACACTTTGTAGTGAGCAGTTTAATAGTTTATTTTTTCTTGCTAGACTTTGCTTTGGGATTAAAATCAAGGCATAATTGTACCCAATAATCAAGGTCCTCGTCCATATCAATTCCTTCGGGTTCAACGAATACAAACCCTTTCATTGACTTACCAGTAAAGTCCATTTCCCGGCATCCGGTTTTTGTTAAGGCCTGCTCGTATATTTCAGGATCAATACGGGCCATAAGATTGTTCTTAACAACTCCAACACACATTTTGTCTTCTACCATATAACAAAGTCCACCCATCATTTTTTTCTCAATAAATGAGATATGTTTACTTTCTAGAGATGCTTTTATACGGTCGGCTAAAAATTCATCATATGCCATAGTATTCTAATTTAGATATTCAAATTTAGTATTTTCCTTTCTGCAAATACTATCACCGCTATTTTGTTATAAATGTTAAATTGTTATAAGTAGTGGCATATTGCGTGGCACTTTCCTGTCAAGTTACAAGAAAGTTGATGCGGGCTACAACCCTTGAATTTACTACTGAATTAACTATTATTTTTATACATTTGTTAGAGTGCGTTATCATTTCTTCTGTCGACTATGTTATAAATATTTTCAGGATCGGAATCGAAAGTGACCTATCACGATCTCATATGCCTACACCAAAACAACCAAACACCAACAGCAAAATATATTACGCTCAGAACCAACAAAGCGGTTATTTCAGGAAGAATATCAACAAATCCCATATCCATAATCATAATTTTATTCATTGCGTTTACCGAATGAGTAGGTGACATCAATCCTTGTAAGGTGATGGGGTATCCACCAATGGAGAATAATTCTTTCGGTTGGATTGGTAAAGCAACTCCCGTAAAAAACATCAACAAAATGAAAGGAAAATTACCGACTATCAATACTTCAGTCGCTGTTTTTGTGAAAGCAGCTAAAATCAAGCTGATAGCAATTATGGAAATACTGCTTAAAACCGCAACAACAAAAACATTAAACAAGGAACCTGCATATTCAAATCCAAGAACGACAGCAACGAGTAAAGCGAGTGCAATGGAAATAACTCCGATAATCAATTGAACTACACTAATTCCCGTCAAAAACTCGAAAGCACTTATCTTCGATAATTTCAAACGGATAATTGTTTTATTCTGAACTTCATCCACGAGCGAGATTGTGGCGGGCAATAAAAGCATAATTATCGAAAGGATCAATAATCCGGGGACATAAAGGTTGAAATTATTCATCTTGCCGGAGATGCCCAAGCTCGTTTCAGAAATCTCTACCGGGTTTTTCTTATTTGTTGCAGCATATATGAACTCACTAAAAATGTCTCCAGCCCAAATAGCAGTTACCATGTATCTGATGCTGGTCCTGTCTCCTACAAATTCGATATTTATACTTTCCTCTCCATTTGAAGTTAAAAGATTTTGAAACCTTTTGGAAAAGTCAGAGGGGAAAACCACCAAAGCGTCCGCGTTTTTATCTTTTAATTTTTCAACTGCGAATGATTTATCTTTTTCTGTCTTAATGGTCATCGGCAATTGTAAGCTGTCTTTGTCAATTGATTTTATTCCTTCAATTATCAAATTGCCATAATTGAATTTTTCCTGATGAAATATAATTCCATCATCTTGATTCACAAGTAAAATCTTATAGTTTGGTTTTTCAGCTTCACTAACAGCCCAATAAAAACCTACAAAAAATGGAGTCAAAGAAATTGTCAGTATCAGTAACCAAATATGTCTGACATTTTCTTTTAGACTTTTTTTTATTATGCTGAATATTTTCATACTGCTTTAGATTTTATATTAATTTGCACCTAATTTCATTCCTGTTAAATGAATAAAAACATCTTCCAGAGTATTTTCTCTTAATGTCATTTTTTTAATGACGAATCCGTTTTGTTTGATTGTCTCAGCAATTTCTGAAATTTTTTCTACAATATTTTTTGATTTTATAATAATGGAAAAATCCGGAATAATTACATTATCACATATCTTTGATAAGGACTCAAGCAACTTTACCTTGCTTTCTGATAAGTCTTTATCTACGGTTATCTCTAAAAGGTCTCCTTCGCCGATTGTTCTTTTAAGATTTTCAGACGTATTTGTCATTAACAATTTCCCTTTGTTAATAATAGCAACGCGATCTGACATGCGATCAGCTTCGTCCATATTGTGTGTTGTAAGAATTATCGTTTTATCCCGGGTCAGGGATTTTATAAAATTGCGGACTAAAATCCGGCTTTGGGGATCCAGGCCTGCTTCTGGTTCATCCAGGATAAGTATTTCAGGGTCATGGACAAGGGCAAGGCAAATACTCAACCGTCTTTTCATGCCACCCGATATTTTTATTGCTTGCACATTAGATTTTTCTGACAATCCGAGAAAGTCCAAAAGTTTTAGCGATCTTTCTTTTGCCCTTTTCGAACTCATACCATACATCTCTCCCATAAACATTAATTGCTCTTTGCAGGTCAATTTGGGCCAATAAATGTTTTCCTGGGGGCAAACGCCAATCAATGCCCTTGTTTCTTTTCTTTTTTTGCTACTCTGAAAAACTATATCTCCGGATGACGCGTCTAATAATCCGCAAATCATATTAATTAATGTAGTTTTACCAGCACCATTAGGGCCAAGAAGCCCTAATATTTCTCCTTTTTTAATATCCAATGATAGGTTATCAACGGCAGTAAGAACATTGAATTTTTTCGTGAGATTTTCTATTTTTATTATGGGATTCATGGTGATTATATTTTCAGGTGATTAATCCTTCTTAATTTTAATTTTAAGTTTCATCAATGCAGGTTCTGATAAACTGTCAGCCGTAATTGATTTAATTTTCAAGTTTGTTACTTTCTTTTATTAACAGTGGGTGGATTGTGTTTTCTTGTTTTTATTATTTGCCATATCACTATTACTCCAACAACTCCTAAAATTGATAATATAGCAGCAAAGTATACCCAAAACCATTCAAAAGTATATAAATCATGATACTCAGGTTTCACATCAAAGTTTACCCAAGGACCTGTTCTTCCAAGGACGTAAATTAAAACTCTAATGGCGTGTAGGATAGCAGCCATTGCCCCTAATCTTAATGGTAAAGCGGCATTTTCTCTGTTATTGTTTATAAACCATCGCAATGAACTTACAACGCAGCCCAAATCAATTAAAAATTCAACAATTAGTAATATACCGACCCATAATACAAGAATATCCAATGCATTCTCAACTAGCATCATTCTTATGGTTCGAAAAAGTAAAATACAGGCTCCTGCAATCATTAAAGAAGAATAGATTCGCTGTCTCGAATATTCTGGTTTCATATTGGTATTCATTTTATAATCTGTATTTTCAGACCCAATAGAAAAACTTGTTACCTAGCTGAATATTTATTTTCAAGTGCACTCTAACGTTGAGTGTATGCTTCGTTACCAAGCGTCCATGCTTGGTAATGCAGTATACATATTATTGCATTGTTTTGAGTTTTATGTTAGTAATTCCGGAGTCATCAGAACAATTTTTCCAGTAACTGAACCACTTTCTAAAATTCGATTTGCCTCTGATGCGTCGAGTAATGGCATTCGTCTGCTAATAACTGGTTTAATTTTCTTTTCTTTTAACAAATTAAAAAGAGTTGCAAGATCTTCAAGAATAATAGGTCTGTTTTTTTTGTAGCTCCCTGATATTCCGTAAGATTCTGCTTTTGTACCATTTGGTAAAGAATTTAGCAACATTACTTTAAATACACCTTGCAACATACCTGTAAAATTAGGATAACCATATTCAACTAATTTACCCCCCTTACACAATAGGCTGAAAGATCTTCCAACATTGGCTCCAGCTATACCATCAAATACAATATCGAGCCCTCCAGGCTCTCTTTCACGAATAAACTTAACAAAATCTTGAGATTTATAATCAATAGGTACAGCATCATATTTTCTTATTGTTTCATGCTTTTGCTTTGAAGCTGTTCCATACATTTTTAAACCCTCTAACTTCCCTAAGTCGAGTAAAGCTGTACCAACACCACCGCTTGCTCCAGTTATTAAAATTCTATTCCCTTGTTGAACATTGGCTGTTCTTTTTAACATTTGGTATGCAGTGGTATAGTTAAGAACAAGTGCTACCGCTTCTCCAGCGTCCAATACTTCCGGTACTTTCACCAAATGTTTTTGTTCCAGATAGATATATTCGGAGTATCCTCCGTATACGGTTAATGCGGCTACTGTATCTCCGATGCTGAATTCAGTAACTTTATGTCCTACTGATTCAACTCTTCCAACGATTTCATAACCAGGTACAAATGGAATTTTAGGAGCGAAAGGATAGTAACCATAACGCATGGCAACATCTGTACGTCCAAGACCGCATGCTAATATCTTAATTCGCAATTGATCATCTTTAGGAGGAAGAAGTTCATTTTGAGATATTTGTAAGACTTCGGGGCCTCCTCTTTTTGTTAAAACAATATTCTTATACTTCATTTGCTGTTCTCTAATTCTTTATCGT
>ERZ889078.566-NODE-566-length-33238-cov-6.844830_pt1 | contig 33238 bp, 35 predicted proteins | sample MGYA00521266_ERZ889078 | MGnify/ENA primary metagenome ERZ889078 (study PRJEB32303, sample SAMEA104408618) | aquatic metagenome | biome: Brackish water; feature: Pelagic; material: water | place: Baltic Sea | collected 2014-06-16T06:34:00 | depth 76,534 m ...
CAAAAATCAAGTTCCAAAAAAACTCCCAAAAGACTGGAAATAAAAAGACTTATGCTTGAAGAAAAAGCCAAGAAAAAAAGAAGCAAATAAATTTATAACAAACTAAAAATCGCCACTAGGGCGATTTTTTGATTTAAAATAAATTTGCTAAAAACTATAACCACTTTTTCTTGTAAAAGGTAAACAAAAATAAACCCGAAAGAGCAATTGATATTAGCAATACATAGCCAAAAGCAAAAGGACTTTCACCTAGCGGCAAACGAACATTCATGCCATAGAGGCTAGCTACAATGGTAGGAATAGTCATGATGATGGTAAAGGCTGTCAGAAACTGAATCACCTTATTTAGCCTATTGGTAAAAATAATTTGATATGAATCCCGAAGAGCTTTTATACTTTTTATATTTACCTGACAAAGATCGACTGATTGACGGATAGAAATAATCAAATCCTCAAATAAGCCTTCGTCTTCTCGATAAAGGTAAATATATTTTCCGCCGGTGATGTTTTCAAAAACACTTTTCATTGGAATCAGAGCAGAGATATGCTGATTCAACACCTCCTCAATACGGATAAGCTCCAAAATTTCTTTGTTGTTTATTTTATCTATATTTCTTTCTTTGGATGACACCTGATGACGGACTTCTTTTATTCGCTTGGTAAACTCGTGTGAAATACCAAGTAATAAATAGACCAAAAGTTTACCTCTTTGAGTAGTGGCTACATCAATTCTTTCTTTTAATATATCTTTTAATACTTTATTTTCAGTCGGGGAAATAGTAATGAAATATTGGCTGGTAATAATAATAGTCAACAAATTTGTATGCGTAAAATCAACAACTTCAGTAGTGGTCTTTGGACTACGGACAAAGAGAATAACATTTCCGTCAATTCTTTCTAAACGTGGCAATTCATGAGGGTCTAGGACATCTTGCAAATCCAAATATGACAAGCCAGTGATTTCACTTATTTTTTTAAGATCATCTTCGTTGGCTTTTTTGACATCAATCCAAACACCGTCACGTATTTTTTTTATACGGCTAAGTTTTTTTATCTTAGCTGTCTTATAATAAAAATCTATCATGGACACATTATACCACAACACTAGATAGCGAGGCGAATGATTTTTTGCTATACTGTAGTTATCATTAAAATAAGACAATGGAAGAACAGTTATACAAAAAGATAGAGGACTTAGATCTCAAAATAAATGAAATCTACAAAACCATTCAAACAGCCAAAAAGATGTTTATCTGGAGTGTAGTAATAACTGTCCTGTTATTTATAATACCACTGATCATATTGATGTTTGTTTTACCTAGTATGCTTTCTACCCTCACTAGCGCCTACGGCTTATAAACAAGCTCTAAATAGTAAGAAACACCCCATAATAGGGTGTTTTTTGTTTGCTTCTTGGCCTGTGGATAAGTATGCTTGACATTATCTGACGTTGTGCTAATATAGTTATTACCTAGTCGAGAAATCGATTGAGTGACGAACCCGCGAAAGCAACCAGACGCCCTTGTGGCAACACGAAAGAACGGCCAGTGGTCAACTCGAGTCTTCGGACAACGAATCAGCCCTTCCCAACCCTTTCCTGGAAACTTTCGCGGGTTTCCTTTTTTATTAAATATCGCCGTTGTGGCGATTTTTTTATTTTATGCTATACTAATTACCATATGGAAGAAAAAAAATCAGAACAAATAGAGGCTATATATAACGAGTACTTAGCCAAGCTCAATGAACTAAAGAAAGAACAGGCTAAAATTGTCGACAATTTTATTAAGGAAATTGAGCAAAAAAAATTAGATAAAATACGTAGAGAGTTATAATTAACTTAAAATACTATGGCAAGATTTGGTGAAAATGCGGCAACAGAACAAGAGGTCCCAATTGAAGCTGGGCAAGAAAATGTTGCCGAATCTCCTGAAGCCTTAACTGAAAGAATACAAGAAAATTCAGAACAAGCTATTACCGATGGTGAAGCTTTGTTAAATGAAGCTTCTGGTAGCATAAAACCAGAAGAAGAAGAGGGTGGCCCCGGTTTATTGGAAGCTGCTAGAGATAAAATGAGACAAGTTGGAGATAATATCAAAACCCTTGCCAGTTCTACGGCTCAAAAAATAAAATTTGCTATCGTTGGTAAAAATTTAGAAGAAATGACTGACGATGAGTTAGCAGAACGTCTGAACCAAAAAAGAGAGCAACATACTGAAGCAGTGGCTCACTCTAAAATGACAATGCGAGATACAGTTACCAAAGATGAAGCAGGGGAGAAATTGGGATATACCGATAAAATTCTTGTCAAAGGATCTTATGAAGCAAGGCAAGGACTAAATGAAGAACGGACTTCAGCTCAACAAGAAGCTAATAAAAGAGGCCTCGAAGTACTTACAGATCAACAGAAAGAAGATGCCCGTCAAGAAAGAAGAACAATAAATAGAGAACGTGCTCAAGCATTTCAAGAAGAAATAGACAGTAGAAGAGCGAAAGAAGGGGAACAAGAAAAAGAAAGGATAAATGAAGCAGTGCTAGCAGAAAAACGAAAACAAATTGCTATAATGGAAGAGAAAACTAGACAAGAAGAAGAGGCGCAGAGAAGAGAAGATAAACGCAACACCCCTAGTGCTCCTGGTCATAATGACGGCCGATCTGGTAATACTTACACTGAAGATTGGGAGAGGTTATAAATAAACTTAAAACCGCCCTTCTGGGCGGTTTTTTTTATTGGATCTTTATTATTTTGTATTCTACTGTTTTATCATCCAGCTTGATGGCTACAGTATCGCCAACTTTTTTATTCATTAGCTCTAGACCAAGCGGGGATTGATATGATATTACTCCAGCCGCTGGATCCGTCTCAAGTGAGCCTAGTATACGGTATTGTCGTTCTTTCTGACTTGATTCAATTGTTACTAGGTTTCCTATTTGGACACTTGAGCTATTCTTATTGGCTTTGATAATCTGAGCACTGGCAATCTGCTTTTCGATTTTGAGCATCTTGCTGTTTATACCTCGTAGCTTACCTTTGGCCAATTGATACTCTACATTTTCAGAAAAGTCACCCAGCTCAGCCAATCTTTTCACTTCTTTGATCAAGTGAGGTTGAATGTTTTCTTTCAAATGCTTAATATTTTTTTTGAGTTCATCAAACTTTTCCTGAGTTATAAATGGATCAGGTTTAATATAGGTATATTCACCCGCTTTTCTGATAGGTACTCTCATATTATCGGTTGCCACGTTTAAAGGCTGTTTTACGGCCGTGACTGTTACGAGCAAAGTTTCTACCACCCCTTGGCTTGGCTGTTGGCCGACTGTTTTGCCAAGTTCTAATCTGGGGTTTAGGTGCTTGAGGGGCTACAATATGCTTTTCAAACTTAGGTAGTGGTTTTACCGGTAGTCGAGCACTGATTAAACGCTCGATAGTTATCAAGTCTCTTTTTTGTTCTGGCACTACAAAAGAAATTGCTCGTCCAGCTTTACCAGCCCGACCAGTTCGTCCAATACGGTGAACATAATCTTCTGGATTATCAGGTAGATCAAAATTAATAACTACTTCAATATCTCGAACATCAATACCACGAGAAGCAATATCAGTGGCTACCAATATACGAGTCCTACCAGATTTAAAACCTTCTAGAGCTCTGGTTCTTTGAGCCAAAGACTTATTAGAGTGTAATTCGGCAGAACGATGACCCATCTGATCAATGGCTCGACAGATTTTTTTGGCGCCATGCTTGGTCCGACTAAAAATTAAAATCCGCTCTTGATACTGGGCTAGTATTTCATTAAGCAAAGAAAGTTTTTGTGGTTTGGGCACTATAAATACTTCTTGCTCTATGTGCTCTGCAGTAGTGCCAGCCGGCGCTACTTCTACTCGAAGTGGGGAACGCATGTAACTTCTAGCTAAACGAGTGATTTTTTCTGGCATGGTAGCTGAAAAAAGCATGGTTTGTTTTTCACCTTTAGGTATAGCAGATAGGATTCTTTTGATGTCTGGCTCAAAACCCATATCCAACATACGATCAGCCTCATCCAGAACTATGATTTTGGTTGTATTGAGGATGACTCTTTTCCTCTGAAGATGATCCATCAATCTACCGGGAGTAGCAATGATGATATGCGGACGCTTGGCCAATTGCCTCATTTGCGGCTCAATCGGCGTACCGCCAATCAACACCACTGTACGTAAACCCAGAGGCTGTCCTAGGTCTCTCAAGGCACTTTCTACTTGAAGCGCTAGCTCTCTAGTAGGTAGCAAAATCAGTCCTGTACATTTTTTGAGGTGTAGATTTTGGATCATGGGGATACCAAAAGCCAGAGTCTTACCAGTTCCAGTCTGTGCAATACCCATTAAATCCTGACCAGTAATACCGATTGGTATGGCCTGATGTTGAATAGGAGTAGGGATATTAAAGCCCAGCTTTTCTAGTTGCCCTAATATACTTGGAGAAATACCAAGATTATTAAAACTTAAATTTTCGTTTTGTTTCTTTGTCATATATAAAAATTACGACCCGATTTTCCATCTGGTCGTATATTTATTGGTATATAACAAGAGGTTCCGAGTCCACTCCTTAAATTGGAGCATAATAATTGTATATTCTACACTATAAAAGTATTTTTGTCAAGACTACCATCACAAACTACCAAAATAAGGTCTTTTAATCTCTGTTTGACAGAATAAACAAAGGTGCTAAAATAGCGACAATTGGAGTGGTTCGCACTGGTCTTTAATTGATGTGGGGTCGATTATCGACCGACTAGTGGTGCTAAGGCAACCGTTGCCGATCAATGGTTATCTATGCGTCGTCTGCTAGGCGGACCACTCCTGAATCTTCTTGATCTTTCCATACTTGCACCCGAATCCAGAATACCTGGATTCTTTTTTTACACAAAATCGCTCTAAAGACAATTTTTTGCTATACTATAGATAATATTGAATCAAAAATATGGAAAAATCTTTTTGTGAAAAATGCGGCAGAGAACTAGCTCTGGGAACCACTTTTTGTTCAAAGTGTAACGCCCAAAATACTGAATTGAGCAAAATTGGTCAAACAGATTCTACTCCCACAAAATACAAGAAGACCGACCCTTTAGTTAAGGCCGGTATTATATTTGTAATACTTATTGTAATAATTGGTATCATTGGTGCTTTTACCGACAGCAAACAACAAAGACTTGCTACTTCGTTTGATGAATGCGTGATTGCCGTAGGCGAAGTAATGGAATCGTACCCTAGACAATGTAAAACTGATGGTGGACGAATCTTTGTTGAAGATATTGGCAATGAATTGGAAAAGATTGATTTAATCACCATAGACCAGCCACGACCGAATCAAGCTGTTACCAGCCCCTTAACTATATCTGGCCAGGCTAGAGGTTATTGGTTTTTTGAAGCTAGCTTTCCGATAAAACTTTATGACGCCCATAGCAATATACTGGCCACTGGTATCGCCACTGCTCAAAGCGAATGGATGACTGAAAATTTTGTCAACTTTACAGCCGAACTTACATTTAACCAACCCAATACTCCCACTGGTACCTTAGTGCTAGAAAAAGATAACCCATCTGATCTAGCGGAAAATAATGATAGTTTATATATTCCTATAAAATTTTAAGGTAAAAAACAAAAATGGAAGAACAAAAACAAACAACTCAAAACATAGAACCAGAATCTCAAATTCACCCAGATTATCAGCCCATACCTCATCAAGAATTACCAAAGAAAAGAAATTGGACAATATTTTTGGGTATTATAATTTTTGTACTAATTATTTTGGGAGTTGGCTACATTATTTGGTCTACAGTAAACAAAGATGAGCTTGAAAATGAAAATACTACTATTGTAAACCAAGAACCAGAAAAAGAGTTAAGCGCTTTTGAAAAAGAAAGATTGACTAGAATGCAAGAAAACTGCAAAGAAGCTAAAGGTACCTGGCAAGATGGTGAATGTCGAACTGGTAGCTGTCAGGATAGCGATGCCTTCGAGGGTAACGATGATAAATACGTTGATGGTTATATTCAATATGTAAGTAAAAATGCCGTCTCAAACCAAATAGCTGATAGATGCGAAACCAAAGCCACAGAATCAGTGGTTAAAGAAATGACCTGTAATGAAGAAGAGCCTGGCTATTTTGTAAATAGCTTTGTTGAATATGAATGTGAAAATGGTTGCGATGATGGCGCTTGCAAAAGATTGCCATATGACGAGGCTTATTTGTATAACATAATGAGTTGGATACACACACCTGAATTTGACCTAGAAATTGAAATAAGAAATAATGGAATTATTCAATATTTATTTGATGACCATAAAATTTATAGAAGAAGTGTTGTTTCAGAAGAAGATTATAAAGAATTACAATTTATGCTTTTTGAAAATGATGATTTGTTTGAAAAAGTAGACGATTTTGGCATGAAACATCTTGAAGATAGTGAGTACTTAGATAAAAATTTAAGGACAGACAATGGCTATGTAATAAATTATATTTATTATCAAAAAGATGAGGAAGGCAATTTTATAGAAGAAGACTATGTGCTAGAGGGCTCAGCTTGTAATATAAGTTGTCCTCAAAACTTTCTCGATATTATAGACAAAATAATAGAAATATCTCCTAAATATGGTCCCGAGCCAACAGATATGAGAAATTTTTCACCCAATTGTAATCGATGTGATGACAATGAAAACCCGGAAACTTGTTGGACTACCTGCTTAGAAAATTTAAATAGTGATTGGGGTCTTTAAAATTAACATAAATCTATGAAAAAAATACTACCAATAATTATCGTGCTTCTTGTACTAATCGTCGCATTTTTACTAAAATCTAACGACAAGGAGCAAACTGACACTGTTTTAGGAGATGAGTTAAAACTCATTGACTACAATAATGGTAATGGTGCTTTGGTGTTTAATTTTCTAGAAAGCAAAACCGAAAGAAGTAAACTTAGTCTAGCTATTGATTCAGATAACAATGGAACCTTTGAAGATAATGAATGGCTGGTCAGAGATGTGTTAGTTTTACCTAAGGCTAATAAGAAAAATAAAGTTTATTTCAAGGCACCAGATTTTTTTAGTGGTAATCAAAATGTTTTGGTTAACCTTAATGATGAAAGCCTTAGCAAAAGTGTAGCCGTAACAATCTCTGATACAAGTACTTTGCTTGAACTAGGCACTATCACTAATCCTGAAGAGGCTATGAAAGGCCTAGGAGTTAAGTTGGCTTTGGCTGAAGATGAATTGGTTGAAATTACTCAAGAAGGTGTACCAGATATTACCCAAAAGCCTGGTGAGTGTGGTCCCACTTCTGCGGCTAATGGTTTGATCTCGTTGATAAACAAACACGGAGAAGATAAAGATAAACCAGCTAGTCCCGAGGAACTTATAGAAGAGCTTAAGAAAGATATGAAATGGACCAATGAAAATGGTGTTTTGCCAGATGATTTTGAAGCAGGCAAAAATCTTTGGGCGGCTCGACATGGCCTACCAATCAGAACAACCAAGATAGGAGACAAGGATGGCATAACCACTACTGATGAAATTAGAGACGCTTTAGATAAAGGCGCTTCGGTTGAATTGCGTATGAAGTTTGGTGACGCTTCTGGTAAGGCTGTTGGTGGGCATATGGTAACTGTTACTGGTATCCATCAGGGCGATGGACAAACTTATCTTGATATAAATGATCCAGTCACTCCAGCTGAAGAGGGCTCAGAAACAGTAGAGGTCCGTGGTAATCAAATGACAAATTACGGCCCCTGGGAAGGTATCACGGTTTTGAGTTGGGGGTTTTTTGAGATCTGGGAGACACCACTCACTAGTGGTGCTGCCCTTGATCCAATGACAGATACTGAAATAGAGGGGTTGGTTGGAGAATTTGGCAGTGAAGTAACCAGAGCAACTATACAGACTTCCTTTGATCATGTTAAGCCTGGAGAATACAGTGAAATTTATGCTACTGTAATCACTAGAGCCGGCTCCGAAGTAATCTTAACTTTGAACGGACCAGGAGTTGTAGGAAACAAAAGACAAATAATTGTAGCTGATAGTAGTGGCCGGGCCTACTTTACCTGGAAAATCAATTCTTATGGTACTTATACTGTCAGCGGCCATACTGACAACAACGATGACCCAGACTTAAGTAGTGCTATCGTGGTAAATTAATAAACAAACATATGAAAAAAATTATCCAATTTTTAGTAATTGTTATCCTACTAGCCATCATTAGTTTGATTATAGTAGCTGTTTTAAATCCTGCTGGCAGTCGCGACAAAATAGTAAGTAATATGGTCAATAGTTATTTGTCTAGCAATATACCAGGTTATGAGCCACTACCAGCCGATGCTCCTAGTTTTGAAGCTAGTGGCTATAATCATCCATTGCTCAATGACAGCCAAGAACAAACTCTCTATGACCTAGGGGTGGATACGGGCAAACTACCGACCGAAATATCTGACTCTATGAAACAATGCTTTATAGAAAAACTAGGCCAGGGCAGAGCAGATGAGTTGGTAGCGGGTGCTACACCTACCAATACCGAAGTTTATAAAGCTAAGGATTGCCTAGGAAAATAATATTATACTCTAAACCACGCTCAGGCGTGGTTTTTTAATACAAAATAAAAAACCAGTTGCATACACAACTGGCAAATAGCCGATCAAGGACGCCTGATCTTGCGACGATAACCGGGATGACCGCCCATGGGCGTGGAAATAAACTGGATAGGAACTTGGTCCACAATACCCGCAGAGGGTTTTATGTTTCGCCAAGCATGGCTAGTGAGAATCTCCCAAGCTCCGCCATCCTGCAGATAATCGAGGTTTGCCTTACGATAGGCAGTCCATCGAGCATCGAGCTCGGCCTTGTCTTGATAATACCTTGCGAGGTCTGGAGCAGACAAAATGCGCCGAGCATCACGGGGAGAATAACCAAGGCTGGAAAAATAATCGACCCAATGGGTATAAGTCGGATCAATCTCCAAGATAAAGGCCTTGAATTGTTTGCTGCCAAAGGGACCAGTAATCCTGGCTTCCATATGCTCGACTATGATAGTCAAAGCACGATCGGAGTCGTCATATAAAGTAGCTACTCGTAGGAGTTCGCTACAAATATACTCTACACCCTCAGCCGGATACCCGACTCGCTGCATAATTGCTTCGAGTCTGATCCTTAGTTTGTTGATTACCTTGCTCACAATTTCACCTCCTTTCAGAGGATAGGGGAATCATAGGTACGCGAACAATATAATATATAACAATTTAGCTATTTTGTCAATATTAAATCTTGCTAAAATAAAAAAGACGTGAATTTATCACGTCTATGCGAACACGAGTCTGGCAGCCAGAACTATCCAAACCACCAAGGTGGTCAGTAGAGCAACTGTGTCGAGCTTCTTTTGCCGAATCAGGTTGAGTACCAAAGTAGTCAGGGTCACATGTAGACCCAGGATCAAACTGACCCAAAACAGGTGCCAATGGTCGATGTTATCGGTAAAGAAAAAAAAGAGGATCACCAGCATCAGCACAGCTGTCATATAGAAATAATGCATGATACCAGCACCCGTCAGACGATATCGCCTGGTGACGGTGGACTCACCGATGATTGTCTCTACTGTCTTGATGTTGTGGTCGGCTGGACCATTCTTCAGCCAGAGGCTGTGCATGAGGTGGTTGATGGCTAGGCCGAGCATACTAGCGAGTAGTACCTCGTTTTTGTCCCACTGCTGATAGTAGGTCCAGATGATGCCGCACAGCCAGGGAATCACCAACAGGCAACTCCATAGACCGAGGTGCGAAACACCACTGTAGCCTCTCTGACCATGTATGTTCATCTGCCCCTTGGTAAAATCATCTCGCATGATGGACATGATGATCATTGTCACAGCCAACAAGACAAAAATCAGAGCAACACTAATGTTCATTTTTTCACCTCCTCTCAGGTGATTCGAGTAACAATGATACCCAGCAATGACATAATGCCAATGCCGTACATGACTCTGATTTGTCGAAGTTCTCGACGACTATATTTGGGCATTTTTTCTCCCAAGACTCGAGTTTTAGGGTACGGAGCGGATATGATAATATAACAATAAAGCTACTTTTTGTCAATCTATTTAACATTAAGACCAAGAAAAAAGACTAGATTTGATCTAGTCATTATGATTGCCCATACTCAGATAGGGGAGATTGCGCTCAGTCTTGTGGCCACAACGTGGACAGTCAATGTGTATGTAAATAGCGCCATCTTGTGGCCATTCGGTTTCCTGTGATTTGGTAAAAATATTCCAACAATAACTGCATTTATGAGCCAAAAACAAGCGGATTGCTATATAGAGAGCCAAAACTCCCAAAATGATCCAGAGCCAAATAGGCATTTTTACCTCCCAATGGTTAAGGCTATAAAAGGACTATCTAAAACATATTACAAATTACCTTTTTAAGCAAACCATTGACAATAATGATGCTCTGTGTATATAATACATAGGTATCGCTCTTCAACCGACTTGGGACAGCTGGCGGATACGCACATTCTCTCGCAACATGTGCATTGGTTCAGGTGTAGCGACCTTAGGTGCTCTGAGCTACCACTCAAACTAGTTGGCCTCCCGAGGCCTCCTACGGTAGTCCAACCACCAAATGGCAGGAGGCCATTGCTAAGCGAGCGTCTACCGTTCAACCGGCTGTCCCATTTCTACTCGCACCTCTTCTTCGGAAGAGGTTTTTTCTTTGGCCAAAAAATGCTAAAATAAACATGCCTTAAATAAAAAAAATATGAACCCCGTTAGAAATTCACAAAAGCGGGAGATTATCTAAAATTATATGTATAATAAAATTTCTAACGGGGTGAATAAACTTTTAATTACATTTTTAGCTATAATTGTTTTGACTCTACCGGCTTGTGGCAAAAAAACTGAAGAAAATAAAAACCAAGACAATAGCAACACTCAAATTAACACTGAGGCAGAAAACATCCCAGAAAATAACCCACCACCCCTAGTAAATATTGTAGACCCCGATGCTGAAGTACCAGAAGATCCTGAACTACCCCCAGAAAAAGAAGCTGAGACTATAATTGGTGGTGATACTGATGTATATGGCTGTTTAAGCGCTGCTGGCTACAGTTGGTGTGAAAGTAAACAAATCTGTCTTCGTACCTGGGAGCAAGACTGTAATCCAACTGGGAATCCACCGACAGAAATCAATGATTCAAATAGAGCCGGACAAATAGCACGAGAATATTTTGATCAAAGTGAAGAATGGAAATACAATAATTTTAACTCAAGTATAATAAATGTGACTCAAGATGATTGCATTGGTTGTTGGACTGTTGAATTTGAATATGAAAGAGATATAGAGGGTGAGATGGAACTCATATCTGTAGAAGTGACACTGGAGAACTGGCAAGTAAAGAAATAGTTTGACCAATTTTTATCTATAAGATATAATTAATTCAGTCACGTTCTCTGAACGGGCTGCTGCCGGGACAAGTCCCAAACGCCAGACGACAATGATCAGTTGATTTATGGATTGCCTCCTAAGGCTGGAACCAAGAAGAAGAACAAGAACAACACACACGATCGAAGATCAGTCCACCCCTGGCAGTAGCCCGACCCATCCAGGCCTTGCATCCGCAAGGCCCTTTTTTTACACAATAATCATTAAATTTTGTCAAATCTAGGCCTTGACTTTTTAGCCCAAATTTCCTAAAATTTAATAGCTTTTACAGCTAATTTTATGACGAGTTCTGAACTAAAAACTAAGTTTTTTGACTATTTTCAAGCAAGGGGGCACAAAATCATTGATTCTGCCTCTTTATTGCCTGAAAATGATCCAAGTGTCTTATTTATAACTGCTGGTATGCAACCCTTGGTCCCTTACTTAATGGGTGAAAAACACCCCGAAGGTACTAGGTTGGCTAATGTCCAAAAATGTCTCCGGACTGATGATATTGATGAAGTTGGTGATACTACTCATCATACTTTTTTCGAAATGCTAGGAAATTGGTCTTTGGGTGACTATTTCAAACAAGAGGTGATTGAATATTCAACCGAATTTTTACTCGGCATTCTCAAGCTCGATAAAGAAAAAATTGGTATTTCTATCTTTGGCGGCAACGATGACGTCAAGGAAGCTGACTTAGAATCTGAAAAACATTGGCTTGATCAAAGTTTTGCTAAAGAGAGGATTCAACACGTCAAGGAAAATTGGTGGGGTCCAGCTGGTGAGACTGGTCCTTGTGGTCCTGATACTGAAATGTTTTATTGGGTAGGTCCTGACAAGGCGCCAAAAGTTTTTGATGAAAATAATCCAGGTTGGGTAGAAATTTGGAATGATGTTTTGATGCAATACAACAAAACTGCTGATGGTAAATATGATCTACTCAAACAAAAAAATGTAGATACTGGTATGGGATTAGAGAGAACGCTAGCGGTACTCAATGGTCTTGATGACAATTATAGGACAGAATTGTTTTGGCCAATTATTGAATCCATAGAAAAACTATCTGGTTTAAAATATGGAGACAAGAGTGATGCTGAACATCTCAAGGAAGACGGTCAGTGTTGGGTTGATACTAGAAAAGCATTTAGAATCATTGCCGATCATATACGAACCGCTGTCTTTGTCTTGGGCGACCACAAAGGAGTAACCCCATCCAATAAAGACCAGGGTTATATTTTACGTAGAATAATAAGAAGGTCTATACGTTTTGGTAAACAAGTTGGTATCAAAGATAATTTTGCTAGTAAATTGGCTCAAGTAGTTATTCCAATTTATCAAGATGATTATCCCGAACTAAAACACAATTCATCTCTTATAATTTCTGAACTTAAAAAAGAAGAAATAAAATTTGACGAAACTCTTGAAAAGGGTCTTCAATTATTTGATAAATTAGTTAAACAAAATAAACTGGACGAAAAGGCTACCTTTATCTTATTTACTACTTATGGTTTTCCTATAGAAATGACCTTGGAAATGGCTAGTGAAAAGGGTATTAAACTGGACGAACAAAAGATTGATACTGAGCTCAAACAACACCAAGACCTTTCTCGGACTGCTTCAGCTGGAATGTTTAAAGGTGGTTTGGCTGATGATAGCGAAAATACCAAGCGCCACCATACTGCTGCGCATTTATTACTCGAGGCTTTGCGTATTACTCTAGGCGATCATGTCCAGCAAAAAGGTAGTAATATTAATGAAGATAGAATTCGTTTTGACTTTTCTCATGATGAAAAAATGACTGATGAGCAAAAACAAAAAGTAGAGGATATAGTCAACGAACAAATCAACAAAGCCATGCCTATCCACTTTGAGGAAATGACTGTTGATCAAGCAAAAAAAATAGGTGCTACCGGCGTATTTGAACACAAGTACGGCGACAAAGTAAAGGTATATTTTATGGGAGACTTTTCCAAAGAAATCTGTGGTGGTCCTCATGTCGACAATACATCACAACTCGGACAATTCAAGATAAAAAAAGAGCAGTCTAGCTCTGCTGGTGTCCGACGTATTAAAGCAACATTAACTTAAATATATGCAAATAAAAATCTACAGTAAAAACTTTGATCTATCTGAATCTTTTCGTGAATATTTGATCGAAAAGTTTAGTACCTTAGAAAAATATCAAGAAGATATTTTACACTTCAATGTTGAACTTACTCGCGATCAACACCACAAAAAAGGTGAGGTCTATATGGTTGAAGTCAATGTTACTTTGCCACAGAAAAAAGTTATTCGGACCAAAGAAAAGCATTCCGATCCTCACGCCGCTGTTGATATGGCTCAAGATAAGATCGCTAGGCAGATGGTCAAATTCAAGAAAAAACGTTTTAGTAAACTACGCAAACAAGCTCGTCGTCTTAAATCACTAAGATTTTGGAAAAGAGGTAATTAAATTATGGGAATACTTGATAAACTGTTTGGTGACGCTAATGATAAATTCATCAAAAGTCTCCAACCTGATATTGATGCTATCAATAATCTGGAAAAAGAATTTGCCGAGCTGTCCGACCAAGACATAAAGAATAAAAGTCTAGAGCTCAAAAAACAAGTTGTAAATGGTACTAAACTAGAGGATGTTCTGGTGCCATCTTTTGCTTTGGTGCGAGAAGCAGCCAAGCGTACTTTGGGACAAAGACACTACGATGTTCAGTTGGTTGGTGGTATTGTCTTGCACCAAGGGCAGATCGCTGAAATGAAAACTGGTGAAGGTAAGACTTTGACTTCTACTTTACCAATCTACCTTAATGCCCTAGAAGGCAAGGGTGTCCACGTGGTAACCGTCAATGACTATCTAGCCAAACGTGATGCTGTTTGGATGGCTCAAATATATAATTTTTTAGGAATCAGCACCGGTGTAATTGGTCATGAGTCTTCTTTTATTTATGATCCAGAGCACAAATCTGAAACTGATGACAAGGTCCGGGATCAAGGTGTCCAGATAGTAATGGACTATCTCAAGCCAGTTCCTAGAAAAGAAGCTTATGCAGCCGATATTACCTATGGTACCAACAATGAATTTGGTTTTGACTATCTCCGCGACAATATGGCCCAAGATGTCAAGCAACAGGTTCAAAGATCTTTGAACTATACCATCGTCGATGAAGTCGATAGTATTTTGATTGATGAAGCTAGAACTCCACTTATTATTTCTGCACCAGCGGAGGAATCAACTGCTATGTACCAACAGTTTGCCCAAATGATCCATGGCTTAACCGAAAATGTTGATTATAATATTGACGAAAAAATGAAGGCCTGCACTTTGTCTGAAGAGGGTGTTCGTAAGATGGAAAAACTATTGGGTATAGAAAATATTTATGAAACTCATGGTATCGAAACTGTCCATCATATTGAGCAGGCTCTAAAGGCCAAGACTTTGTTTCAAAAGGATACTGATTATGTAGTTACTGAAAATGAAGTAATTATTATTGATGAATTTACTGGACGCATGATGCAAGGCCGACGTTATGGCGAAGGTTTACATCAAGCTATCGAAGCTAAAGAAGGAGTTGAGGTCCAACGCGAAAGCATGACCTTGGCAACTATTACATTTCAAAATTATTTTAGGATGTACAAAAAGCTAGCTGGTATGACTGGTACTGCTGCTACTGAGGCTGAAGAAATGGCCAAAATTTACAGTTTGGACGTAACAGTTGTTCCTACCAACAAGCCATTTGCTCGTAACGATATGAAGGATCGTATTTATCAAAATGAGCGTGGCAAGATGAAAGCTATTGTCAATGAAATCCGAGCCAAACATGAAAAAGGCCAACCAGTTTTGGTCGGTACAATTTCTATTGAAAAAAATGAAGAGCTCGGTAAACATTTAGAAAAATCTGGTGTACCCCACAGCTTGCTCAATGCTAAATTCCACGAAAAAGAAGCTGAGATTATTGCCCAGGCTGGTCGCAAGGGAGCTGTTACGGTAGCCACCAATATGGCTGGTCGTGGTGTTGATATCATTCTCGGTGGTACTCCTTATGATAAAGAAAAATTCGAAGAAATAAAAAAAGCTGGCGGTCTCCACGTACTCGGTACTGAGCGCCATGAGTCTCGTCGTATCGACAATCAGCTACGTGGTCGAGCTGGACGTCAAGGTGATCCTGGGTCTTCTCAATTTTATATTTCCATGGAAGACAACTTGATGCGTGTCTTTGGCTCTGACCGGATGAAAACTGTCATGCAAAAACTTGGTATCTCTGAAGACACACCAATTGAAAATAACATGATCTCCAAATCAATTGAGTCTGCTCAAAAAAAAGTAGAGGGTCATAACTTTGATATCCGGAAACACTTGGTTGAATACGACGATATCATCAATAAACACCGCCACGTAATCTACAAGACTCGTCAGGATATCTTGCAACTTCTTGACACCCAGAACGACCAAGACGGCAAAACCTCTGAAACTTTAGTTAAAGATTATATTTCCAAAGAAATTGAAAATATCGTATCCTTTCATACTTTGGGTGAAAAAAATGCTGGTGACTTTGACCCTAAGGAAATTATAGAAACATTGCGATCTATTTTCCCCTTGTCTGTTGAAGAAGAGACTAAAATAAAAGAATTACTCGGTGAAAATAAAAGAGAAAATGATCACAACGGCCGTACCAAAGTAATTGAATATATCACCAGCCTAGCTGACACTCATTATGAATCCTTGCGTCAGCAGATCAACTCTAGCGTTGAGCTCCCAGAAGCTGAAACTCAAACACCAATGCAAATGATTGAACGTGGTGTAATACTGAGAGGTATTGATACTCTATGGGTAGAACACTTAACAGCCATGGACAAGCTTCGTACTGGTATTGGCCTCCAGGGCTATGGTCAGCGCGATCCTTTGGTTGAGTACAAGCGTGAAGCCTATACTCTGTTTAATCAACTACTCAATTCTATCCGCCAAAAAGTTGTTTACTCAATCTTTAAAGTTAGACTAGCCCAAAATATGGCACCAACCGCAGTTCAGCAACAAGCAAAATTCAAAGAACAAAAATCTGGTTTTTCTGCTTTTAGCAAACAAGTGGAAAACAGAGATACTGCCGGCAAACCACTGGAGACTTCCAAGCCTCGCGATGACTCTGGCAACAAAGTCGGTCGCAATGATCCTTGTCCGTGCGGTTCAGGTAAGAAATTTAAAAAGTGTCATGGAAAATAAATTATGATTGGTGTACCCAGGGGAAAAGTTAAATTATCTCCCCACAATCCAAAGTGGTTAGAAAGTTTTGCTGAAGAAAAAAAATCACTAGAAAGATTTGGCCAAGTAGAGCATATTGGCAGTACCGCTATCCCAGGATTATACGCTAAACCAATAATTGATATTGCTCTTGGTGTGTCTAGTTTAAAAGATAATGAAGTAGAAAAATATAAAAAACCTTTTGCGGAAATAGACTATCATTATATCCGAGAAGATAGACCAGATGAGTATCTTTTTATCAAGGGCCCGGAATCTAAGCGAACCCACCACTTACATCTGATAGAAATCGATAGTCAGGCTTGGAAAAATTATATACTTTTTAGAGACTACTTAATTGCCAATCCCGAAGCTAGAGAGCAATACACAAAACTTAAAAAAGAATTAGCCAAAAAATTTGCCGAAGACAGGAAATCATATACCGCTGGCAAAGTTGCCTTAGTTGAAAAATTTATCAAACAAGCTAATGGACAATAAAAAAATAATGACCATTACCATTGTCCACCAAGATGAAAAAGTTTTGCTGGCTATGAAAAAACGAGGCTTTGGTATGGGACGTTACAACGGCTTTGGCGGCAAGATAGAGGAGGGTGAAACAATTGAAGAAGCTGCTCGCCGAGAAACTTTTGAAGAAGGCAATATAGAATTAATCGATTTAGTGGAGCTGGGAGTAATAGATTTTTATTCTCAAGGTAAAAAAGGCTATTTAGAAATACATATATTTAAATCAACCAAATTTAATGGCGCTCCAGAAGAAACAGAGGAGATGAAACCACAGTGGTTTGCTGTCGATGAAATCCCATTCAAAAAAATGTGGTCCGATGACCCCTATTGGTTTCCGCTATTTCTAGCCAATAAAAAATTTAAAGGAAAATTTGTTTTTGACGATAAAGATCAAGTGTTGGAGCACGAAATAAAAGAAGTATGCTGAGCAAAGAAAAATATTATGCTACCTTACCTAAAAAACGAGCTGGTGCTGGTGTAATTTTTTTTAATGATAAAAAAGAAATCTTAATTTTAAAACCAAACTATCGCGATAACTGGATATTACCCGGAGGAGTAATTGATCCAAATGAATCTCCTAGACAAACCGTCATTCGAGAAATTAAAGAAGAGCTAGATTTAGAACTCAAAAACCCACGGTTTATCTGCGTTGACTATAAACATAGCCAGGGTATTAAACCTGATGGATATTTTTTTATTTTTTATGGCGGTGAATTATCAAAAAACCAAATAAAAAAAATAAAACTACAAAATGAAGAATTACTTGAATATAAATTCTCAGATATACTCCAGGCTCAAAATCTTTTAATTTACGGCATAAAAAATCGCTTAAATACTTGTCTTGAGGCTATTGAAAAGAACACTTCTTTTTATTTAGAAAATGGAAAACCAATCTAAATTTATGAATAAAACCCAAAGTCAATACTACAAATATCGTTTAATGGAAATACTGCCAGGCGCTTTGGTCTGGCTTACTTTTATTTTTGCCATTAGCCTGTCATTTTACAATCCGCTCTATGGTATTTATTTCATAATTATTTTTGATACCTATTTTATCCTAAAGATAACCTACATGCTGATCTGGTTGATTATGTCCTGGATAAAATACCGCCAGACTATAAAAATTGATTGGTGGGATTTTTTACGTCACAATCACAAAACCTGGGATCAATACTATCATTTACTACTTCTTCCTACTGCTGGCGAGCCTTTTGAGGTTGTAGACAATGCCTTTGCCAAATTATTGGAAACCAACTATGATCACAAGAAAATGATTGTCGTCCTTGGTGGAGAAGAAAGACTAAAGGATCATTTTGAGCCGATCAGCAAACGGATACTAGAAAAATATAAAGATAAATTTTATCACATCATGATTACCGTCCATCCTATGGATTTGCCGGGTGAAGTGATAGGTAAGGGAGCCAACCTATACCACATGGGACATGAGATCAAAAAATATTTTGATGCTCATGAATTTGATTATAAAAAAATAATTGTTTCAGCTTTTGATGTTGACACAGTTACTCACCATCAATATTTTGCTTATCTAACTCACAAGTTTATCTCTCACAAAAACCCTTACCGAGCTAGTTTTCAACCGATGGCCTTTTACCACAACAATACTTGGGAATCAGATATCTTTACCCGCGTAGTTTCCAACTCAACTACTTTTTGGTTGTTGACTGACCTAGCTAGACCCGAAAGACTACTTACTTTTTCCTCTCATAGTATGAGTTGGTTAGCCTTAGTTGAGGTTGGTTTTTGGCAAAACAATATTGTCACCGAAGACTCGCGTATATTTATTCAATGCTTTATTCACTACGAAGGGGATTATGAAGTGGTACCAATGCATATTCCGGTTTCTATGGATACGGTTTACGTGGGAAAATTTTGGCGCAGTCTCAAAAATCAATACAAACAAATGCGTCGTTGGGCTTATGGAGTAGAGCACTTCCCCTACATGGTTTGGCATTTCAACAAAAGTAAAAAAATTCCCCTTAATAAAAAATGGATCTATATCTGGAATCAAACCGAGGGAATCTACACTTGGGCTACTGCTCCGATATTGGTCATGTTAATGGGTTATCTACCCCTATATCTAGCAGAAAAGCGAGGCATCACTAGCGTACTAGCTCAAAATACACCACTTATTTTAGAAAACTTAATGCGTTTTGGTTTAATTGGTATATTTTTTATCTCTGTATTTTCGGTAATTATTTTGCCACCAATGCCACAAAAATTTAAAAATAATATTGTAAACGCAGTTCTTAGATATATTCTAATGTTTGTCCAATGGATAATCTTCCCTATTACTATGATTATCTTTGGCTCAATCCCAGCTGTAGATGCCCAGACCAGGCTCATGCTGGGTAAATATCTAGGTTTCTGGGTAACAGAAAAGAAAAAAATTAACTGAAGTCATAAAATATATGAACCCCGTTAGAAATTTATTCTAGCTGGCTCATGAAAAATGATAATAAAATAAATACCATTATATGAATAAAGTAAAACCAAAAAAAATTTCTAACGGGGTGAAAAAGATTTTAATTTTATCACTCGCTATCTTCGGCTTATTTTTTTATAGCAACAAAGCGTTGGCGGTTGATGTAGAGTTTGATATTGATTTTGGTGACCCCAACATCAAAAACCGCTACGCTGGATCAGTGGTGATTGCCAACAATCCTTTTGCCGAACAATACTGGTATATTGAGCCAGAAACCAAGGAAAAATTACTTATCAAAAATGGAGTAACGTTTTCTCGATTACTAAAAAACTTTTCTCAGGAAATATCTGCTGAAGACCTAAATAAAATTGCCATTGATGCTGATAGTACAAACGTTGATTACAACTTAACTCATCAGCTAAAAGGACAATTTGTAAAAAACAAGGACCAATCCTGGTATATCAATCCACTCGATGGTTATCGCTACCAAATAAAAAATGGCCAAGAAGGCTTTGATGTTTTAAAAAACCTAGCCCTTGATATTAGTGTCGATAGACTTGCTGATATTACACAATCTGATAATCCAAACTTTAGTACTGATGAAATTGAAGTAGATTTTAGTATCTACGAATCCACCATCGATGCGCTGAACCAACAATATTATAGACCCGAGGCACTAAATAACAAAGATATTTTTTATGGATCTATAAAAGGGCTAGTAAAGTCTTTAGATGATCCCTACACTGAATTTTTTACTCCCAACAATAAAAGCGACTTTGATGATCGGATTGAAGGTGAGGTAGAGGGTATTGGTGCTATGGTAGAAACTGTCGATGGTGTCTTGACTGTTATTAGTCCACTCAATAACACCCCCGCAGAAAAAGCAGGGCTTTTGCCACAAGACCAAATTTGGTATGTTGACACTGTAGATATTAGAGGCTATTTGATCAATGATGCCACTAGATTGATCAAAGGACCAGTCAACACCCCAGTACTACTAGGTATTTATCGTCCAGCCGATGATGATTTTTTTCAAGTAACTATTACCCGACAAAAAATAACTATTCCCTATGTTAGTGGTAAAAAACTAGACAACAATATTGCCTATATAAAGATTGACATGTTTTCACTCAATGCTGGTCAAAAATTTGCCGAGGAAGTCAGTGCTAACATCGACAATAAAACCAAAGGTGTAATTTTGGATCTGAGAAATAATCCTGGTGGTTATACTGGCGCCGCCTTTGATATTGCTGACTTTTGGCTAGATCCAGGTGATATTATTTTCCAAGAAAAATATCCTGGGCAAACTTACACTTTTAGAGATTCCCGAAATAAAGAAATAAATTTACCAACTGTTGTTTTGGTAAATAACGGTAGCGCCTCTGCATCTGAAATTGTCACTAGCGCTCTAAAAAATCATGAAGCCGCTACTATCATTGGCCAACAAACCTTTGGCAAGGGAACAGGTCAAACCTTCCGCGCTTTCTCTGATGGCTCAGCTATAAAATATACTATCTTTGAATGGCTAGATTCAAATGACAACAATATCGATGGCCAGGGAATCGTTCCTGACTATATAGTCCAAAATACGCCTGTTCAAGACAAACAACTACAAAAAGCTAAAGACTTATTAAGATAAAAATATAAAACTATGTTTGAAACACCAGAAGGAAATGACCCAGGTGGTGCCGCTGAAAAAGAGATCGCTATAGAAAGTACATCTTCTTTTAAAGAGGCTATTGCCGCTGGAAACTTGGCTCAGGCTGAATCATAGCTAGACCAAGCCCAAGGGCTAGAGCAATATGATGATCGTTGGCTCGATCATCGCGAGAGAGAATTATTTAAAGCCTATTATGGCATTGAGGATTGGGCAGGGGCCAAAAGAATTGTTGAGAAAACAAAAAATCCCGACAGTCAGACGGGAAGACGAGCTAGACTCGAAGAATTGTCTGGTTTAAATTATGATGAGATCTAAACTAAGAATTTTTGATAGCCGCGGATAAACTCTGCGGTTTTCATTTTCTTTTTTCCAGCTGGCTGAAGTTCCAAAATCTCTAGAGACTTATCACCAGTACCGATATATAGAGAGTCTTTTTCTATGGCTATTTTTCCAGCTGATAATTCCTTATCAACTACCTTAGCAGCAAAAAATTTAATATCAATATCTGCCAACTTCGCATAGGCAGAAGGCCAAGGATTAAAAGCGCGGATCATATTATTTATTTCCTGAGCAGATTTTGACCAGTCAATTTGTCCATCAGCTTTATCAATCATCTGACAAAAAGTAGCCTGCTCATCAGCCTGAGGCAGAGGAGTCAGATGACCAGCTAGATAATCTTGGATCTTATCGTCTAGTATTTGAGAGCCAATGACTGACAAGCGCTCTGCTAGCTGTAAATAATTTTCATCTGGTTGTATTTTGACCTGAATTTGGCCCAAAATTGGCCCGTGGTCCATTTTTTTGTCCAATTGCATCAATGATACCCCGGTTTGCTCAAAGCCTCGCAAAATAGCTGTTTGGATAGGAGATGGTCCACGCAACTCTGGCAATATTGAAGGATGGACATTGATAGCGTTTAGCTCAGACAGATCAAGCACCACTTGAGGGATAATCTTGCCGTAGGCAACTACAACGAAGCTGGCTGGTAGGTATTTTTTTATAGAGTCAATAAAAGCCTGATCTAATTTGACCGGCTCAAGTGTTTTTATATTATTGGCTAAACAAAAATCTTTAACCGGGGAAGCAACTAGCTTTTTACCTCGTCCGGCTGGCTTGTCCGGCTGAGTTACCACAACGGCTACCAAACCTAAGTTATGTAAAATTTTTAAACTAGGCACAGCAAAATCTGGTGTGCCCCAAAATATTATACTCATTTTTTCAAACTATCTAAAATATCTTGACCCTTAGTAATTTTTTCTACTCGATCTATAAACAGTATACCATCTAGATGATCTACTTCGTGTTGAATTACCACTGACTTAAGACCTTTTATTTTCTCTTTAATAACATTGCCTTCCAGATCTTGATATTTAAGGTGAATTTTTTTAGGCCTAGTAACATTACCAAAAATTTTTGGCAATGACAGACAACCTTCTTCAGTGCTGGTTTTATCTTTAGAAAAAAAAGTGACTTCAGGATTGACATAAACTTCATAGTGATCACCCCGTCCATCTCCCACCACGATGATACGCTGACTTTGAGATACCTGCGGACCAGCTAAGCCGATACCATCATCAGCAAACATAACCCTGGCCATATTCTCAGCCAATTTTTCCAAAGCAGCATTAAAATCCCTAATAGGCTTAGCGGTTTTTCGCAAAATCGGATCTGGATATTTGGCTATTTTCAACATATTTAATACTATACACATTTTTTGTCTTTTTGTCAATAACAAAGAGCTAAATAAGGGGACAAGTATTGATTGATTTTGATTATAATGATAATATTATTTCATTAAATTTAATTAACTAAACAAACATGCTAAAGAAATGAACAAAAAAATTTGGGGGCAACTTTTGTCCATTGATCTCTATGAGTGCGATGAAAAAATTATCAGAACAAAATCAAAACTAGCTGAGTTTTGCACCACACTTTGTCAGGAGATAGATATGCGGCCCTATGGCCGTCCTATCGTCAAAAGATTTGGCGACGATGATTTAGAGGGCAATACTGCTGTCCAATTCATCTACACCTCAAACATCACAGTCCATTGTGATGAAATATACAATAGAACTTTTATAGACATCTTCAGTTGCAAGACATTCAACGCAACTAAGGCTAAAAAGTTTTGTGAAAATTTCTTTAAAGCTAAGAAGACAAAATTTCAAAATACGTATCGCGGTTAGAATCACCCCACCCTTAGGGGTGATTTTAATAATATCTATATTTTGCTATAATCAGAGTATATGGAACAAATAGGTGATATCTTCCAAAGTAAAGCCCAGGATAGAAGACCTGCCAAAAAACCACCAGCTTATCAGTGGCAGGATTTGGCTTTGAAAATCATCAATGAACTGGGTATTCCAAACTTTAAACGCAGTTCTGTTTTTAAAATCTGTAGAGATAATGATCGAAACTTCGTTGAAAAATGTTTTGATGATACCAAGGAACTAACTAAGGGCGGGGAGCAATGGAAATATTTCTTCAAACTAATCGCTGATAAAAAAATACTAAAATAATACTATGAGTAAACAAGCTATTTGCCAATCATGTGGCATGCCAATGATAAAAGAAACTGACTTCGGCACCAATAAAGATGGCAACCGTGATACTGAGTATTGTCATTATTGCTATCAGGCTGGTCAATTTACCAATCCCAACCTTACCCTAGAACAACAAATTGATAAACTATCCCATATGACCATGGGCAATGAAGCTATTTCACAAAAAAATGCTACTGCCCAAGCTACCAAAACCCTACCAAATCTCAAACGCTGGCGAGGTCAGGAACAACAAAAAACTCCCAAACAAAAAAGAATTGTTTTTATAATTCTGACAATTGCCCTAATAATAGGCGTAGTTGTTACTATTATAGCCAAAAAAACCAGTAATGCTTCTGGAGCGAGCGAGGATTCAGATTCTTGGTCAGCTATATACATGATTCCAATCTGGGTAGCGGTCTTTATTCCAATAATCTCCCAAAAAAAGAAAAACAAACTACAAAATCAAGCTAAGGACCCTTTACAAAAAAAACAATTATTTCTTCTAATTATAGGTATGTTACTACTAGTAACGGGCGTATTTATAACTATCTTTTTTAACGAGGTAAAATAAAAAACAACCCCCACTTTTTCTCCCCCTTAATAAGGGGAGACGTCCAGTAGGACAGAGGGGGGTTGTTTTTTATTATTTAATTTCAAAATTTTCTACTAAATAGCCGATGCCGAACGGCGCTTGGTAACTCAATTGCTGAGGAGTAAAATTGAGTTGTTCCATAATCCCCAAAAGTATCAAGAGTGAGCGATGACCACAAGGACTAACTTCTTTGATTAACTCAGGATCTAGATGAATAATGTCGTCTATTTTTTTATTATTGATTAATTTTATAATTTTCTGATCAAATTCTTGAGCCCGCTCAGAATATCCAGCCGGAGAATCCTCTTGTAATTTATGAGACAAATCCCCAGAGGCCACAACAGCTATTCTTTTTCCAGCCAAATTTATCTGTTTTCTGATGATCTGACCAAATTTGAAATGTTCTTCTGGAGAAAGGTTACTATAACCAATAACCACTACTTTTACATCTGGTAAATGCTGGGTTAAATAAAACAGAGGAACACCGGTGCCATAATCTAGATTTTCCTGAGCCGTCATCATGACAGGAAAATAATCTTCACATAATTCTTTGACCTGATAGCCAAAACCAATATCATTGGTAAATTGCATATTGGTAACCAAGTCTCCAAATTCTTTAAAATTTATCTTAAAATTTGGTGCTTGATTGATGGTAAAAGATTCATCACGTTGTTCAGCGTGTGGAGAAATCACTATAATGGTATCTGGCTTAGAAGAATATATTTCGTGCTCCAAAGTCTGATACGCTTTAATGGTATCGGATAGTTTATCTAGGTTTTCTTTGCCTACCTCAGGGATAATTACTGGTGAATGGGGGACAAAGGCTGAAAAAACAATCATATTATTCTACTAGTAGTGGACGACCGACTTCGTGGAGACGAAGCACACGTTCATTAATACTCATTATATTTGACCACGAATAACCCAGGGCAATAAAAGTATTTTCATCCTCAATTAAACGACGTTTACTGTTGGAAATAACATAAACCCTAGGATCGCCATCGACTTTTATCAAGGTACCATCTTTGAACCTAGCGGCTGATATTTTATGATATTTTTCTAAAGTAGCTGGGCTAGCATCAATGATTGGCAAATCAGAGTAAGAGGCTAAAATATCGGGATCAACTATTGGAGCTTTAGTATCATTTTTTACATAATAAACACCATTAGTAGAAGTATCACGCATCAATTGTTCAAATGGGCTTGGATTACCTTCTGTTAAAGCTTCACCACTTCTGTAAGCCTCTAGCTCAGCTTCCTTAACTTCAATTATCTCAGCTGGGTTATAACCTAATTGACGAAAAGCTTCTTCAGAAACAATCGATCTTTTTTCCAAACCATCAATCAAATAACGATCACCACCTGTCGTTTCTAAAACAGAATAATTGGCATAATCTATTGATAGACCCTCGCTATACTTTGCTAATTCCTCAGGAGCAATAGCTAAAACTTTATTTGGATCATAACGAGAAACTAGAGCAGTGGTTGAACCAAAGGCTCTTTTCTCTTCATCAACAATCAAATAAATTGTGTCGTCACCAGAACTAGCTTTTACTAAAGCACCGTCAGGAAATATACCATTAAACAAATTACCATCAACTACTGTACCGCCAAAATCATACCTATCCCACAAAGTAGCAAATAAGGTATTACCATGTATGTGAGGAGTATAGACATACATTGCGGCAGTTATAGTATTTTCTGGTTTAACCAAAGTACCAGAGGAGGTGCAAGGAAGATCAGGGGTTGGGTCATCGATACAATAAGATTTACCAGGTTGATAAGTATATTGGTGAATATTGTCTAAATACCATCTAAATTGTAGAGCAGTGGAACGAAGCTGCTTGCCAAAACCCTTGAAACGAGGATTGCATGGTTGACCATCGTAGCAATAATAACCCATAGCATAATTCAACTGACGTTCACTAGGACTATCATCTTCAATTAAGCTTTGCTCTTTTTGAAGTAAAGTAAGTAAAAATTGAGGATTAATTTCTGCCTCATGAGCAGCATTATATATCATTTCACTAGCACTACGTTTTTTGATGTACTCTCCATCAGGATCAGAGGCCAACTCAGTTGGACCTGGATTATCACCAGCATAAAAAAAGTTTGCTAAATAAGAACCCTGTTGTTTGAGAAAATCCCTAATCTCAACCTGAGACATTGATTTATAATCTTGAGCCTCTTCATCAGATAATAGGTTATTATAATCAACATTTGCCGCTTGAACTATTATAGGAAATACTAAAGCAAATAAAGTAAAGATACTAATTAACTTTGTAGATGGCATAAAAGTTTTTATATTTATATTAATGATTTTTAGTGTATATATTATAGCAAAAAATCCAAATAAAATCCAAATAATTTTTAACTTGGTATCAGATTGATTTTTGCCCATATTTACGATAAAATGACCCTATGGAAAATATAAGACTATTTATATCAATACCAGTTGATCCTGGACTAACCAAATCTATTTTTAAACAATTTGAAGGCTTAAATTTGCCCTGGGAAAAGATGAAAGCAGCCAAATTTGATCAATTACACTTGACTCTCAAATTTTTGGGTGAAACACCACTAGAAAAACTCCCAGCTTTTATCGAGGCCCTTCAAGATATTGATACGCAAATTAATGATTTAGAATTGCATATCAGTGGACCACAGATTTACAATGAAAAAAGGCCACAGGTCTTAGTCCTTAAGGTAGAGGAGAACGATAAATTAAAACAATTATACCAGGACGTAGAACAAGCTCTATTTGATGCTGGTCTAGCTCATATGGACAAGAGGAAATTTTCCGCTCACCTGACTCTGGCCCGGGTTAAGACCAGTGCTAGTTTTGATGAATTTGCAGATTTTTCAAATTGGAAATTTAAAGCCAATTTTGTAGTCTCACATTTTGAGCTTCAACAAAGTGAATTAGAACGAACTGGCCCGACTTACACAGCGCTACAAACATTTGATTTATGATCCCCGTTAAAAATTTTTAAACTACTTTTCTAAAGGGGTAAGCTAAAATAATAATTAATTTATAACGGGGTGATCAAGGAATACAAAATTTTAGACGTAAAGGTTCAGGCAATTGCCAAACATATTCTGCGAGAATATCTGCAAAATTTTTTGGATTCAGATTTGCAACATCAAATTACTACTGTCAATCCAGAATTTATAGTAACTGCACAAAAAAACAAAAAATTTAAAGACGTAATAAACAATGCTAGCTTGGCAACTATTGATGGCACTGGTATAATTCAGGCCCTACAATTTGCTGGTCAAAAAATTGGCCTAGACCAAAGATTGACCGGTGTTGAACTAACTGAAATCATTTTAGATATTGCTATCAAAGATAATCATCGAGTTATTTTTTGCCTCAACAGCCAAGGATTGACCAAGCCGGATTTATTCTTTATGCACATCAAAAAAAAATATCCCGAGCTAGATTTTCAGGTGGCCGATGAAAATGATACCCTAACAAAAGCTCAGGCCTTTATGCCAGCAATACTTTTTGTTGGCTTTGGTGCTCCTCGGCAAGATTTGTGGATAGCCGAAAATATAGATAAAATAACTTCAGTCAGAATAGCAGCTGGCGTTGGTGGCACCTTTGACTTTATGACTGGCCGACAAAAACGCGCTCCCAAAATTTTTAGAAGCTTTGGCCTAGAGTGGTTCTGGCGACTAATGCGTCAACCCTGGCGTATTGTCCGTATAAATCGCGCTATCTTTTCTTTTTATTATTTACTCTTAAAAGAACGATTAAAACACAAGAAATATGAAGCTTAAAACTAGATTTGCTCCCAGTCCAACTGGATATTTACACGTTGGTAGTCTAAGAACTGCCCTGTTTAACTACCTTTGGGCTAAAAAAAATAACGGTGAATTTGCCCTGAGGATAGAAGACACTGATAAGAAAAGATTTGTTGAGGGTGCTCAAGAAAACTTAATAAAAATCCTTACCCTAATGGGATTGACTCCTGATGGGAAGATAATGGTCCAGTCTACTAGACTAGCTATTTACCAAAAAACTGTCGACAAATTAATCAAACAAGATTCTGCTTATCCTTGTTTTTGTACTGCTGAGCGTCTAGAGCAAGCTCGTAATGATCAACAAGCCAAAAAGCAGGTACCAAAATATGATGGCCTTTGCCGTAATTTAAGTCCTGAGGAAAGAAAAAAAAGAATCAATGAGGGTCAATCTTATGTAGTCAGATTTAAAATACCTGAAAATAAAATTGTCGAAGCAGAGGATATTGTTTATGGAAAGATTTCTGTCAAAACTCAAGATCTGGATGATTTTGTAATTTTAAAATCTGATAAATATCCAACCTACCACTTAGCCCATATAGTAGATGATATTGAAATGAAAATCACTCACGTCATCAGAGGCGAGGAGTGGCTGCCGTCATTACCTAAGCATATTTTGATCTATCAAGCTTTGGGTCACAAAGTACCACAATTTGTTCATCTACCACTACTACTCAATCCTGACAAATCAAAACTTTCCAAACGCCAAGGAGATGTGGCAGTAGAAGATTTTTTAAATAAAGGTTACCTGGGACAAGCTTTGATCAATTATGTAGCACTCTTGGGCTGGAATCCAGGCGATGATAGAGAATTGTTTACTATTGATCAATTGATAAAAGAATTTTCCTTGGAGAGAATAAACAAAGCTGGAGCTGTCTTCGATATCAACAAATTAAATTGGTTCAACGCTGAATATATAAAACAGATTATCAAACAAGGCGGGCGTCGTTATGAACAACTCCTAGAACAAATAAGTACCTTTATACCCAAACACGAAGACCGACTTGATGATTTGGTCAAACTTTTTGCTGGTCGTATAAATAACCTTTTGGAATTAAAAGAAATGAGCTCCTTTTTATTTACCTTACCAGATTATCCAGCCGAACTATTAATATTCAAAAAGTCAGACCTAGACAAAACAAAACATGGCCTAGACCTAGCCTTGGGTGCCTTGGGCAAATTTGAAGACCAATTCTGGCAAGACGAAAAACTAAACGCCATGATCCAAGAAGTAGCTACTCAACACCATTTAAGCCCTGGGGATATCTTTTGGCCTATTAGAGTAGCTCTGTCTGGCAAAGACAAAAGTCCTTCTCCTATCGAATTGCTAGAGTTTTTCGGCAAACAAGAAAGTTTGACTAGGATAAAACAAGCTATTGTCAAACTAAAATAGTACTTTTGGCATATTAATGATTTTGTGGTATAATATAATATACTCTAGATTAAACCTATGCAGAAAATAAAAACAAAGCTCACAAAATTAACTCATAGTTTATTAGCAATCTCTTTATTGAGTTTGATTTTTTATCCTGGAAATATTAAAGCAACCGAGTATACTTTGGATGATTTTGAAAACCAAGAAATTTGGGAAATTAATCAAGATATAAATGAACGTCGATCTGAAATCCAAGAATTAAAACGTCAGATTGATATTTACAAAAAAAATATCTCTGCCAAACAAAGAGATTTGTACAACCTCTCCGATCAGGTTAGCACTTTGAACGAAAGTATTGCCAAAATTAATTTAGAAATTCAAACTACTGAACTTGAAGTAGAGACTCTAGAGTTAAGAATAGAAAATACTGGATTAAAAATCCAAGCCAAGGAAAGAGAGATTAATGATCAAAAAGAGATCCTCGGTGAAACCATCCGCCAACTACATCGTGAACAGAAAAAAAATTCTGTTTTAGAAATACTACTACTCAATGAAAACTTCAGTGACTTTATGGCTGAGCTTGATCGCCTTGAAAGCATGCAAAATTCCCTAGTTGATGGTGTATATGAGCTCAAGGAATTTAAAATTGCTCTAGAACAAGACAAAGGATCTTTACAAGAAGAAAAAACTGAAATTGGTACACTTAAGGGTATTTTGGAAAACAAAAAGGCCAGTCTAGATGGACAAAAAGTAGCTAAATACTACTTGATGTCTGTCACTCAAGGACAAGAGGCCAAATATCAAGAAATGCTTGAAGAGGCCAAAAAAGACCAAGAAAAGATAAATAGCGACATTGTTTATATGGAGCAAATTGCTCGAGAAAAGCTTAACCGCCAACTTGAGCAAATTGGTATTGAGAGCGACGGTCTAATGTGGCCTGTACCTTCTCGCATCATTACTGCTTATTTCCATGATAGTGATTATCCTTATCGTTATATTTTTGAACACAATGCTATTGACCTAGCTACACCACAGGGTACGCCAATCAGAGCAGCTGAGTCTGGCTACGTAGCCAAAGTCCGTGATGGTGGCCAAGAGGGCTATAGTTATATCATGCTAATTCACGCCAATAAGCTTTCTACTGTCTATGGCCACGTCAATGTCATATCCGTCAAAGATGACCAATTTGTCTCTAAAGGACAAATCATAGGCCATTCTGGTGGTGCCCCAGGCACACGAGGAGCTGGACCATTTTCTACTGGATCGCATCTTCACTTTGAAGTTCGTATCAATGGTGTACCAGCCAATCCTTTGAATTATTTACCATGAGCTCAGACAACAACAAATTACTGACTTTAGTTTTAATCCTGCTAATTACAATGGCGGGATTAATTTATATTTGGCTTAACCTAGAAAACAAAAATTTCCTTACCAGCAAGCTACAGCCCGCCAAAAAATATGTCATACCCAAAACATTTTTATCTATGCCACCAGAAAAGCCAAAAGAACATAAGTGGCTATTTTTTGGTGATCTAATGCTAGATAGAGACATTGGCGCCAAAATACAAGAGCATGGATTGGATTTTATTTTTGCTAACTTAGTTAAACAGGATCAATCTTTTTTCCAAGATTATGAACTGGTAGCTGCCAATCTTGAGGGTGCCGTTAGCACTGACGGAGAACATTATGCTCCTGGTGTTCCGTATGATTTTGCCTTTTCACCAAAAATTATTGAAAGTTTAAACCAAGATTATAATTTTAATTTTTTTACTATAGCCAACAACCATGTTACTGACCAAGGAAGTAGGGGATTAGAAGAAACAAGACTCAATCTAGAAGAGTTGGGCATTGATTTTGTAGGTTGTCCTGACACTGAAGTAGAAGAGTGTAGTAGTAAGATAATTAACAAAGAAAAATACAATCTGGGCATGGTCGGGCTTAGTATGGTCTATCATATGTTAAATACTGACGCTGCTGTCGAGCAGGTCCAAGCTATGGCCTCATCAACTGACTTTGTAATAGTAAATATTCACTGGGGCGTAGAGTATGAGCATCAATTCAATAAAGTTCAACAAAATCTAGCTCATAGTCTGATAGATGCTGGTGCTGACCTTATCATTGGTCATCATCCTCATGTAGTTCAGGGTATGGAAATATACCAAGACAAAGCCATCTTTTATTCTTTGGGTAATTTTGTCTTTGATCAATATTTTTCTGCCGACACTCAGGAAGAGTTGGCTCTAAAAATAAACTACCTACCTAGCGGCAAGGCGAGTAAAAATGAATCGTTGATCATTGAGCTGATTCCACTACGTTCTGAGGCTAGTCAAATAAGGCTATTGGACATAGACGAAAAACAAACATTTTTGAGTAATTTCTTTCTTTGGTCTCAAGCTGATGAGCAGTATCACGACCAAATAATCTCTGGTAATATTAGCCTATAAACACAGTTGAGCCCTATATACTTGACAAAAAATGGCATCTGTGCTACTATGTGGTATGTGACTCAGTACATACGATTTGATGAAAAAGCTCAGTGAGCGGACTACGTGAGGTATTTTACGATACAACAACCGCCGGAAGGCAACCGACTCACGACCCCTCACACAGGGCCCCTTTTCATCAATCCCTCCTCGGGTAGAGGCGTTACATCTGGAGGTGGACCACCTAAGGATGACGGAGAGGGTACGATAATCCCTCTCCAATTTTTTTTGCCAAAATTTATTGCTTTAGAGGATGAAATTTAGTATGACTTTTTTCGGCGTACCTATCTGAGGCATGGACATAGCGAGTAGTGGTCTCCAGTGACTCATGCCCCAAGAGTACCTGAATAGCAGCCGGGTTAGCTCCATTTTCTGCCAAATAGGTAGCAAAGCTATGACGAATAGAATGAGCAGAAACTGGAATATTGATAGAGAGCAACTCACGATAACGTTTTATCTTTGATTGTAGATAATTAGTAGAAATACTTTTATTCTTGTCAGCATTGTTAAGACCACGATAAGGTATAAAAAGATAAGGCACATCATCTGTCCGAGATTTGAGATAAGCCCCAATGTGCTTCAAAGCTCGAGGAGTCAGGTAAACAAAACGTTGTTTCTTGCCTTTATGTAAAATATAAATACGATAATTATCTAATTGTTCACGCTTTATAGAAAGAAGCTCTGATATACGCATGCCAGTAGCAAATAATGTTTCCAACATAGCTCTATTGCGTAATTTTACTTTTTTATCTTTCTCAAATTTACTTGGTGCCTCTATTAGATTAGTCAATTCACTAATCTCTGGTACTTGTCCGTACTTCTTTTCTATTTTTAGTAGTTTGATATCATTAGAAGTCACTTGAGTCTTATAACCCATGTCTACCAAAAACCTTAAATAAGAACGAAGAGCTGAAAAAATTCTATTGATACTATGATTAGACAATTGATCTAAAGTCTTTTCATTAGAAGCCGTATACCTTGAAGTAGAGGAGAGGTAGGCCTTAAACTTACTAATAATACCTTTGTCCAGATTCTTAAAATCTAACCCAACATCATCATTTAAAAAATTCTCGAAAGTATTCAAATCTCTATCATAATTATAAATTGTTTCCGTAGAATAATTTAACTTTTTAAGATTATTTATAAATTC
>ERZ889078.567-NODE-567-length-33216-cov-26.913151_pt1 | contig 33216 bp, 25 predicted proteins | sample MGYA00521266_ERZ889078 | MGnify/ENA primary metagenome ERZ889078 (study PRJEB32303, sample SAMEA104408618) | aquatic metagenome | biome: Brackish water; feature: Pelagic; material: water | place: Baltic Sea | collected 2014-06-16T06:34:00 | depth 76,534 m ...
TCTTAAAGAGTTCAATATGGAATTATATCGACTTGTATATGAGTAATACTCTTGTTCGCTTAAAATAAAAACGATCTTTTTATTGCTACTTTGATTCTCTTTTAAAATTTCTTTGGCGTAAATTAAAAAATTATCGTTTCTTAAAGACGTTGGAGAAATATTAATCGCGTATACCACATCTTGGTCGGCTCTTTTTTTTAAAATTACCGTTTCTAAAACCAACAAGTCAAAAGCGACCGACAAGCCTAGTTTATTTACAACTTTCATATATCTTTTTGGATATAAATATTTTGAATCAGTTGATTTTATTTTGACAAAACACTCTTGAAAAACGCTCTTTTCGCCATCCAATACGCTTTGTGAAGTTATGACTATCTCTCTTTTTTTAATCGCGTTTATTACAATGGATTCTACTTCGTTTGGATCCATTGAGGATTCATGGCGGCGAGCAGGTTTGCTTTTTTTATTTACTTCTAGCAACTCGAAAAGATGTTCCATCATGAAGTTAAGCTCATGTGAGTAGTTTGCATCCGTCATTGAAGCGGATATTTTAACCTCTATGTCGTTGACTCTAAACTTTGTTGATTTTAAACAAAAAAGCTCCACTATCGTAGAGTACTTCTCTTTTGAACCTTTGAGTCCAATAAGAAAGTATCCCCCATGCAAGCGTCCTATTGGGACATTGTCAATGTTTGCGTTTTTTAGATACGCAACGCTCCACTCCACCACTTCATTTAGTACGTAATCTCCATTGTTCATTCCATAAATTCGATTTACGTCATGAAGATTTTCTATGCTTATTAGTATTAGAGTATATTCCTTAGAGGCTTTTAATTCTTTTTTTAGATGTTTATATACATACTCTCTTGTAAACGCTTTACTGACGTCGTCCATAATTTTGACGTTAAACCCGTTGTACAAAAGAAACAATATAAAATAGACGCTAAAGGCTAAAAGAAGTATGGCTTCAAAATAAAACGAAGCCTGCAGTGATGAATACGTCGTGATTAAAGTGTGTGAAATAAAAGTGATTACAAGAGCGAAGATAGGTAAACCTATCCGAAGCGCTAGTCTAAAACGGTACTCTCGCTCTCTCTTTTCTGGTAGCAGCATGACTCTTTATCTAAACGTCTAAGTGTTTAACGTCTTTTGCATGAGTTTCTATATAGTTACGGCGCGGTTCAACTTCATCGCCCATAAATAGAGTAAACGCGTCAGAAGCGACTTCCGCGTCGTCAATCGTAACTTGAAGTAAAACGCGATTTTCAGGAGTCATCGTAGTTTCCCAAAGTTGGTCTGGATTCATCTCTCCTAGACCTTTATAGCGCTGGATGTAAGCGCCTTTTTTAGCGTACTCTTTAATATTGTCAAGTTCTTTTATAATGTCATTTTCAAAAGTCAATCCCCACTCTTGAATCTTTTTGAAAACGTAATTCGCTTCCGTAAAATGAGGGGCGCTAAAAAGGTCGTCATTTATTAAAAGTTCTTCCATTCCACCTTTTGTTTGAACGAAAACTTGTATTTCGTTTGTCTCTTCGTTGACCATTTTTGTCAAAATGTTATTTTCTATGCTTGCTAAAAATTCTTCAATTTTTACGTATAAATCCTTTGCCCCAAGACTAATTAAATCTGGGTTTTCGATAAAGTGTCGAATCAGATCTACAAGCGAGTATCGTCTCTCAAGCGCTTCAAGCGAACTTGCGTAGTGGTCAACCATTTTGAAATAAGAGACAAGGTCGTTATGTCCTAGACTCTGACCCTGTATCGACTCGATTCCGTTGTCAATTAAAAAGTCGTTCATTTCTCGTTGATCTTTAAAATAAATCTCTTTTTTACCTTTTTTGTATCTAAAAAGCGGTGGTTGAGCTAAGTAAAGGTAGCCTTTTTCAACGACGTCACGGAAATGTCTAAAGAAAAAAGTAAGGAGGAGAGTTTGAATGTGACTTCCATCAACGTCCGCGTCGGTCATGATGATAAGCTTGTGATAACGAAGTTTTTCCTCTTTATACTCTTCACCGATTCCACAGCCCATCGCGGTTATCATGTTAGTAATTTCTTCCGACTTTAAAATCTTGTCAAGTCTAGCTTTTTCAACGTTTAAAATCTTACCTTTAAGTGGCAAAATAGCTTGAAAAACTCTATCGCGACCCATTTTAGCCGAACCACCCGCAGAATCCCCTTCCACTAGGTAAAGCTCACAAATAGTGGCGTCTTTGCTTTGGCAATCCGCCAACTTTCCAGGCAGCGTTCCAACGCTCATAGAGTCTTTACGTCGAGTCAGTTCACGAGCTTTTTTTGCGGCCTCGCGACCACGAGCCGCCATAAGCGATTTGGAAACAATGGCTTTGGCTTCTATTGGGTTCTCTTCAAAATACTTTGCAAGAAGTTCATACGTTTGCTTTTGAACCAAAGGTCTTACGTAAGTGTTTCCAAGTTTGCCCTTTGTTTGTCCTTCGAATTGTGGCTCGGGAACGCGAGCGGAGACGATGGCGATCAGACCTTCACTCGCGTCTTCTCCCGAAATTTTTGCGTCTTTCTCTTTAGCGTTTCCATTTTGAGTGTTGTAATTTGAGATTACGCGAGTAAGTCCCGCGCGAAATCCGGCTTCATGCGTTCCCCCGTTTGGAGTGCGAATGTTATTTACGAACGAAGCTAGTTTTTCTTCATAAGAGTCGTTGTACATAAGGGCTATGTCGAACTCTATGTCTTCAATTTTCGCGCTAAACGAGTAAACCTGAGCCACTACCTCTTTTTTATTCATGTCGGCTACGTATTGAGCGATACCGCCTTCAAAGTGGTACTCTTCTTGTTTTCCAGTTCTCTCATCTGAAAATTTTATGGTTATAAATGGATTTAGGTACGCCAACTCTTTAAATCTTTTGGATAAATACTCATACTCAAACGTAATAGTCTCAGTAAAGATGCTAGGATCTGGAAAAAATTCTATGGTCGTACCAGTCTTGCGAGTCGTTCCTATGACTTTTATAACTTCTTGAGGAATGCCCTCTTTAAAGTCTTGTTCAAAGATTTCTTTCTCTCTGTAAATAGTCATTTTGAGATCCGAGGAAAGAGCGTTTACCACGGAAACGCCAACTCCATGAAGACCGCCAGAGACTTTATAAGTATCTTTGTCAAACTTACCGCCGGCATGAAGTACGGTCAAAACAACGGTAGCCGCGCTCATTCCCTCAGTTGGATGCATATCCGTTGGGATGCCACGACCATTGTCAGAAACTTTACAAGTTCCATTTTTTGTTAAAACAACGTTAATTGTGTCACAATGTCCCGCCATCGCCTCATCAATAGAGTTGTCAATGACCTCATAAACGAGATGATGCAAACCACGATGACCAGTATCACCAATATACATACCAGGGCGTTTTCGAACCGCTTCTAAACCCTTAAGAACTTTAATATTACTAGCGCCATAATTTTCCATCTATATTTCTCCACAGAACATAATTGTATTTATTTTATCTAACTTTTACTAAAAAGGATATTTGCGTAACAAAATAATTAACGTTTTCTATAAGAAAGCGCCTCAAGAATATGCGTTTTATTGATAATTTCGCTTTTTTGTAAATCCGCAATCGTTCTAGCGACTTTTTGAACCTTTTTAACGCTTCTAAAAGATAAGGAGTATTTGCTAATTGCCATGTCCAACGTAATTTTAGCGTCAACGTCTAAGACGCAAAACTTTTCAATTTCTTTGTCATTGAGTTTTGCGTTAAAACTTTTTTGATCTCTTTGCTTAGCGAATATATGACTCTCAACGACCATCTTATGCATCTCTTTAGAGGAAAGCGTTGAAGTATCCGAAGCGTTTACGTTTTGCATGACTATATTTAAATCTATTCTGTCTAAAAAAGGCTCGGAGAGTCGATTTTTATATCGTTGAATTTCTACGTCGCTACATCTGCACTCTTTTTGTTGATCGAGTAAATTTCCACATGGACAAGGGTTCATGGCGCCTATGAAAAGGAAAGAAGAGGGATATTCCACTTTTGAGTTTACTCTCGATATGCGTATTTTTGAATCTTGCATGGGCTCTCTAAGAGACTCCAAAACAGCCTTGGAAAAATGTGGCAACTCGTCAAAAAATAAAATTCCATTATGCGACAAACCAACTTCGCCAATTTTGGCCTTAAAACTTCCTCCGCCAAAAACGCTCGCCGACGTGGAAGTGTGATGAACGGATTGCATATTTCTATGTGGTTTAAACTCTGGTTCTTTGCCGTCTAGCACCTGAAGCTTTGCGAGGTCTAACATCTCCGCTATGTTTAGAGGAGGAAGAATGTATCGCATTCTATTGGCTATCATGCTTTTGCCACACCCAGGACTCCCCTCAAAAATTATATTGTGAAATCCAGTCGCGGAGATTAAGGCCGCGCGTTTGGCGACCTCTTGACCTTTTACGTCAATGAAGTCCTCATCGTACTCTTTCATGTAATAATATTTTTCGTCATCTATTTCATAAAATGGATAATTAATTCCACTATTCACTACGCTTGGCTCTGCCGTATCTTGGTTTTTTAAAACGTCAACCGCTTCATTTAAAGTTCTAACTCCATAAAAAGAGACGTTTGGTATTTTCGACAACTTATCCAATGATTCAAAAGGCACTATAGCCTTACTTATCAGACTTTGATTCGCGAGAGAAAGAACAAGGGGATAAAGTTGTATATTTTCCTTAACCTGCCCATCGAGACCAAGTTCGCCAAACACGAACCAATCTTTAAAATCGGAAGCCTCGTTATTTACTAAAATAAGTAGCGCTATGCTCAAATCAAATTGACTGCCACTTTTGGCGAGTTCGGAGGGGGCTAATGAAAACGTAATTCGTTTGGGAGGAAAAGAAAAATCATTACTCAAAAGCGCCGATTTTACGCGTTCTTTTGATTCAGTGATAGCGGTCGAAGCCATGCCTACGATGCTAAAAGAGGGAAGGCCTTTTGTAAGAGTTGATTCTACGTCTACGACTTTGGCGTTGACTCCCTCGTAAGTGGCGCAAGAAACCGACTTCATAATACAAGGGACTCAAAATATTTATAAATTAAAAAATTCGCTTTTTTCATTATTTCACCAATTTAATAGATAAAAAGATGGTACCATAATATCAATGACAAAACAAAAAATACGTCAAATTGTCATGCTTTAAGAGCTGAATTTCTCTTTTAGCATCCTTTTATACTCTTTTTCAAATTTTTTTCTTCTTGCGTACGATAAATGATCAATAAATAAAATACCTTCTAAGTGATCCATTTCATGTTGAATCGCAATTGCGAGCAAACCATCGGCTTCAAGCGTTTTTGTGTTGGCGTCTCTATCTTGGTAGTTGAGTATTATATTTTCAAAACGTTTTACGTCTTCATAAAACTTTGGAACGCTAAGGCATCCCTCTTGATAAATTGTTTCACCGTTTTTGTGAGTTATAACGGGATTTATAATTTCAAGCAAATTTTCTTTTGTCTGTTCACCCTCTTCATCGGGTATGTTTAAAATCAAAACGCGAAGAGCGAAAGAGACTTGAATCGCCGCTAAACCTATTCCATTCGTATTCATCATCACAGGATACATCGAATCTAAAAGTTCGTGGAGTTTATGGTCAAAAGATTTAACCTCTTTTGATTTTTGACGAAGTTTTTTGTCTGGATATTCTACTATTGTTAAGTTCATCTAATTACTTTTTTTATATTAACTTCTAAAAGATACGGCGTAATCCATATCTTTTAATTCATAAGCTTTTTCGATTCCATCCATGGCGCTAACTATTATCTCTTCTACTGAGTGATGAGAAGTGACATTCGTAACTCCAATGGAGATTTTAAGCTGTATTTCAGTGTCTTCCAAGAAAAAATTAGAATTTGAGACCAAAAAACATAATCTTTCACTGGCTTTTTTTGCGCTTTCTATATCCGTATGTTTTAATAGCATTACGAACTGACCATTGCCATAATGAGCGACGACGTCGCTGCGTCTCGACGTTTTAAGTAAAAGTCTCGCTAAAGTTCTAGTCATGAGAATAATGACTTTTTCATTTTTAACGCTCTGCTTCAATTCACGAGAAAGTTCAATCATAATTAAAGAGCTTTTATGGTCAGACTCTTTAACCAATCCTATTTCTTGCGCTATTTTTGCGAATAAATACCGTTTATTGTGCACTCCGTATTTATCGTCAAATATTGTTTCATTCTCTACGTTTTTAACTATTGCGGCAGTCTCGTCGTATATTGCTTTCATTTGAGTGCTTTGAGTTTTTAAAATCGCGCTTAGTTTCGCAACGTCGCCCTCTAGCATTCTGATAATTTTAACGGCTTCTTTCACATCCATATGCTCTGTCAACTCCGCTTTTCTTTTTTCCAATATTTTAGTCATTAAAGACATGTTTTTGTAAAGATTCGCTGTTGAGACCAAGATGGCTTTTATTGAAATAAAACCTTTTTTTAGACTTTTTTCAAGAATAACGCTATTCTCTTCATCGTTTGAATTTTCAAGTTCAAGCATGGCCAATATCTGTTTTCGGAGACTTTCGGTTTTATCCTCAAGCAACCTATCAAAATAAAGGGAAAAATTATTTGGAGTTGGCGGTAAATTATTGACTATTAAAGAATTTAAAACTTCTTTTGCGTAAATTTCTACGTCGCTTGATGGGTTTTCCATGTCAAGAACTGATGACGTAGATTGAGAGGCTCTTTTAGTTACTGTTTCCGTTGCAAAACCATCTAAGTCTCTGCGGTTTCTCTCTCTAAACGCACCTGCCATCTTTTCCCCCTCTACTCTTTGTCGTTCTTAATCAGAACCTCGTCTATCATTCCATATTCTTGCGCTTGAGTCGCGCTCATAAAATTGTCGCGATCGGTGTCTTTTTCCACTTTTTCCACAGTCTGACCCGTATTTTTCGCCAAAATGGAGTTAAGTTCGCGTTTCATGCGAAGAATTTCATCCGCCTGGATTTGAATGTCCGTCGCTTGACCTTGCGCTCCGCCCAATGGCTGATGAATCATGATTCTCGCGTGAGGAAGAGCGTAGCGCTTTCCTTTTTCTCCAGATGAAAGTAAAAACGCGCCCATTGACGCCGCTTGACCTATGCATATGGTCGCGACATGGGGACGAATGTAATTCATAGTGTCAAAAATCGCCATACCCGCGGTTACAACGCCACCAGGAGAGTTTATATAAAAATAGATGTCCTTTTCTGGGTCTTCCGCTTCAAGAAATAAGAACTGCGCTACAATGGTGGAAGCGACTTGATCGTTCACTTCACCGCTGAGCATTACGATTCTATCTTTTAAAAGACGTGAATAAATGTCATAAGAGCGTTCGCCTCGTCCCGTCTTCTCTATTACGTAAGGGATGTAACTCATGGATTAAGCTTCCAGTTTTGCGTTTAACATGCTAGATAAAACTCTGTCTTCCACCATTGACATCTGGATAGCTAGAAGATAGCCGGCGTTTTTGTATTGATCGTACGCTTTTTGAGGATCTTGTCCCGTTTGCATCGCTTCGTAGTAAATAGTTTGCATAACTTCTTGCTCTTCTATTTTGATTCCTTTTTCTTGCGCCAAAGCGTCAATGATAAACGTAGCGCGAACGCTCTCCTCGGCTCCCTCACGGAAAGTCGCGCGAAGTTCCTCTAGCTTATCCGTGTTTTCACGAAGTTCAGCTATCTCCTCTTCGCTCATCTCAGAGGCCTTTTTATTGAGAGCCATGTCTATCTCTTGCTCAACGACAAACTCGGGAAGGGCGAAAATTATTTCGCTGACAAGTTTGCTTAAAAGCGCTGGTTTCAACTCGTCGTTATAAAGTTTACCTAAAATTTCATTTTGCATTTGCGTTTTTACAAGTTCTTGAAGTTTTTCTAAAGACGCGTCTTCTTCACCAGGAAGCATTGTTTTCGCTAAATCATCGTTAAGTTCAACTTCCGCTTTCGCTTGAATCTTTTGAACGGTTACTTTAAACTCCGCGTCTTTGCCCGCAAGAGCGTTTGAGCCATATTCGGCTGGGAAAGTTACGTTAATCGTAAATTCTTCCCCGATTTTTGCGCCAACAAGTTGATCTTCAAAACCTGGAATAAACTGACCTGAACCAATTTTTAGCGAGAACCCTTCGGCTTTTCCACCGTCAAACGCGAGGCCATCCACAAAACCTTCAAAATCTATAAGGGCGTAATCGCCATCTTGAACGTCACGATTCACTTCTAAGTCAACAGGTTGCGCTTGTTGTTCCGCCAAATCTTTGATGCGTTTGTCAACATCTTCCAACGTTACTTCTGGCTTAGCAAAATCAGGGACGAAAGAGTCGGCGTTTAAGAGTTCAATCGTTGGGCGCATAGCGACCTTAACTGTTACTTCTATTTTATCATCGCTCTTGTCAAATTGAGAAATGTTTGGCTCTCCGATTAAAGAGTCGTTGTCAATGTTTAACTCAGTTAAACCATCAGCTAAAACTTTACGTAAAGCTTCCGCTTCTGCGTCTTCAATCAACTTCACGCCATACTGCTTTTTAACTATTGCCACAGGCACTTTGCCCTTACGAAAGCCTTGAACGTTAGCCGTCTTTGCAAGTTGTTTAGCAATTTTTTCTAAGTTGGCGTTAACCTCACCCATTGAGATTGTAGCTTTGATTTCAGCGTTTGCGCTATCTATCTTATTTGTCATGATTTCCATTTGTTTCCTTTGAGTGTGTTATTAGTATAGCCATGTGACTATTATTTTGAAAAATTCTATCTAAAATGTGCTTTTATTGTGATTAATTTTTACAAAAACGTGGCTTAAAATTGAGTATTATTATCCATAAAACAGCAATGTCGATCATCACGTCGGCAAAATTAAAAACGGCAAAATTAAATCCACAATGCCAGTAGACCATGTCGACTACGCCACCATGAATAAACCTATCGTATATGTTTGAAAAAGCTCCACCTAAAAGAAGCCCAGATGGAAAAGCGTAACAAATCTTTTTTAAGTAAAAGACGTAAGCCGTAACGCCACTAACCATGACCAACTGTATATATTTTAAATATTCATCTAAAAACGCGAACATCGAAAACGCTACGCCCTTGTTGTAAACGAGGATTAAATCTATGCACTCCGAGTAATGTCTAAACCCGTCCACAAAAAGCGTTTTAATGTTTTGGTCAATAATAAATACGCCAACAAGCGCGAAAAGAAGAATTGCGCTTAATCGAAGGGTAGGGTTAGGCATTTAAAGCTTTTTGAAGAAAATCAATCATATCGTCCATTTTTTTATTCATAATCTTCTCGTCTTTAGCCTCCAAAAGAATGCGTAGTTTATTTTCAGTTCCCGAGTAACGGACAAGATGTCTAATATTCTCTTTCTCTAAAGATTGTAGTTTCTCATCCAAACCCTCTATCGCTTTCAAAGGCTTTTTAACGTTTACTTTTATGTTTACAAGCTTTTGAGGATAAAGTTTAAAGGGGCGCAGAACCTCTGAAGCTTTTGCTTTTTTATATATGATAAGCGATAGCACTTGAAGGGCCGAAACAAGACCGTCGCCCGTTTTGGCGAAGTCATGCATTATCACATGTCCGCTTTGTTCCCCTCCGAAATTAATGCCCTCTTTTTTCATAACCTCTAAAACGTTTTTATCTCCAACGTCAGAACGAAAGAGTTTTAATCCATTTTTGTTCATGTAATCGTTTAGACCTTGATTGCTCATCACAGTCACGACAATTCCACCTCCCTTAAGAATTTTTTCTTCATTAAGATGAACCCCTAACGCTCCTAGTAGCTGATCCCCATCCACTAACTCGCCTTTTTCATCAACGACGACAAGTCTATCCGCGTCGCCATCTAACGCTATTCCCAAATCGGCTCTATATTTTATAACCGCCTCTTGAAGATCTTTTGTATGAAGCGCTCCACACCCCTCGTTGATGTTAAATCCATCAGGCTTGTTATGTAAAACAATAACCTCCGCTCCTAACTCTTCAAGAACGGTTGGACCAACTTTATACCCTGCTCCGTTGGCCGTATCTAAAACTATTCGCATGCCTTGAAGTGACATATGCACTGGAAATGAGTTTTTTAGTTGTACAATATATCGACCGATAACGTCATCTATCCGTTTTGCTTTTCCTATAGTCTTTCCAGTTACTTGTTCTTCAAGAAGTTTCTCTTCGTCAAAATATATCGTTTCTATCTTATGTTCTGTCTCTTGCGAAAATTTATCTCCATGCGCGTCAAAAAACTTTATGCCATTGTCTTCATAAGAGTTGTGCGAAGCGCTTATCATGATGCCTGCGTCACAACGCATGTTTTCAGTTATGAACGCGATGGCGGGAGTAGGCATTGGCCCGACTTGTATCACGTCGTAGCCCACGGCGGTGAGCCCGCAAACGATGGCGTTTTCTATCATGTAACCACTTCTGCGAGTATCTTTGCCCACTAAAATTCTATTTGTCACCGCGTACGACTTTAGATATATGCCTGCCGCCATTGCCACTTTCATCGCTACTTCCGCGCTTAAAAATGAACCGGCTTCTCCTCTTACGCCATCTGTGCCAAATAACTTTAATGATTTCATATTTACATCCAGTTCTTAAAATTGGCGTATTTTAGCACCCTTTAACTTAATTTTAATTATCTTTAAGCTACTATTTCGAACTTAATTCCAAAAAAGGACTCCTAATGGCAAATCACAAGTCATCAATAAAGAGAATTCGTCAAACAATTGTTCGCACTGAGCGTAATCGTTTTTACAGAACTCGTCTTAAAAATATAGTTAAAGCAGTTGCAGCGGCAGTTGACGCTGGCAACAAAGAAGAAGCTACCGCAGCGTTCAAAATAGCAAACAAACAAATTCATAAGTTTGTAAGTAAAGGCGTTCTTAAAAAAGAGACTGCCGCTAGAAAAGTTAGTCGTCTACACAAATCTGTAAACGCTATATAATTAGAGCATAAGCATATGCTATCAGATAAACTTACCCCGTTTATCAACCGCTATAACGAACTTAGCAGATTGCTAAGTTCGCCTGACATAACTTCTGACATCAAACGGATGACAAAACTATCTCGTGAACAATCTTCAATTTTTCCAATCGTTGAAAAGACAAAAGAGTACAAAACTCTTTTAGCTCAAATCGCGGAAGCGAAAGAGATGCTTGGCGATCCTGAAATGATCGATATGGCCAAAGAAGAGCTCAAAGACCTTGAACCTCGCAAGCCAGAGATAGAAGAAGAGATTAAAATGCTTCTCCTGCCCAAAGATCCAAATGACGACAGAAACGTCATAGTGGAACTTCGAGCTGGCGCCGGGGGAGACGAGGCCGCGATTTTTGTTGGTGACCTGTTTGAAGCTTATACTCGTTACGCCGACCTAAGGGGTTGGAAGATCGAACTTATGAGCACTTCACCCTCAGACGCAGGTGGATATAAAGAGGTTGTCGCGTTAATAAAAGGTGAACAAGTTTATAGTCGGTTGAAATATGAAGGCGGAATACACCGCGTTCAGCGCGTTCCAGCGACTGAAAGTCAAGGACGAGTGCACACGTCGGCAATTACCGTTGCGATTATGCTTGAAGTTGACGACGTTGAAGTGATTGTTGAAGATAAAGATCTCAAGATAGACGTTATGCGTTCATCTGGTTGCGGAGGTCAGAGCGTTAACACGACCGACTCCGCCGTTAGGATTACTCACTTGCCATCTGGCTTGGTCGTAACCAATCAAGATCAAAAATCTCAACACAAGAACAAAGAAAAAGCGATGAAGGTTCTTAAAATCAGACTTTACGATCTTGAGATGCAAAAAGCGGAAGCGCAAGGCAGCGCGAATCGTTTAGCTCAAGTTGGTTCCGGAGATAGAAGCGGAAGAATCAGAACGTACAATTATCCACAAAATCGCATTAGCGATCATAGAATAACTTTAACTCTTTACAGACTTGGTGAAATCATGGGTGGAGGTCTCTTAGACGAGATTATCGAACCACTGATAGCCGACCATCAATCTAGAATCGTTGAGGCCGCTGGGTTATAAAACCCAGTCGGTCACAAAAGTTCTCTTCACCAATCCCTTAAACGTAATCGTTCTCTCGTTCTCGCCAAGATACAAAGTCTCTCCGCTTTTTGGATAAACTTCTATCGCCTCGCCAATTTTGTTTTCTTTAAAAGCTCTATAAAAACATGCCGCCATGCCGGTTCCGCAAGCCAAAGTCTCATCTTCAACGCCACGTTCATAAGTTCTAACCCTGAGATTGTCGCCATCGACGTATGCAATATTTACGTTCGCGTTATATTTATAACGCAATTCTCTCGCTTCTTGTATGTCAAAAGCGCCAATGTCATCCGTAAAACTAACGAGATGAGGAACGCCCGTATTTAAAAGCCACCAAGATTTATCATGAAAGTCTATGCTAGTTTCTAAAATCTTGGGAGGAGTGAGTTCGCTTAAAACCATGCCTGAGTTGTCGTCCCCATCTTCCACAACGGCGTTTATCACGCCCGCCCCAGTTAAAAAGCTCATACTTCTAGGGGCTAAATTATTGACAAAAGCGTAATGGGCGCAAGCTCTTGAGCCGTTTCCGCACATATCCGCATGACTGCCGTCGGAGTTGTAAAATTCCCACTCAAAATCATAATCCGAATGAGGGACTACGACTATCAAACCGTCGGCTCCGACGCCATCTTGACGGTGACACAAAATCTTCGCCAATTCGCTTCTATCTGCTCTTGTATCAGCGTGAAAGATTACGAAATCATTGCCGTTTGCGCTATATTTTGAAATTTTCATAGGTACTTCGCCTTTATAATCTCCACAAAATTTTCACATTCTCGTTGAAGATGTTTTAAGTTTTTTGAGTTGTCAATAACCCAAGTGGCTCGCTTTTTTTTCTCTTCAATAGGAAATTGCGTCGCGATTCGCTTGAGCGACTCCTCTTTGCCATAACCATTGCGCTTTATGAAGCGTTCTAGTTGAATGTCCGAAGGCGCGTACACAACCACGCTCGTCTCTATGTCGTAGTTGCCATTTTCAAAAAAGAGCGGTATGTCTATAAGGTAAGGGAACTTCAGTCTATCTTGTTTAACGCTTCGCTTTTCTATCTCAGCTCTAATCTTGGGATGAAGATAAGCTTCTAAAGTTTTTTTAGCTTCTTGATTGGAAAAGATTAACTCGCCTAGTTTTGCCCTATTTACTTTGGAAAATTTGATATATTCGTCACCGAAAGTCTCTTTAACCCAAGCGATTGAGTCGTCCAAAATCTCATGCGAAATCGTGTCGGCGTCTATCACTCTCATGCCATTTAGGGCAAGGAGAGAAGCGACTGTGCTTTTCCCGGTTGCGATGCTGCCGGTCAAAGCGATAGCGTACTCGAACGCCATTAGTTTCTAATCACACCCAAATAAGCTTTGCGAATATTGTTTCCCATCGCGAACGCGGCTGGATGAACGTCGCAGTTGTAATACTCCAAACCATCGAGCATGTCGGCGCGATGTAAAATAATGTCCGCCGTTGGATGGTACTCTTTAGAAGCCAAGATAGCCGTCTGTCCATTTCCTACGTTAAAAGGCATGATTATTTTTGCGTACTTGCCCAAAACATGCATCATAACCTTATTCGTAGCCAAATCGTCTAAAGGCGCGTGAACGCTTACCAAAAGACCATCGTCTTTTAAAACTCGATTGTAGTGCGCGAGAACCGCCGCGTCGGACTCTAGTTCGGATATAATCACGTCAAACTCTCCATCTTTCGCGTCACGCAAAGCGTTAATGTTTGCAGATATGGCCTCACAAGAGATACCATCATGTTTTTGAACTTCAGCCACCAAAGCGGTCGCGTCGTCACTGACGATCAAAACTTTTTTCGGGTCTTTGTTCGTACATAGCGCGGTGTGCACCATCATTTCGTTATATATAAAATCTTTCATATTTAGTTATCCTTATTTATTGTTGCGATTCTAACCACTTTTGGATTAATTTTACTTAATGTGGACGCTATAGTGAAAAATTGCAGAATAGCTTTAAAGTCCACGTTAAGCGCCTAAACGTTGTAGTAAGTGGCGTTTGGATGATAAACAACAAGCGCCGACGTTGATTGTTCTGGGTGGATTTGAAAAGTTTCGCTAAGCTCTATGCCAAACTCTTCTGGTTTTAACAGATTAAAAAGAGGGCGGTTGAGTTCCAAATCCGGGCATGCGGCGTAACCAAACGAATAACGCGAGCCTTGGTATTTGTTCATTTGAACGTCCGCTAAAGAACCGCCTTCGTTGTCCGCGACGTTCAAGTCCAGTCTAATTTGTTTGTGAACAATTTCCGCCAAAGCCTCCGCCAGCTCCACTCCAAGTCCATGAAACTGATAGTACTCGGTATAGTTTCCTTTGTCGTAGATAAGACGCTCCGCGTCGCTAAGTTTGCTTCCAGCGCTAACGCACGTTAGCGCTATGACGTCATGTCTCTCTTTATGAAAAAAGTCGCTTAAAGCGCGGTGTGGCTGTTTGCTCTGGCGAGGAAACGTAAAAATCTCTTTGGCTCTTCCCATAACCCGCTCGAGCGGTTCGCGATTTATCTCGCTTTCGCTAAAATACCCCTCGCTCTCGTCAAATATAAGCAGCGAAGCGTCATCGCTTCTACAGGGCCAATAGCCATAAACTATTGTCGGCTCGAAAAGTTTTTCGTCTAAAAACTGCGCTTTTAATCTCTCGTAAGCAGGCCAAACGACTTCGTCCAATTGCTTTTCGTACGCCTCTTTCGTCATCCCTTTGGAGCTGTATCCCCAACGAGATTTAAACAATATTCGATGATTAATCCACTCAAAAACCATCTCAATCTGTTGGCGAGTTAGTTTCATCTCTCGTCTTCCCCAAAATGGAGGAGTTGGAACTTTTACCTCGCGAGAAGGCATTTTTAGCTCTGCGAATGGAGGAATGATTATCTCTTTTTTCTCCACTCTTTCAATTTCCGGAGCGTCGGGATGCAGATTCGTGTCAAAATTTCCAGCTTCTATGCGACTCATGGCGGTCACCCCGTCAAAGGCGTCCTTGCAGTAAAAAATCGGCCCGTCGTAGGAGGGGCGGCAAAAATCGTCTATGAACGCGCGAGTGAGGGCGGCACCGCCTAAAAGTATGGGAATTTTAATCCCATTTTCTTTCATGGTTTTTAGGTTTTCCAGCATGACTTGCGTTGATTTGACCAAAAGTCCGCTCATTCCCAAGGCGCTCGCGTTTGACTCTTTAAGCGTTTCCAAAAATCTCTCAAGCTCCACTTTTATGCCAAGATTTATAACCTTGTACCCGTTGTTGGAGAGGATGATGTCCACGAGGTTTTTGCCTACGTCGTGAACGTCCCCTTTCACCGTTCCCAAAACAAGAGTGGTGTCGACGGCTTTGTCAACTTTTGGCAGATAAGGATTTAAATGGTCAACCGTTTTTTTCATAGTTTCCGCGCTTTGAAGCACAAAAGGAAGTTGCATTTGACCCGAACCAAAAAGCTCGCCGACGACTTTCATCGCGTCTATCAAAATCTCGTTTACGATTTTCTCAGGAGCGATTTTAAGTCGAGCTTCTTCCACGAGAGGAATCATCCTGTCTTTGTCCCCATCCATGAGAAGTTTGGCTATCTTCTCCTCGTCGCTCATGGCGAGGTAAGCTTCGTCCACCGCGTCGTTGTCGACCGCCTCTTTAGTGGAAAAATGCTCGATGAAATCAAAAAGCGCTTGCCCGTTAGGCTTACGGTTAAAGATGAGATTGTCGCAAATCTCTTGCTCTTCTTTGGAAATTTTGTTCAAAGGAATGATGTGTTTGACGTTTATGATGACGCTAGTGAGTCCCGCTTGGACGCAGTGGTGCAAAAACATGGAGTTTAGGTAGGGACGAGCGTCTTTGTCGAGACCAAAGGAGATGTTTGAAAGGCCTAAAACCGCCCCCACTTCTGGATGTTTGGCTCTGAGTCGTCGAATCCCCTCTATGGTGTTTATACCAGCTTCAAAGTACTCCGCGTCGCCGCTTCCAAGAGTGAACGTGAGCACGTCAAAAACCAAATCTTCTTTTTTTATCCCATGGCGATTTGTCGCTAGGTCTATGATTCTATCCGCTACTTTGAGTTTCTCTTCTATGCTCTTCGCCATTCCGACTTCGTCAATCGTGAGGCAAACGAGACTCGCTCCATACTTTTTAGCCAAGCGACACACATCGTCAAACTTAGGTTCGCCGTCTTCAAGGTTTACGGAGTTAAGAATGGGCTTTCCACCGATCTGTTTAAGAGCGATCTCTAGTCCCGTCGTTTGAGTGGAGTCCGGCATGAGAGGAAGCGCGATTTTTTGCGCGTACATCGCCATGACGGCGTTCATGTCTTTCGTCTCGTCTCGCCCCGCAAAGCCAACGTTTACGTCTAAAACATGAGCGCCCGCGCGGACTTGTTGTTGCGCGACGCTCAGAGTGCCCTCGTAATCCTCAGCCAAAATCAACTCTCGAAAAGCTTTCGAGCCCGTCGCGTTGGAACGCTCTCCCATAAGAAGAGGAGCAGGCTCTTGCATAAGCGTGACCGTGTTGAAAAGCGAAGCGATGGAAGTCGGGTGAGAACCCGACGCGACTTTTGGAGTTATGTCTGAAACTTTGTTGACCAAGGCGCGAATGTGTTGCGGCGTCGTTCCGCAACATCCGCCTAAAAAGCTAACCCCGTCATACGCCAAAAACTTCTCTTGTTGCGCCACGAACTCGTCGGGTCCCATCGGGTAGTAGGTGTAACCGCCACGATTTTGAGGAAGTCCCGCGTTTGCGTGAACGGAGATTGGTTTGTGCCAAAGTTCGCTAAGCGTTTTTACGTGTTTTAAAACTTGCTCGGGTCCGGTTCCACAGTTGAAACCAAGACTTAAAATGTCGAAAGGCTCTAAGATAGTCGCTATGGTCGCGGCGTCCGTTCCTATGAGCATGGTTCCGCTAAGCTCGATGGTCACCGAAATCATGATGGGAATTTCCACTTCTCTTTGACGCGACGCCTCTTGGCAGGCGTGAAGCGCGGCTTTTATCTGTAGAGGGTCTTGAGCGGTTTCTATCAGGAAGATATCGACGCCTCCATCGATAAGCGCTAAACAAAACTCCGTATACCCTTTAAACATCTCATCATACGTTATGTGTCCGAGCGAAGGAAGTTTTGTGCCGGGACCGATTGATCCCAAAACGAAACGCGGATGAGTCGGCGTGGAAAATTTCGCGCACTCTTTTTTCACCAACTCCGCTCCAGCTTTCGTAAGCTCGTAAGCGCGATGGCCGATTTGATACTCGTCCAAAACCCATGAAAAAGAGCCAAAAGTGTTAGTGGTAATGAAATCGGCGCCGGCGGTGAGGTAAGCGTGAAAAATATCGCTCAAAACGTCGGGAGCGGTTACGTTTAGAAGTTCGTTGCAACCCTCCTTGCCTTCCCAAGCCTCTTTCGGAATCTCGTCGTCTCGTTGTTGAAGCTGCGTACCCATCGCGCCGTCTATGAAAAGTGGACGCTTTTTTATAGTCTCTAGTATGTATTGTTTCGTTGTCATTTTGTTTTAAACTCTTGTCGTTAAGTATAGTTGAGTTATTTTATCAAAATAGTGCATAATAATTACTGTTGCGTGATTTTACATGAATTCTTTTTAGGAGACTCGAATTTATTCGAGTCTCCGCATTGAGGAAATGATTATTTGTTTAAGATATTTTACTTAGGCTCTTTTTTTGAAAAATTCCATACGACGCTAACTCCACCTTGCCAAAGAGTAAGGGTGTTGTCTGGCCATTTGGTGTGACCATCAGAGGCAACGTCCGTGCCAGGTTTTTTTTGATAACTGTATCCAGCGAATAGACCGACCTCTAAACCATCCATCACTGGATACCCAACGTATCCAGAACTTTCAAGGGAGTAAGCGCTTAGTTCATTAAACGTCACTTTTTCAAATCCAGTGTTAGACGCTTCATTCCATATGGATTGGCTCAGAAGCGCGTTAAATTTAAATCTCAAAGCGTTTGGCGAAGCGTGCGCGGTACTTTCATACCAATATCCCGTTGTGGCGTATAACGTGGCCACCCTCTCTTCGATGAGTCCAAGCTTTGCGTTAGTTGTAGAGTCTGTAAGGATATTTCCATTTTCATCTTTAAAAGTATATCTTTTGTAAGTGTTTAGTTTATACGTCGCCCCTGCGACCACTCTATGATTATTGTTTATCTTGTATTGACCTAAAAACTGCATTGAGTTAATCATGGCGTCAAATTTATCCGTTTGAGCTAGAGCGCCGTCTATATGCCATGTTTCATCTATCTCCGCTGGCAAAAGCGTAGATGACAAATCTATGGAAAAATCAAACAAGTCATCAACTCTCACAAGTGAGCCACTGACGTACACGGGACTTGTCGCTTTAGCTTCGCTATGAACTTTTTCCCCAGTGCTTAACGTTATGTCTTCAACGTATTTTATGTTTTCCACACCTACGCTAAAGTAAGTGTAACCATCGTAGCTCTTCTCGCTCGCAAAAATCGCAAGTGGTAAAAGAGCCGTTATTAGTATTTTTTTCATAACCATCCTTCATATATAATGTTACGCCATTGACCATTAACGGTAGCCGACATTTTACCGCCAATGAACCTACCTAAGGATTAACGATTGGGTGAGCGACTACGTAATCCTTAACCGCTTTTTTGACGTCATTCACCGCAATTGAGTTTAAATTCATATTATCTTGAAAGTTTCCGCCAGGAAGAATAACTTGACCACTATAAACCATTGAATTTGCGACGGCGAGAAAATTGTTGCCGGGATATTCAAACGCCGATAGAGTTGTCGGCATTAAGACAATGGCAAGTCCCGCGTTATGAGGCAGGTCAATCACGTCCCAAGTTCCAACAATAGCCTCAGTATTGTTCTGGTCCACCGTTACAAGTTTTCCATTGACGCCAATGCTTAAAGCGCCAATCACGCTTCCGTTCGCGTCAATAGCTGGATATTGATTATACTGACTTTGATTATTGGCGGAAGCGTCTCTTTGAAACCAAAACTGCGTTAAAGCGCCAGTTGCGTCATAGCTTCTGTTTGGAGAATTATTAGAATTCATAAAAACGACCAAATTAGGGTAGTAGCTTGGCGTCACGTTACATGTTTGCGTCGTATTGTTCCAATCACTACAGTTCTGCATGGCGTTCCAAAGGGTGTAGCTACCTGACGCATTTTTAACGTATACAGCATATCCGAGGGCTCCGGCGGAGAAAGTGACGTTTACGTCGCCTGGAACAAGATTGTTTATCTTTGCCGCCAAAGCCAACTCTTCTGGAGTCGATGGATTTTGGAGGTCTAAAACGCCATTAATTGCGTATACGTCATTATTGCTTGTTAGCGTAAGGGCTCCGTTTGAGAGCGCGTAAGCGTAATTAGCCGTTATCCAATTCCCGTTTGCATCCAATACCAAGTCGTTATTGTTCATTGCAATTTGAGTAAAATCACCAGTGGAGGCGTTCAGCTCCAGCTTCATGCTTGTCAGTATATTGCTTGATAAAGTAGTTTGGTATAGTACAAGCCCTTGTCCATTCATTTCAAGCCCTGAGAGAGTCATACCATCGACAAAACCGCCACTTGCGACTGCGGGAGGGGTTGTGTTTTGAACGGGAGGGGTCGTGTTTTGAGCGATGGACATTGTGTTGTCCAATGATTTTACAAACTGATAAAAGACTCTTTGACCAACTTGATAGTGCGTATTCGTCGCGGACAAGCTTTGTTGCGAGTACGCGTCTTGGAGCATAGTCTCTAGTTGCGCTTTTTGAGCGCTTGTGAGGTTTTTCCAAACATCAACCACTTTGGCGCCATATTCATAATTAGCTTCTTTAAAGCCCATGTTGTGATAATCTTTTCTATAAACTTTTTGATTTGTAAAATCAAGGTAAAAAATAGATCCAGAGCCATCATTCGTTTGCCCATCGTCAAAAATAACGTAAGTTTTACCCTCTTTCACTTCTGTTCTATAGTTATATCTTTGTCCATTATAATAATTGGCGCTATAAGTACCATTAGAGTCTAGAGTGTAAACGCTGCTACTACCATTAGCATAGACTTCAGTAATGTTTTTATCACCCGCGTCACTCATGCTTGAAAAGTTGATTGTGCCTTGATGACTGGCGTTTGTTACGAAATTTGTAAAAAACCCCGCGGTTGGTTCACTTGTAACTTCCTGTTGAGTGATATAAATATCCAGAGGAGTACCGTCAATAGTTATAGTCTCCGTTGAAACAAGGGTGATTTTCGTTGGCGTCCAAGCGTCGGATGACACATATACCGTTGTCGCGTCGCTTGACCAACTTAGTCCATTATCTCTACCCTCTTCAAATACGATCCAATTTGTTCCATCAAATTTAAAACCTTGATATATATGAGAAGCGTCTGTATTGAGAGTTGAACTTCCATACGTGAATTTATTATCCATAAACTCTGAAAAATAATCTAAACCATAAACAGTTTTACCCTCATAAATAGCTCTCAAACTATCTTTATCAATAACTTTTGTAGCGGTTAGTTGAGAATTTAAAAGTGGATCGTTTGTAACGTTAGCTATTGTAGTACTATTGACATCAATAGTATTACCTCCAGCCGTTACGTTTGTAGTCACGACTTTTGTCGTGGCGTCGACGACAACTATCGCTTCCGCAAGTGCTTGCGTATCACTTTGAGTAATACTTTTGTTGTTATCCACGACGTCTTTGATGGCCGCCGCAATGACGACAAGTTCACGAGTATAAGTGACTTCAACTCTCGCTTTCGCTTCTGTCATCTTTTTAGAGTTTGTCAGAGCTTCGGGAGCCGTCTTTTGAACAAGAACCGCTTTTGCCGTCGTGACGTTTGAAATGACCAAATCTTGCACCGTTCCGCTTGAGAGCTTTTGACCAATGAGTCCCTCTTTCATTTCGTCCGTCGTGATGTATGAGATGAGTTTTGTTTTAGCCAAAATAGCTTCAAGTTTAAGTACTTTTGATTGATTTAAAAGCGTTTCAGCTATCTCAAGGGAATATCTACCATTTTCATCCGATGACGTGGAAGCTAAAAGCGTTGCGCCATCATATATGTTGATCACCGCCTTTGCGATAACTCCATCATACACAAATCCGCCAAGTCGTATCTTTCCAGTTGATACCACCGCGCCTTTTGCAGTTTCTAGCGCAGCCATGCCATCTGCTAGGTTCATGCTTGAAGTGTCGCTGATAAACCCTCCAAAAACAATCCCATGAGTAGCCGTATATACGCTTTGATTCGCGCTCATATATGTTTTTGCGTCCGCCAACGCCGTTACTCCCGAATTGGCGCTCGCCAATATTCTATCTTTAAAATCTTTTACAAACGTATCATACTTAACGATTCCCGCTTCTTTAGCGGCTATGAACATGGCGTTGATTGATCTTTGAAGATTTCTATTGTTCGCGTTGTCAGTAAATAAATCCGCTTCGCTAACGCCAAGCTTTTGAGCAAGCAGCGTAAGGTTCGCTTCTTGAGAAGCTAACGTGGAAAGTGGAGTGACGGTAAATCCATCCGTCAAGTTTGTTTGAGAAACTTTAAGCACGAGTGGCGCCGCTTGATTGGCTTCATCGGCGCCTTGAACTCCATCGCCGTTTGCGTCTATAAATCCGCCAACGGCTTCGATGCGAGAAGGAGCCGAAATACACTCTTTGAGCGTGTAACTAGCCCCGCCATTCTTGACAAAGGTGGCGCACTCAGGCGCCGACACTTTGGCTCCAATGATATTATCGTCTACGACAACAAGATTATAAGCTCCCGTCGCAACGTTCGTTGGCGGCGTAATTGTTATGATTGGTTCTTCAATCACAACAGGCGTTATGACGGCTGGATCGCTTGATGAACCACCCCCACCCCCGCTGCAACCTAAAAGTAAAAAGCTAATAACCGTTAACGACATTAAAACTTTTTTTTGTCGTTTAAAAAACAAAGGACGAGTAAAATTAGGTTCGATATACATTTTAAAACTCCAAATATTATTTTTTTTATATTAAGAAAGTATTGCGCAACTAATATTAAACATATATTAATTTTATTATTTTGAGAAAAAAAGTGTATATACGTTACATTAAAGTATATACTTTTTTTTATGCTTGAGCTATGAGAAAGCATGAAAATAATTTGCGCTATAATATTTCAAAGGAGTTAATTATGATAAAAAAAATACTTACAACTTCATTGGTTGTATCAGCGCTGATTTTTAGCGGTTGCGGGGGAAGTGGTGAAGGTGAAGCGGTGTTGGCGACTCAACAAATGTTGGACAATGGCGACTTTGTCGGAGTAATTGATAAACTTGAAAGCCGCGCTAGTACGACTGGAGATTATCTCTCTCTCGCTTCGGCCTACATGGGCAAGGCGGGGTTTAGTCTCTCTTCCATCATTGGTACGGTCGCAGCGAGCGCGGACGCCGCTAATGGCGACGCTTTTGCTACTTATATAGAGGATTCTAAAAGAAAAAGCAACTCAAGATCTTTAAATGATTTAGACGCCGCGGTTGCTTGGTATCAAAAAGTAGTTGCAAATAAATGTTTAGATTCCAATGCAATCCTCACCGGAGCGGAGTCGGACATCTGTTTGTACGTTGGTTTGTCCAAAGTGTCACAAACTGCGGTAGCCATTGGTTATATAGCCAACGATGTCGCTATTTTGACGGCAGGAACAGGTGGTTCAGACAATAAACTTACCGCTTCGACTTGCGCCATGCAGTACGCCAATGGAAGTTCATATCCAAAATGTACTCTTAGTGGGGATAATAATATAACTTTTAGTAGTAATGGCAAAACATACAATGAAGTTACGTTTACCGTTGGCGCGGAATCATTTGACAACCTAATCACATATGCTTCGCCAAAAAGCACAGCCATTACAAATGGCTTCTGTACGTTAAACGACTTTACGACAAGAGTGGACTATAAAGTCAATACAGACTATCATGTATGTCCCGTCAATGAGAGCGCGACCGAAAAAGACATGACGACTGAGGAGACGATAGTCATGGCGTTAAATGAAGGTATAAATTCAGTTAGCATGGCGGCGTCACAAGACGTTCAACAAGACATCAATGAGTTTAGAGATGACATCTTGGCTGCAAACGGTAGACAAAATGACGCTGACAAAACGATTACGGTAGAAGATCTTATCAAATATCTCGACAATAAAAACCAATAGGACTAAAATATGAAAAGAGTAATATCAGTGGCGCTATTAGGCGCTACCACTTCACTTATGGCACTTGGTGGCGAACAAGCGTACCTATATAAAGATCCTCGCGTTATGGGGATGGGTGGAGCTAACGTCGCCGTGGGGGCGTATTCAAGTTCAGTTTTTTCAAATCCCGCTGGTCTAACGAACATCAAAAAAACGGATGGTTTCGTCGTTGATCTTTTAAGCGTGGGAGCGTCGCTTAGCTCTAAAACTTTAGTGTTTGTTGATGACATTGACGCGGCTGGTAACGACGCCGCAAAAATTACGGACGTAATAAATAAATATTCAGGTGACGCTTTTACCGTTGCGGCCAACAACTACTCTTCCATCTCAAAAAATTCCGACGCCTTTGCTTGGAGTTTTGGCATTTTAGCCGCAACGGACGCGAGTTTTACGGTCCATGGCAACGGCACGGGCAACGGCGCGCCGATTGAAGCCGCTGGAAGAGTTTACGGTGGAGTCGTTTTAGGCTTCGCGGTACCGTACGAAACGGAGATAGGGACTCTGGACGTGGGAATGGGATTAAAATACGTCACTCAAAATTCTTACGAGGGACCTCTTTACATTGCGGATTTGCAAGCGGACAACGCGCTTACGAAACTTCAAAACAAATATGAAAAAACTTCATCGGGTTTTGGAGTGGACATTGGTCTTACTTACAAACCATTTAACGACAACTACTGGCACCCCGCGTTTGGTTTAAGCGTCTTGAACTTAGGGTCTATGAGCATGGATGACAATTATGGAGGGCAACCAACTACCGTTAATCTAGGTATGTCCATAACGCCAGACGTCTCTTTTATGAACAAGTTGGTCTTGGCCGTGGACTACGTGGATTTGCTAGATGAAAACGTTATACGCGTTTACGACTTCAGTAATGCCAATGCCATAGCTTACACAGACTACAAAGATTCCGACCCGATGAAAAGATTGCGTTTGGGCCTTGGAATGGGTTTGATCGACACTAGTTATTTTGCGCTAACTCTAAACGGAGGTATGTACCAAAGCGCTTACACGGCGGGTCTTGAGATGGACGTTTTACTATTTAAAATGACTGCCGCGACTTATCAAGAACAGATTGGAACAGGAAGCGTAGATATTCCAGATAGACGCTACATGGCGCAGATAGCCATAGGGTGGTAAAGTAACTCTTGACGAAATAATTATAATAACTATTGACTTTAAACATCAATAGTTGCTATAATGACGGTGAAAATCAATATTAAGAGAGGTTTAACCGTTAAATGACATTAGCCTACATACGACCGGATAAGAATTTTGACGCCGCTGGTGAACAACTACAGCATATTAACTCTTACGCAATCTCAAATAATCTTACTATTGATGATGAATTTATAGATTACACCTCACAAAACAAACTTCTTCATGAGCGAATTAACGTGACGGACTACTTTCAATCAAAATCAAAATCTACGCTTATAATTTATGACATGTGGGTTTTAAGTACGAACGTACAAGATTTGGTTCAAATGTTTAGTTGTCTGCTCAAGCATGAGTTCAGCGTTCATTTTATTAAACAATCTGTTATAATGACAAGACAGAGTAACGTGATGCTTGTTTTAGGTTTAATCGATCAGTTTCGTCAAATTCTTGAGAATGAATCCAAAAGAGTTATAGGACGCCCGAAAGGGAGTAAATCAAATTCAAAATTTGATAAACACATAGGTGAGATACTTACTCACATTAAAGAAAATAAAAGCGTTAGCGAAATAGCGCGAACTTTAGGCGTAAGTAGAAGTTCGCTCAAAGATTATATTGAGTCCAGAGAGTTAAAGCAGGTGGCGTTTGGTTCGCTTTTACCAAAAGCGCCTCTCGACGCAGAAGAACAGGTGATCAATACCATCACTTGCCCAAACCAGAAATAGGAGTGTTACACAATGGCAAATGAACTGACGGCAAGTCAACTAGATTGTTTAAATGAACAAACGAATGACGCGTATACGAGTACTAAAAAAGGGATTAAAATACCAATGCCTTGGAGATATAAGCGTTATATGGTGTTTGCTCTAGCAACCGTATTCACCTTGGTGCTTCCATGGATAGAAGTTGGAGGAAACCATTTCTTCCTTTTAAGTTTTGACAAACTAAAACTACATCTTGCGTTTATCCAATTTGATATGCAAGAACTTTATTTGATGCCATTTTTACTTATGCTTATGTTTTTAAGCATCTTTGGCATGACGGTTATGGGTGGTCGCGTTTTTTGTGGTTGGGTCTGTCCACAGACGCTTTTTCGAGTCGTTTATCGCGACTTAATCGAAACTAAGATTTTAAAGCTTCGCAAACGCATCAAGAACAAGCAAAAAGAACCCGACATGACGAAGATGGAAAACAAGATAAAAAGCGCTGCCGCCGTAATGATAGCGTTTACGCTCGCATTCGTCGCCGCTGCCGATTTCTTGTGGTTTTTCGTGCCTCCCGAAGACTTTTTTGTATATTTGGCGGATTATGAAAACCATTGGACTCTCATAGGCACTATGATTGCTATCGCTCTATTTTTAACCTATGACATTGTATTTCTTAAAGAAAACTTTTGTATTTACGTATGTCCTTACTCTCGCGTTCAATCGGTTTTGTATGACGAGCACACCATCATGGCGCTTTACGACACTCATAGAGGTGGTGAGATTTACGATGAAGAGCACCATAAACTTTTTACAAAATACAAAGACTTAAAAGTGGTTAATCCAACGGCCGAGTGCAATACATGTGAATCTTGCGTAGACGTTTGCCCTACTCACATTGACATTCGCAAGGGTATGCAATTAGAGTGCATCAACTGTTTGGAGTGCGTTGACGCTTGTACTACCGTTATGGGCAAAATAGGAAAACCTTCTCTTGTCACTTGGTCAAGCGATTATGAGATTGTGGAGAGAAAAGGTAAAACAAAGTACTTTCGTCCCAAAATTTTGGCTTATATGGCTCTTCTCATAGGGATTTCGATTATTTTAGGCTTCATGGGCGGTACAAAAGAGCATATGCTTTTAAATATCAACAAAGAGTCTCGTTTGTACTCGACTAAGCTAATTGCCGATGGAAAAGTTCAAGTGGACAACTCCTACGTTTTCTTGCTTCAAAACACTGAAAACGAGACGATGAAGTTCTACTTTGACATTATCGCTCCAAAAGGAATGGAAGGGAAAATATTGATCGAAAAACCTCTTCAAGCGTTTAGCGCGGTTCCTGGAGTGAAAAAGAAAAAAATCGTCACGTTGAGAACAACCGAGATATTGTCAAATAACGATCAAAAAGACACTATCATCCCAATCACCATACGAGCCTACGCGATTGGCAAGGATGGCAAGGCGAATAAAGACATAACCGTTCTAAGACACTCTACTTTCGTTTTTCCAAAGAAAAGCGTTTTGGATGGTCTAAAGTAATAGAACTTTAATGGAAATAGAGATAAACTTCAAAGGTGTTTTATACCTTTTTGGAGTTTATTTTGTTAAAAAAAGTACTTTTATCTCTTCTGCTTCTCTACTCGACACTTGGCTTTATAGCGCTTCCCCTTCTCTTAAAACAACAACTTATAGAACAAGTTCAATCCCTAACAAAAAGCAAGTTAACCATAGATGGAGTATATTTCAATCCATTTCTATTCAAACTAACAATATCCGATATGAAACTCACTTCGCTAGAAGGCAAGCCGCTAGTGGCATTTAAGTCGCTCTTGCTAGACATTGAACTCTACTCGCTTTTGAACTCCGCCTTGCACGTTAAAGATTTCATAATTACAGAGCCAAAAATATCTCTCGTTTATAACAAAGACCAAACAATTAATCTCTTGAATATTCTAAAACCGCAAGAGCGAACCAAGGAAGAGAAGTCGGACTCGAACATGAAACCGCCTCGGATAATCATAGACAATATCGCGATAGAGCGCGGTGGAGTCTCTTATGAGGACTTTACTCTTAAAGAAGATTTTAGTTTCTCCTTTGACGAACTGGGATTTAATTTGCAAAACGTCGATACGAACGATTTTAACTCAAGCGACGCGAACCTGAGATTTTACTCAACTCTTGGAGATGGCGGATTTGTCGACTTTAAAACAAAAGTCGTTGGTTTTAAACCGCTAGAAGTTAACGGCAGCTTCGATTTTGAAGCGAGTAAACTATACTCGACATGGAAATACATGAAAGAGCGGCTCAATTTGGAAGTCGCGGATGGCAAGATCTCTTGTCACGCCACTTATCATCTAAATCTTGACGATTTAAACGCCACGACCATAGAGAACGTGAATTTGTCATTGGACAAACTTAGGGTTATACCAAAGAACAAAAGCGACGACGTGTTAAATTTAAAATCTTTTTACGTTAGAAACGCGACCATAAAACCTTTTCATCAAGACGTTCATGTCGATAAGATAGGATTGGAGGCGTTTAACGTAAAAGCCAAGCGCGACAAAAGCGGAAACATAGACTGGATGGAGTACGCAAAAGTAAAACAAAAAGAGGGCGCTCAAGATTTAAAAGAGCAAGAGCCTAAGAGCGAGAAGCAGGCTTGGAACGTAGTCGTAGACGCCGTGGCGTTAGAAAAAATATCGCTTGACTTTGAAGATAGTTTTGTACGTCCAAAAGTTACAAGCGCCCTAAATGAGCTTAACGTTTACGCGCAACGCGTAACTCTGGAGGGAAAAGAGCCTTTTAGCTATCAAATAAATCTGTTACTCAACGACGCCTTTAAATGTAAGGCTCATGGCGACGTTATTCATAACGTTTTAAAAGCCAACGCGGACATGTCATGCAGCGGATTTGACTTGGCGCGTTATAGACCATACGTCGACAAGGCGGCAAAAGAAGAGTTGGAAGTTTACGACCTCGCGTTAAAAAGCGCCATAGTTGGGTTTGACTCTCATGTCGAGATAAAGGACTTTAACGACACTATGGGCTTAGTAGTGTATGATACCGATTTTAACGTCTATAATTTTTCCCTGAACAAAAATAGCGATAATGAAAGTCTGCTTCACTTTAAGAGCTTTAAAGTAGAAGGAATTGCGCTTGACACTCTTAAAAAATCTCTCAATATACAAAAAACTTCACTCAATGGACTTCTTCTAAACAGCGCGAGATACAAGGATGGAAGCATAAATCTCAACAATTTAGTCGTTCCAAAAGCGCTAACGCAGAAAAAGCAAGAAGCGACAGAGGAGCAAAGCAAGCCTTTTGAGGTGAGCTTAAATCATTTCGCTTTGAACGACGCAACGGTGGATTTTAACGATAAAGCCCTAACTCCAAGCGTTAGAACTAAGCTCGATAAGACGCAGCTGGACGCTTATGACATAAACTTAAAGGAATATAGCTGGCTAAAGTACGATTTTTCCACTCGTTTAAACTCTAAAGGTTACATCAAATCAGCTGGTAAACTAAGCCACAATCCTTTAAAACAAGAGGGTACGTTTGAGCTCAAAGAGATTAGCCTCAGGGAGTTTACTCCTTACGTACAAGAAAAAGCGTTTCTTAGCGTCGACGATGGAAAACTCTCTCTTCAATCCAAAACGTCCTACTCCGTTTCCAAAAATAGTCCGGATTTAAAAGTAAATGGTCGCATGAATTTGAAAGATTTTTTCGTTAACGACAGTAGAGACGATAGCTCGCTGATGTCGCTCAACAGCTTAAATCTAAAATCATTCACGTTTGAACTCTTTCCAAACAGACTTTACGTGGACGAGTTGGATTTAAACTCGTTTTACGTAGACGCGATGATTGACAAAAACAAAGAGATGAACTTCTCAAAACTCGTTAAACCGTCCAACGCCAAGCAATCAGACGAGAACGCGACGGTAGCGACTTTAAATGATGCGAGCAAAGGCCCCTCGTTCCCTGTAAAAATTTTAAAAGTGAACGTCGCCGCCGGAAACGCTAAGTTTGCGGACTATTCAATTCCTTTGAAGTTTAAAACTAACATACATGACTTAAACGGCGTTATTTACTCCATCTCGAACTCCCCTGACGAAACAAGCTACGTAGACATAAGCGGAGTGGTGGATGAATACGGTTCGACTAAATTAAAAGGGAGCGTAGACAGTTCAAATCCAAAAGAGTACACGGATTTGGACTTCAACTTTAAAAATCTTGAACTGAGCTCTATGAGTGGATACAGCGCGTCTTTCGCGGGGCATGAGATAGACTCAGGTAAGCTCTATCTTGATTTGGGCTACAAAATCCAAAAGTCTCAACTCCTTGGTAAAAACAGCGTGATCATCAAAAAAATCAAACTTGGCAAAGAAGTGGAAGATGAAAACGTCACGGTCTTGCCTCTAGGTTTCGTGATTGCGCTTTTAGAGGACAGCGATGGGATCATCGATATGAACATGCCAGTAGAGGGAGATTTAGACAAACCTGACTTTAAATATGGCGCGTTAGTTTGGAAAACTTTGGGCAATCTAATCACGAAAGCCGTTACTTCTCCTTTTAGATTTTTGGGCTCCATGATGGGACTTGACGGCGCGGAGTTGGAGTTTGCGGAGTTTGAATTCGCTAGCGCGACGATACTCCCCACTGAAAGGGAAAAACTCGACAACATCGCAAAGATGATGACAACAAGACCTAAAATCAACTTAGGCCTTGTTCCCACTTATGACTTAAGTAGTGACAAAAAAGCGCTTCAACGTCAAAAATTGGCTGCAATGGTGAGTGAAAAAAGCGGGAGTAAAAATGAAACAATCCATGAAAACGCCATGACGGTAGAGACGCTGGAGTCCATATATAAAGATATTAAAGCCGACAACCAGCTAGAACTCTTGCAAACTAAATTAAAAGAAGAGCATAAAGACGACACGTACGAGAGAGCCTATTTAAACTCTTTGATTGAATTGTGTAGCGCGATTCAAGACGTGTCAGTAGCCGAATTGGAAGCTTTAGCCACAAAAAGAGTAGACGCGATTATCTCTTATTTGAACGAAGAGAAAAACATAGACAAAAGTAGATTCTTCAACAAAGAGACGATTAAAGTAAACAATCCAGAAGAGTCCTTGGTTAAACTTGACTTAAAAGTGGAAGTAAATTAATACTTTGCTATAATGACCCTTTATAATTAAAATCAATTTAAAGGTAATTTATGGCTTTTTCAGCTCAAAACATCAAAGGAACCATCTCTGGCATCCTTTTTGTCGCCATTTTTGCGGCGGCTGCGACCATGGTCGCGGATATATCATTCGTAAAAAATCTTGGCATTTCTCCTCTTGTCATCGGTATCGTTATGGGTATCTTTTACGCAAACACTCTACACAACCATTTTCCAAGCGAGTGGGGAACGGGCATCACTTTTTCAGGCAAAAAGATACTTCGTTTCGCCATCGTTTTTTACGGTTTTCGCATAACTTTTCAACAGATTATGGACGTTGGAATGAGCGGTTTCATGGTCTCTCTCATCATGCTGAGCACGACTTTCATCCTTGGAACGTACTTGGGGATGAAAATCTTTAAAATGGACAGGGACACTTCGATGCTAACGGCTTCTGGAGCTTCGGTTTGCGGTGCGGCGGCGGTTTTGGCCACTGAACCGGTTTTAAAGGCGGAGGGTCACAAAACGGCGGTCGCCGTTTCCATGGTCGTGCTTTTTGGAACGATTTCAATGTTTTTGTATCCCGTTCTTTACGCGTCCATCATTGAACCGGCGACTGGATTTTTGCACATGACGCCCGAACAGTTTGGCATCTACGTTGGTGGAACCATCCATGAAGTGGCGCAAGTCGTGGCCGTTCCGGCTTCCGTAGCCGGCGCTCCCGTCGACATGGCGAACTCCGCGGTTATCGTAAAAATGACGCGAGTCATCATGATAGCTCCGCTTCTAATCGTTTTGGGAATTTATCTCTCCATGCAAGCGAAAAAAAGCGGCGGCGTCAGCGATGGAGTGAAACTTGTCATCCCTTGGTTCGCCGTTTACTTCATAGGAATGGCAGGCTTCAACTCTTTGCAGTTGGTGCCTCAAAACATAGTCGACGTCATAAACGAGATTGACACTTTCTTGCTGACGATGGCTATGACGGCTCTGGGAATGGGAACTATCTTCGCCAAATTTAGAGGTTTGGGACTCGCTCCAATCTACACGGCGGGAAGCATGTTCGTTTGGCTGGTCGTCGGCGGATTTGTCGTCACCAAAGTGGTAACCGCAATTTTTTAAATCATTTTGCGACAAAACGACTGTTCGTTTTGTCGCAACCTTTAACGTAAATCAAAACCTTCGTACCCTCATCCTCTCGAGGCTCAATCTCCAATGTGAACCCATACTCTTTTACAACGCCTTCGACTATGCCAAGTCCCACCCCGAAACCGCCGCCATAAAGAAGTTTTTTATTTTTGTTTTAGTTATTGTATCTTCACGACTTGAGGCTCCCAATTGTTCTTTATATCTTTAGTCCATGTTTTAATGATTGTTGTATACTTAGCGTTCTTATATCTTTTGCTTCAAATCAGAAATAAAAGAGATTATACGAGGATTTTAAATGATAATTGACAGATTAAACATAACAAACTTCAAAGTTTTTAAAAAAGAAAGTTTTACGTTTAACAATGAAATGAATATTTTTACAGGTATTAATAATAGTGGTAAAACCACGGTATTGGAAGCCATTGCCTTATGGAGTGAATGTTTCAATAAACTGATAAAACAAGTGAAAAAAAAAGATATTGGATTGGCGTTGCAAAATGGTGATTTTAGATTAGGAGACAAAAGTCAAAACTATTTTAATTTTGAAGATATTGTAAGCGTAATTGCATTAGTTGAAATTTCAACATATTTTGAAGAGTGGAATAGTATGATTAAGAGAATAAAAGGATAAGCGATGCAATACGCAATGTTATTTTTAAACGCCCTAGTGGATTTGAGCAACGCCATGGCGCCTTACATTTTGTTTGGTTTGCTTTTTGCCGGAGTCTTGCATGAGATAGTGCCTGACACCTTAGTCACGAAACATTTGGGCAAGAGTTCCATACTCTCGGTCGTAAAGGCGACCCTCTTTGGAGTGCCGCTTCCGGTTTGTTCATGCGGGGTGGTGCCTCTGGCCACAAGCATCAAAAAGAGTGGGGCAAGTAACGGTTCCACCCTTGCTTTTCTTATCTCCACTCCTATAACTGGGGTTGATTCCATACTCGCCACCTATGGAATGTTTGGTTGGGCGTTTACGATTTATAGAGTTGTCACTTCCATGGTCATCTCCATGATTGCCGGAGTTCTCGCAAACTTTTATGGCGAAAAAGGGGAAAAACCAAAACCTACGTTTAGCATGGCTCCAAGCTCTAAACAATCAACTGGTTTCAATTTTGCGGCGTCTCCTTTGCAAAAAAAACCGGCAGCTCAAATAGTTCGCAAAAAATTTTCACTCAAAAGAGCTTTAGTCTACTCCTTTGGAACGCTGCTAAAGGACATCGCTTCTCCTCTTTTAATAGGTTTGCTTCTTGGGTCTATCATCACCTCTTTCGTACCTCAAAACCTAAGTGAAATTCTCATAACGCATAGTTGGTTGTCCTATCTAATCGCCATAGCCATAGCCATTCCAATGTACGTCTGCGCGACGGCGTCTTTGCCCATAGCGGCGGGGCTCATGTTGGCTGGCGTTTCTCCTGGAGCCGCTTTTGTGTTTTTGACCGCGGGACCCGCTACAAATACCGTCACGATAGGGGTTGTAAAAAAGATGTTAGGCGTTAAAACGCTTTACGTCTATCTTGGAACCATCATAATAGGTTCGATTCTTTTTGGATTTGGACTTGATTACATGCTTAAAGACGTTAGCGTGAAAGAGATGATACATATGCATGAAGAGGCGGGAATAATCGCCTGGTCTTCAACTATCGTACTGTGGAGCTTTGTTCTTTACTATACGATTAAGCCCCATATGGCTTCTAAATAAGGTTGGCGTCTCCGATACTTGTTCTGTGTTAATCGTAAGCCTGTTGCCTATGTCTGAAATCAATAACTGCTACGATAAGCTTGTCATCTTTGATAAGATAAAAGAGTCTATAGTTTCCCATTCTATATCTATAATAGCCCTCAAGATTATCTTTTAGTTTTTTAATATTAGTTC
>ERZ889078.569-NODE-569-length-33176-cov-35.213369_pt1 | contig 33176 bp, 27 predicted proteins | sample MGYA00521266_ERZ889078 | MGnify/ENA primary metagenome ERZ889078 (study PRJEB32303, sample SAMEA104408618) | aquatic metagenome | biome: Brackish water; feature: Pelagic; material: water | place: Baltic Sea | collected 2014-06-16T06:34:00 | depth 76,534 m ...
TTGATCGCATTCGGATTAATCCGCTCGGTAATTTAGTCCTGCCACCACCAGACGTCAGGCAGGAACCCGGTCCAATCCCCGTAAACCGGCAATCGTTCAGAATGGCGCAACTCGCGCCTGTGGGCGATGCGACTGACATCAAAATACCAAAGCGGAATAACATAGCGCCCGGTCGTCAGCACCCGGTCCAGAGCGCGGGTTGCCGCGACAAAGTCCTCCTGCCGATCCGAATTAAGAATTCTGGTGATCATTGCATCCGCAGCAGGTGAGTTCATTCCCATATAGTTGCGCGTGCCGGGCGTTGTGACACCTGCCGAACCCCAATAAAGTTCTTGTTCGTTCCCGGGCGACAACGAAAGGCTCCACAGGTTGAAAATCATGTCAAAATCATAAGAGTTGCGGCGCGCCAGATGCTGCACGTCATCGATGACTTTCAGTGTCACTGTGATTCCCAGCCGCTTTAGGGCATCTGCCCACAAACTGGCGATGGCCTCTTGCGAAGAGGCGCGCAGTAAGATTTCAAACGTAAAAGGCGTGCCTTGTTCGTTTTGTAAAACGCCGTTAACCACGTGCCAGCCTGCCTTGGCCAATTCTTTGGATGCAGCCCGCAGGTTTTTCCGGTTACGATCATCACCACCCGAGTTTGGCAGGGCATAAGCGTCAAGCGCACCCGGTGTCAGGCTGTCTTTGAACGGTGCCAACAGCTCGAACACCGCGCCTTCTGCTGGGCCTGAGCCCATTGCCAGTGCGGAATTGTAAAAATAGCTTTGGGCGCGTGGTGCTGTGCCGCCGTTGTTCACGGTGCTGATAAACTCGAAATTGAACGACTTGATCAGGGCATCCCGCACCCGCCAATCTTTGAATATCTCGCGGCGCGTGTTGAACACAAAACCACGCATCCCAGAAGGTCGCCCGTGCCGAATTTCAGATTTCACCACATCACCGGACGTTATCAGTGGAAAATCGTAACGGTCGGCCCATTTTTGGGCGTTAAGTTCGCGGTAAACCGTTAACGCGCCGCCAACAAAGGCCTCGTATATGACGCTGGCATCGGTGAAATATTCATAACGGATTTCGTCAAGATTGTACTGCCCTCGGTTCAACGGCAAATCCCGACCCCAATGATCCGGATTGCGTTTGAAAGACACGAATCGGTTGGTTTCAAAGTCACCCACCGTGTAGGGGCCGCTGCCAATCGGCAGTTCAAGACTGCTATCTTCAAAATTGCGCCCCTCCCAACTGGACTTTTTCAGGATGGGTCGCAGGCCCAATATCAAAGGAAGTTCACGATCCGCCTCGGAGAATGTAAAACGCACCGAGCGCGGGCCGGTTACCTCGGTTTTTGCAATCTTCTGCATCGCAGTTGAATACTTTGGCAGGCCGTCTTGCTGCAAAACCTCAAACGACCAGATCACATCTTCGACGGTAACCGGGCTGCCATCCGAGAATCGGGCTTCGGGGTTCAGGGTGAATTCAACCCATTCACGATCAGCACCGGTCTCAACCGATTCGGCCAAAAGCCCGTAAAGTGTGAAGGCTTCGTCCCAATTTCGCCCCAATAGGCTTTCGTAAACGTGGCTTCCCACCCCCCACGGGGCCCGCCCTTTCCGAATATAGGGATTGAACGAATCAAACCCGCCGCGTTCGCCAAAAACGATTCGCCCTCCCTTGGGCGCATACGGGTTTGCATAGGGTAGCGACACAAAATCAGGTGGTAAGGCAGGTTCACCATACATAGCTATGGCGTGTGTCGGCTTGGCCAGTGCTGTTTGCGGTCCTGCAAAAGCAACAACGAAACATGCGAATAAAGGGATTAAGGCATTTTGCAATCGTGTCATACCGGCAACATTCTTCCATCAGGATCAGGGATTCTAGCCATAGGGTACTGACCTGCCACAAATTTTTCAAATTTTAACTTGGCGCGAAGCAGATCAAGCTCTATAAAGACCTTACTGCTCGATAGGTTTCTTGCCTGTATGAAACCTGCCTCAATAACTTAACGCCCTCTTCGTGAGGGCGTTTTTTTTGTTTAGGTGGTTGGTTTAACCCCTTGTCATAAAACCTTCATAACACTGAATTATCGATGCGGGTAAGCTCAAGCTCAGCGAGGTGAGAATGAACATTCTTGTATTATGCACGGGTAATTCGGCGCGCTCCATCCTGCTTGAATGTTTGCTCAAGGATCTTGGAAACGGGCGCGTCACGGCGTTTTCCGCAGGCTCGCATCCAACGGGTAAAGTTGATCCGTTCGGTCTTGCTGTTCTTGACGCCAAAGGCCATGAAACCAAAGGGCTGACATCAAAGTCATGGGACGTATTTGCCAGTAGCGAGGCACCCAATATGGATGTTGTGATCACAGTGTGCAGCAGTGCAGCTGGCGAAACCTGTCCTATCTGGCCCGGTGCGCCAATACGCGCCCATTGGGGTGTTGATGATCCAGCGGCAGTTATCGGATTGGATCAGGAAAAAGAAGCCGCGTTCAAATCCGCCTATGATCAACTTAAACGTCATGCGGTGGCTTTGATTGCAACACCGTTTGAAAATATGTCACCGATTGCCCTGTCACAACTGTTGAACCGAATCGCAGAGCAGACATGAACCGCAAACTGATCGCCGAGTTTTTAGGAACGATGTTTCTTTTGATCGGTGTCGTCGGGTCCGGGATCATGGGCGATAAATTGTCAGACGGAAATGTTGCCGTGGCACTGTTGGCAAATTCAATTACCACCGGCGCGATTCTCTATGTATTGATCACCTTGCTGGCACCTATTTCCGGCGCGCATTTCAATCCAGCGGTAACCCTGGCCATGGTTCTGCGAAAAGACTGCGCGCTGCCGTTTGCGGCGGCATTCATCGCCGTTCAGATCGCAGGCGGGGTAATTGGCGTTTGGCTGACCCATCTGATGTTTGATCTAACCGTTTTTCAAACCTCAACAACCACGCGCAGCGGAAATGCCCAATGGGTTTCCGAAGTGATCGCCACTTTTGGGCTGTTGCTGGTGATCATGGGCGGTATTCGTTTCAAGCCTGACGCGATCCCGGCACTGGTTGGCCTTTACATCACCGGTGCCTATTGGTTCACCGCGTCCACCAGCTTTGCCAATCCTGCCGTGACCATCGCGCGCAGTTTGTCGAATACCTTTGCGGGCATAAATCCCGGCGACGCGCTGATGTTCATTGTGATGCAAATAATCGGCGCAGGGCTGGCGGTCGGCGTCGCATCGTTTTTGTTTTCCAAGGATTAACTTAGCGATGTAACCCACAGGATGATCGCGTCTTCCTGACTGGTTGACACAACATTATGCCCCATTGCGGCATCGTAATAAGCGCTGTCGCCGCGCCGCATTTCAATCGGTTCATAAAACTCGCTGTAAAACCGGATCACGCCGGACAAAACATATAGAAACTCCTCGCCATCATGGCGAACCCAGCCATTGAATTCAGCGACATCCCTTGCCCGGACCCGCGCCCGATACGGCAGCATTTGTTTGTTTGTCAGGCTGGCAGCCAACAGTTCGTGCTCGTAAGTTGCCGTTAGATGCGGTTTGCCTTCGCCGGATTTGGTGACTGCGATGCGCCCCAGTACTTTGTCGCTTTGCGGCGGGGTGAATAGCTGCGGGATCGAAATACCCAAACCTTCGGCCAGTTTCTTGACCGCATCAAACGTCGGCGACATCTGTTCGTTTTCGATCTTTGACAGGGTCGAGCGCGCCAGACCGGCCTGTTGGGCGGCCTGTTCCAGAGTCCAGTTGCGGGCCTTGCGCAACTCGCGCACGCGTGCCCCAAGATGCAATGGTTGGATCGCCGCGTTTTGACCATCGGCGCGGGCCATACGGATCAGGCTGGGTTCGTCTTTTTGGGTCATGTGCTTTTCTATCGGTAGTGCCTGCCAATAGCCAATGGTAGATTTGGTTGCAACTGCCTCGCGCGACTTTTAAGGAATGCACATGTTGAAGGTTTCTCTGTTCGATCAAGGTCCGCCACCGCCCTGCCCGGCGCCATTTAACATGGCAGCCTATGTGCTGTCGGCCGGGCAAAAAACGCCCGACAAAACCGCGCTGGAGATTTTGTCTTTGGATGGCGTTGAGCGCTGGACCTATGGTGATCTTACCGCAGCCATCATGGGGGTCGCGGGCGGATTGCAAGCGTCCGGCTTGTCCAAGGGTGATCGCATCCTGTTGAGGATCGGCAATCAAATCGACTTTCCTATCCTGTTTCTAGCCTCGATTGCAGGCGGGTTCGTTCCGATCCCCACATCAACCCAACTTACCGAGCCAGAAGTCAGAACGCTGATCAGCGACCTGAACCCGGCGCTGGTGGTCTTTGGTAAGGACGTTCCGTGCCTCAACACCCTAACCTGTTCAGTTATCGGCCCGGAAGACCTGAAAGATTTACGCAATCATCCAGCCGGAGTATTAGATTTCGGCGATCCCAACCGTTTGGCGTATCTGGTGACTACGTCAGGCACCTCGGGAAAGCCGCGCGCGGTTATGCACGCGCATCGGGCGATTTGGGCGCGGCGGATGATGTGGGGCGGTTGGTACGGATTGTCAGCTGATGATCGCCTGATGCATGCAGGCGCTTTTAACTGGACCTACACCTTAGGCACCGGCCTGATGGACCCTTGGGCGATTGGTGCCACCGCGCTTATCCCGGATGTCTCAGTTGCGCCAATTGACCTGCCAGCCTTGATTAATAAAGGCCGGGCCACGATATTTGCCGCCGCTCCGGGAATATATCGCCAAATTCTAAAAGCCAATCACCTGCCTGCCATGCCGACCCTGCGCCACGGTCTTTCAGCCGGTGAGAAACTCAGCCCCGCCGTTAGGTCAAATTGGGAGCGATCAACCGGATGCAACATCCACGAGGCCTTGGGAATGAGCGAGGTTTCAACCTTCATATCCTCTTCACCCAGGCAACCATCTGCAGACGGAGCCTCGGGAAAACCTCAGCATGGTCGACGTGTTGCCGTTCTGTCGCCTGAAACATTTGCGCCGGTTCCAATCGGTCAAAGTGGCGTCTTGGCTGTCTCAAGGAATGATCCGGGACTGATGCTTGGGTATTATGGTGCTGATTCTATGGCCAATATGACCGATGAATGGTTTGTAACTGGCGATATCGTTGCCATGGATAGCGACGCAAATGTCACCTATCAGGGCCGTGCGGATGATATGATGAACGCAGGCGGGTACCGGGTTTCACCGATTGAGGTGGAAACCACATTGAACACCTATCCCGGCATCGTGGAATCCGCTGCCGTTTCGGTTGAGATCAAGCCTGACACATTCGTGATTGCGGCCTACTATCATTCGGACATAGATTTGGACCAGAACACGCTGGCAGCGTTTTGTGCTGAAAGGCTGGCGCGTTACAAATGCCCACGCCTGTTTTTGCGTGTGACAGCGTTGCCCAAAGGGGCAAACAACAAGCTCCAACGCGCCGCGTTGCGAAAAGCGTTTAAGGTGGAAGAATGACCAAGATCGACATCATATCCGACCCGATTTGCCCGTGGTGCTATATCGGCAAGGCAAAACTGGATCGGGCGTTTGCTGCCCGTCCCGGGCATAAATTTGAAGTCGAATGGCATCCCTTTCAACTGAACCCGGAAATGCCACCCGAGGGCATGGATCGGCGCGACTATCTCGAGGCGAAGTTTGGTGGACGCGCTGGTGCAATAGAAGTCTATACAAGCATTGCAAACGCAGCAGAGGCTGCCGGACTTACGGTAAATTTTGAAAAGATAGGTCGCACGCCAAACACGGTGGACGCGCATCGCCTGATCCATTGGGCTGGACTTGAGGGCGTTCAATCAGCCGTCGTGAACAAATTGTTCAACGCCTATTTTGTGGACGGTTTGGATATATCCGACCATCAGGTCTTGGTGGAAATCGCGATTTCAGCGGGAATTGATGGTGAAATGATTGCGAAACTGCTGGCTCAGGATGCCGACCAAGACGGTATCCTCAAACGTGATGCCTATGCTCGTGAAAAAGGCGTGCGCGGTGTGCCCTGCTTTATCGTTGACAACCACTATGTTGTGCAAGGCGCGCAGGATACCGACCTTTGGCAACGGCTGATTGATGAAATCAACGCCAGCCCCGCGAAAGCCCAAGCGTGACAAAACCCGCGTTGCCCTTTGCCGAATTCGTGGCCCTGATTGCGGTCATGTTTGCCATGGTCGCCTTTGGCATTGACGCAATGTTGCCAGCCTTTCCGGAAATCGCCCGCGACCTTGGGTTGACCGACGCCAACCAGGCGCAATTGGTGATAACCACATTCTTTCTGGGGACCGGGATTGGCCAACTAATCATGGGGCCGCTATCGGATGCGCTGGGTCGTAAAACTGTAATCCTCGGCGGATTGTTGATCTATATGGCTGGCTGCGTTATGGCGATTTATGTCGGATCTTTGGAGTGGCTGCTGGCCGCCCGATTCATCCAAGGCGTCGGCGTTTCCGCCCCGCGTACCGTCGCAATGGCCTTGATCCGCGATCTTTATTCAGGTCGGCCAATGGCGCGGGTTATGTCGCTGGCGATGACGCTATTTGTGCTGGTGCCGGCGATTTCCCCCTTGATGGGACAATGGATCATGACCACCTTTGGCTGGCGCTCGATTTTCGTTGCGTTCATACTTTTTGCGATAATCGGTTTCTTGTGGCTTGGTCTGCGTCAACCAGAAACCCACCCGGTTGAATTGCGCCAGCCAATGCGTCTGAAACCCTATTTTGTTGCAATGCGCGAGGTCGCCATGAACAGGGTTGTGATGACCTATACGCTTGCAATGTCATTAAGTTACGGTGCGTTGTTTGCGTATCTCAGCTCGGCACAACAGCTTTATGTTGAAACATATAATGCTGGCACAAGTTTCCCACTTTATTTCGCGGGTATCGCGATTATCTCGGGCGGTTCCGGTGTCTTGAATTCGCTCGTGGTGATGCGGATCGGTATGCGTTCTTTGGCGACATTAGCCTATTTTGTAATGTTGATTGCCTCTATTCTATTCGCGCTGACGCTCTATCTTTGGGATATCCCGCTGGAAACTGCATTTTACCTGTTCTTGTTGTTTTCGGTGATATCCTTCTTCGTGCCAGGCCTGACATTCGGCAACCTGAACGCCCTCGCGATGGAACCAATGGGCCACATCGCTGGCATGGCCTCGGCAGTCATGGGCGCAGTTTCAACGCTTTTGGGGGTGCTGATCGCTGTTCCAATCGGGCTAGCGTATGATGGCAGCCCTATGCCCTTGCTGATCGGTTTCAGTGTCTGCTCGGCAATGTCGCTGACATTGATGCTCAGCAATCCGAAAGACGCTTAAGCGCGTAACATCCGGTTTCAACAACCCACCGAAATAGTCAGAAGCATCGCGAAACCCTTACCGGTCAGGATACCTGCCTAACTATAGATGCGCCAATGTACCGGGGTGCGTTGTTATGAACGCGATGCCGCAGCCAACTCGGCCAGATCACGGGCAATTGCGTACGCGCCTTTGACTTTATCACCAGCTTTTGCCCAATCACGCCGCACGATGATCTTGTTGTCTTTGACTTTCGCCAAGCCACGTTGATCCTGCAAGAATTGCACCAACCCGGCAGGATTGGCGAATTTATCATTGTGAAACTGCACAACAGCGCCTTTCGGGCCGCCATCGAGTTTGGAAATACCCGCACGTTTGCACATTGCTTTTACGCGAACAATATTCAGCAAGGAATTGACTTCACGAGGTAATTTCCCAAATCTGTCGATCAACTCGGCGGCAAATCCTTCCAGTTCAACCTTTTCATGCAACGCTGAAAGGCGGCGATACAGCCCAAGGCGCACATCCAGATCGGGCACATATGCTTCGGGGATCAAAACAGGAACACCCAAATTGATTGACGGTGCCCAAGTATCATCGGCGTCTGACAAGCCTTCAAGGCCGCCGGCTTTCATCTTGGCAATCGCCTCTTCCAGCATGGATTGATACAGTTCGTACCCGACTTCGCGCACCTGACCGGATTGTTCTTCGCCCAGAATATTACCGGCCCCGCGGATGTCCAGATCTTGCGAAGCAAGCGTGAAACCCGCCCCCAAACTGTCTAGCGAACCAAGAACACGCAGACGTTTTTCGGCTGTGCGCGTCAATTTTTGCCGCGGTTTGGTGGTCAGATACGCATAAGCGCGCGATTTGCTGCGCCCGACCCTGCCCCTGATTTGATAGAGTTGCGCCAATCCAAACATATCAGCGCGGTGGATCACCATGGTGTTTGCCGTGGGAATATCCAGCCCGCTTTCGACAATCGTCGTGGCCAGCAGAACGTCGTATTTGCCATCGTAAAACGCGTTCATCCGGTCATCAAGCTCGCCCGCCGCCATTTGGCCATGCGCCTCGACAAATGTCACTTCGGGCACCTGTTCGGTCAAAAACGCTTTGATTCCAGCCAGATCAGTGACGCGAGGTACGACATAGAACGACTGCCCGCCACGATAATGTTCGCGTAACAGCGCCTCGCGGATGGTCACAGTGTCAAATTCGCTGACATAGGTGCGGATTGCCAGGCGGTCGACCGGCGGGGTGCCGATGATGGACAAATCGCGAACCCCGGAAAGCGACAATTGCAGCGTGCGTGGGATTGGCGTGGCGGTCAGGGTCAAAACGTGAACATCAGAGCGTAATTGTTTTAGCCGCTCCTTGTGTTGAACGCCAAACTTTTGTTCTTCGTCAATCACTAACAGGCCTATGTTAAAAAACTTTACGCCCTTTGCAAACACCGCATGCGTGCCGATCACAATATCGACTGACCCCTTTTCCAAGCCCTCGCGGGTTTCATTGGCATCTTTGCCGGACACAAAACGGGACAAAGGGCGAACAGTTATTGGCAGCCCGCGAAAGCGTTCCTCAAATGATTTGAAATGTTGGCGTGCCAACAAAGTTGTCGGCGCAACAATCGCCACTTGTTGTCCACTCATCGCCGCCACAAAGGCCGCCCGCATCGCAACTTCGGTTTTGCCGAAACCCACATCACCACAAATCAGACGATCCATCGGCCGACCACTTGCCATATCAGTCAACACATCCTCAATCGCATGTAATTGGTCGTCAGTCTCGGTGTAAGGAAAACGGGCGCAGAACCGGTCAAGATCGTGTTCGGGCACCTCCAAAACTGGCGCTTTGCGCAGCATTCGTTCCGCCGCGACGCGGATCAAGCGTTCGGCCATTTCCCGGATACGTTCTTTCAGCTTGGCCTTTTTCGCCTGCCACGCACCAGTGCCAAGTCTGTCAAGCAGACCTTCTTCGTGGCCATACCGCGATAATAGTTCAATGTTTTCTACTGGTAAGTACAGCCGATCACCGCCAGCATATTCCAATGCAATACATTCATGCGGCGCACCCATCGCTGTGATGGTTTCCAGCCCGGTATAGCGCCCGATCCCGTGATCCACGTGCACGATCAGATCACCCGGGCTGAGGCTGGTGGCCTCGGTCAGAAAATTTTCCGCCTTGCGCTTGCGTTTGTTTGTGCGGATCAGGCGATCGCCCAGAACATCCTGTTCTGAAATAACCGTCAATCCTCCCGTGCTAAACCCGTGTTCAAGCGCCCAAACTGCAAGAAAGATGCCGCCTTTCCCATCGGGAATATCGCGAAAACTATCGATTTCAACCGCACCTGTAGCACCTTCGTCCCCCAATAGATGCCACAACCTTTCGCGCGCGCCTTCGGAATAAGAGGCAATTACAACCTGCCCGTCGGCGCGAACTGCATTAATATGATCGTTTAAAACACTGAAAAGGCTTACATTTTCAATTTGTCGCTCGGGGGTGAAATTCCGCCCGATACGGCCGCCTGCATCTATAACCCCAAGTCCAAGCCCAAGCGGCAATGCGGCGAACTGGCGAACCTCATGGCCAACAAGTTGCGCCTCGAACGCTGCATCATCAAGATACAACAATCCCGGGGGGCAAGGTTTATAGACTGAATCTAATCGGGCTTTGGCTTTTAACGCTTCACGCCGCGCATCGTATTGATCGGCAATCGTATCCCATCGCACCAACCTTTCCGGCGTTGTTCGATCATCCAAACAAATCGTCGCTGACGGCAAGTAGTCAAAGATAGTTTCCATATGTTCATGAAAATAAGGGGCCCAGTGTTCAATGCCCTGATGTTTACGCCCGGCACTTACGGCCTCGTAAAGTGGATCATCAGTACCTGCCGCGCCAAATTCATGACGGTAATTTTGGCGAAACCGCTGGATTGCTGCCTCGTCCAATATTACCTCGGACACCGGCGCCAATTCGACGCGATCAAGTTTTTCAACGGTGCGTTGGGTTTCCGGGTCAAACCGACGGGCAGCTTCAAGTACGTCGCCAAATAGGTCTAAACGAACCGGGCCTGTTTCGCCTGGCGGATATAAATCAATCAAACCGCCGCGGATGGCATAATCGCCGGGTTCCATAACGGTAGGCGATTGCGTGAACCCCATGCGAACCAGAAAATTTCGCAAGGCGGCTTCGTCTAAGCGGTTGCCGACAGTCGCGGTAAAACTGGCGGTCTGTAAAAGCGTGCGGGCAGGTACGCGCTGGGTGGCAGCGTTAACCGTTGTCAGCAACAGGAAAGGCCGGTCGAAGCCCTGCGCCAAGGTTGCCAATACAGCCATACGTGCCGCCGAAATATCGTGGTTTGGCGACACCCGGTCGTAAGGCAGACAGTCCCATGCCGGAAACGAGAAAATAGGCAGGTCGGGCGCAAAAAACTGTGCAGACTTTCGGATTTCCTCGAGTCTTTTATCATCGCGCGCAATGTGGACTACTGCGCCTTGCTTTTGGCGCACAAGATCCACCAGCAAACGACCGTCAAAGCCTTCTGGCGCGCCTCCAACGGTAATTCTTGGGTGTTTTTCAGGTTTTGACATCAGGTGCCGAGCTATAACAGCGTTTCCAAAAGCCGCAAGCCGGTGATTACAGCACTGTGGCGTTCATATTGTACCACATGCCCCAAAAGGCCGTGATGAAGATCGAAACCATTCCAATCACCTGATTAATCAGACGTTGGCGCGAAAGATGCGCCCGCAAAGCGTGACCGCTTGTTTGCCGCGCCCGGATTAAACGCGCGTTTTGGGTGGATAAAACCGCCACTACACTGAGCGGCGCCAGTAATAGAAAAACCGCCTGCGCCAACTGGATCTTGTAGAAAAACCCAAAAAGCCCAAGCACTGTCAGCACAAAAAAGCCAATCCCAACCAGCCAGACACCGGAAACATCCAGTATATGCAACATCCGGTTACAATTAATCATAACCAGATGTTCGAGGTCATCCTGCGCAGCCCCTTCCTCGGTTTTGCGCGCCCGTGTCACCATATCAAACGGCACACCAAGCGTATAGTGGCTGGTAGATGACCACGTCACGGCCACAACGATCCAATACCAGATGCTGGTAAACGACCTTGTATCAATCAATTCAAAAATGCCTGTATACCAGTCCAAGGTTCAGCCCTTTGTTTTCGGCGGTGCGGCGGACCATAAAGCCTAACGCAGATAATTCCACACGTATTTGGCATTTTCGCTTGTTAAACCGCGCGCCTACATGCGAAAAATCGCAGATTAACTTCAGGAGGTCCAATGCGCCCGACAATCGCCCCCTTTCCGCTTGCCCGGTCGCGCCGTTTGCGGCGCAATCCGACCATTCGCGGACTTGTTGCCGAGAACGTATTGACCGCCGCTGATCTGATTTGGCCGATTTTTGTGCGCGATGGACAAAACACCCGCGAACCTATTGCCTCGATGCCCGGCGTTGATCGGTTGAGTGTTGATAATTGTGTCGCAGCGGCCCATCAGGCCGCCGAATTGGGCATCGGAGTGATGGCGATCTTTCCTTATACCGACGCATCTTTGAAAACCTCGACCTGTGAAGAGGCTTGGAACCCAGAAAATCTTGTGAACCGCGCCACGCGGGCGATCAAAGCAGCACTTCCGGATATGGTCGTCATGCTGGATGTCGCGCTAGATCCTTATAATGCCGATGGGCATGACGGTCTGGTCAAAAACGGTATTATTTTGAACGACGAAACCCTTACTGCACTTGAACAGCAAGCGTTGGTTCAGGCCGAAGCAGGGGCTGATATACTTGGCCCCAGCGATATGATGGACGGTCGCATCGGGGTGATCAGGCGCGTCCTTGAAGGGCATGAATACCAAGATACACTGATTATGTCCTACGCTGCCAAATACGCCTCGGCGTTTTACGGACCGTTTCGTGACGCGGTTGGGGCGACCGGCGCGTTAGTCGGCGACAAGAAAACCTATCAAATGGACAGTGCCAACAGCGACGAGGCCCTGCGCGAAGTTGCCCGTGATATTGCCGAAGGTGCTGACATGGTGATGGTGAAACCGGGCATGCCCTATCTTGACGTGTGCCAAAGAGTAAAAGCTGAATTTGGCGTGCCCACCTACGCATATCAGGTGTCTGGCGAATATGCGATGATCTCGGCAGCGGGAGGTAATGGCTGGATTGATCTGGAAAAGGCCGCAATGGAAAGCCTTTTGGGCTTCAAGCGGGCTGGTTGTGACGGTATTCTGACCTACTTTGCGCCCTTGGCGGCCAAACTGTTGCGCGCACAGGCATAAATCAGCCAAAGGCCAACTGATTGTTGAACTGATCCGTGACAGCGATTGAGAAATACCCTATACTTAGGGGTGATCCGGCACCTAAGACCGAGATAGAGCAGCATCAAGGATAAACCCATGAACAAATGGACTCGCCGTGCATTTTTGGCAGGTGCAGGCACCAGTGTGGCCGCCTGTGGCAATGGCATTGGTAACAACCGCGGCAGCCGCATCGACTATCGCGTCGATCTGGCGTTGAATCAAATGTATGATGAAGTGCCCGGCTCGCGTGATCTCGCGGACCGCGCAGTCGGGATGCTGGTGATGCCAACCGTGACCAAAGCCGGTTTTGGCTGGGGCGGAGCATATGGCGAAGGTGCGTTATTGATCGGCGGTGCGCCGGTGGATTATTATTCAATCGCCCAAGGCAGTTGGGGCTTTCAGCTTGGCTTGCAACAATACGCACATACGTTGTTCTTTATGAATGAAAACGCATTGTCGGATTTCCGTTCGTCGGCTGGCTGGCAAGTTGGCGCAGATGCGGAATACGTGCTGAAGAATCAGGGCGACAGTATTGGAATTGATTCAACCAAACTGCGCAGCCCGGTGATTGCGGTTATTTTTGGACGTGCTGGTTTGCAGGTTGGCGCAACTTTGGCAGGCACCAAATATTCACGGATCATCCGCTAGCGCCTAACAACATTAAGACAACCTCATACGCATCGAGACTCTAACAGAATAACAGTCCCGATGTGTTTAAGCTTTGTCCGCCGCGCGCAACCGCCGGATCAGGCTGGACGTATCCCAGCGACTGCCGCCCATTTTCTGCACGTCTTTATAAAACTGATCCACCAGCGCCGTTACCGGCAGGCTGGCGCCATTATTGTCGGCCTCGTCAAGGCAAATGCCCAAATCCTTGCGCATCCAGTCAACTGCAAACCCCATGTCAAAGAAATCATCCAGCATGGTTTTATATCGGTTCGACATTTGCCAGGATCCAGCCGCGCCGTGTGCAATCACGTCAACGACCGCCTGCCCGTCAAGGCCGGCCTTTTCGGCAAAATGCAAGCCTTCTGACAATCCTTGCAGCAAACCGGCAATGCAGATTTGGTTGACCATCTTGGTTAATTGTCCAGAACCAGACCCGCCCAGCAATTTGCAGGCTTTTGCATAAGCGTCAATTATGGGTTCGGCCCGACCATAAGCCACAGCGTCACCACCGCACATTACGCCAAGCGCGCCGTTTTCGGCCCCCGCCTGACCACCTGACACAGGTGCGTCAATAAAGGAAAATCCGTTTACCGTAGCGATGGTTGCCAATTCGCGCGTTACCACCGCCGAGACCGTTGTGTGATCAACGAAAACCGCACCCTTTGCCACGCCAGCAAAGGCCCCGTCAGACCCTAGCGTTACCGAACGCAAATCGTCGTCGTTGCCCACACATGTGAATACAAATTCAGCCCCACTCGCCGCCTCGGCCGGAGTTGCTGCCTTCTGGCCGCCATGTTTTTTTACCCAAGCATCGGCCTTGGCGCCGTTGCGATTATAGACGGTGACGTCATGGCCAGCGGCGACAAGATGCCCAGCCATTGGATAGCCCATTACGCCCAAGCCGATGAATGCAGTTTTAGCCATGATTTTCCCCGATGATCGTTTGTACCAAAAGGCATGGCCTGCTAGAACGGCGCGGTCAATATGGAACATCTAAATGCAACTGACTTTCCGCTGGCTTATGCGGCTGTTTATCGGGCTTTCGGGCTTTTTGATTTTGGCTGCAATGCTGGCCTATTATCTGGCCTCGCAATCTCTACCGGATTATTCGAAAGATCGGGCCGTAAAAGGGTTGATTGCACCGATTGAGATCGTGCGCGATGTGCACAATGTGCCGCATATTTTCGCCGATCATGACCGCGATGCATTTTTTGGCCTTGGTTATGCACATGCGCAGGATCGTTTGTGGCAGATGACGTTGCTCAGGCGAACCGCTCAGGGGCGTCTTTCCGAGTTGTTTGGCGAGCGAACTTTGGAGCTTGATTTCCTGCTGCGTCAACTTGATCTTTACGGTGCGGCGCAGAAATCTGTTTCCGTGCAGGATCCGGCGACAACTATGGCGCTAAAGGCTTATGCCGACGGTGTGAACGCCTGGTTGGAGGCTGTGCGGGATGATGCTTTGGGGCGTGGTGCGCCTGAGTTTTTCATTTTCTCCCGGCAGATCGCGCCGTGGCAGCCTGCGGATAGTCTTGCTATCCTCAAGGTTATGGCGCTGCAGTTAAGTGGTCATTTGTCAAACGAGGTTTTGCGTTCTCGCCTTTCCTTGGTGTTATCGAACGCGCGTTTAAGTGATATTTTACCGGATGCGCCTGGCCCCGGCGGCATCGCCCTGCCCTCTTTCGCCAGCTTATTTCCCAGCCTTCCACGCGTCGACCAGGGCGCCAGCCAGGTCAGGCAAGCATTTGATCCGGTTCCAGACTTTGATATGGCAGGAGCGTCCAACGCTTGGGCAGCAGCCCCTTCACGTTCTGCCAATCAAGGCAGCCTTTTGGCAAATGACCCGCATCTTGGCTTTACCGCCCCGGCAATCTGGATGCTGGCACGGCTGGAACTACAGTCCGGTGATGTGATCGGCGCAACAATTCCGGGCATGCCTTTGATTCTTAGCGGTCGCAGCGCAAAACTGGGCTGGGGGATCACGTCTGCCTATCTGGACGATCAGGATTTGCTGATCGAAAAATTGAACCCCAACAATGCGACCGAGTATCTGACACCGAACGGATTCAAACCCTTTGTCACCAAAGATGTAACTGTCACTGTTAATGGCGGTAAAGCCGTTACGCGCACCCTGCGCTGGACCGAGAACGGCCCGGTTCTGCCTGCCAATCGCTACAATCTTGAAAAGATCACGCCCGAGGGACACGTCGTTTCGTTGCAATGGACGGCCTTGGATCCAAGCGATAAATCCATGTCGGCTGCGATGAAAATGATGCATGCCCCGACTGTCGCCCTAGCAATCGACGCAGCGCGCGATTTCGTCGCCCCGGCACAGAACCTGACACTGGTCGATAAAACGTCAATCGGCTTTCAGATGATCGGCAAAATGGCCAACCGTCCGGCTTTACACCAAAGTCAGGGGCGTCTTCCAACTGCTGGCTGGCTGGCGGAAAACCTTTGGGCCGGGTATCTGCCCTATGAAAATAACCCGCGCATCATTGATCCGTTGGGCGGTCTGGTCGCCAACACCAACAACAAAACCGTCGACCGGCCGTTTCCAAACCATGTCAGTTTTTCCTGGGGTGACTCGCAACGCATCGAACGGCTTCGCAAGCTGATGGGCAATCGGCTGGTCCATACTCGCGCCAGTTTCATCGAAGCACAGCTAGATCAGGTCTCCTTTTCCGCCCGCGCGCTTTTACCGTTGATTGCCAAGGATCTGTGGTTTGCCAGTGATGCTGATCTGCCGACCACAAGTGCCCAGCGTCGCAAAAAGGCGCTGGCGCTGCTGGCTGACTGGAATGGCGAAATGAACGAGCATTTGCCGGAACCTCTGATCTTTACGGCTTGGATGCGGGTTTTGCAGGATCGTTTGATCAAGGACGAAATCGGCTCGATAACGGTAGACTTCACCCACTACGATCCGGTTTTTCTGGAACGGGTTTTCCGAAATCTGGACGGTGCGTCGGTGTGGTGTGATGTCGTTCAATCGACGGCCATCGAAACATGTACCGAAATAGCGCAGCTTGCGCTGGACGTCGCCCTTGAAAACCTCTCGCAAATCTATGGTCTCCGGGTCGAAAGCTGGCGTTGGGGGGATGCGCATATAGCGCTGCAAGATCATTCGACTTTAGGAAAAATTCCGCTGCTGGGTTGGCTGGTGAATATCCGCCAATCAACGTCAGGCGGCGACAACACCTTAATGCGCGGTCGTACAAGCGGCTCGGGCGACAATCCTTTTGCCAACGTGCACGGTGCCGGGTATCGCGGCGTCTATGACTTCGGAGATCCAGACGGTTCGGTCTTTATCATCTCGACCGGGCAAAGCGGGCATTTCCTGTCGCGGTTTTATGATGATCAAGCCCAGTTATGGCGGCGTGGTGAATATATTCCGATGTCGCTTGATCCGGCCTTGGCACAAGCTGCCGCTGTCGGGATATCGGTGCTGTCACCAAAGCGGTGACTGACTCCTAAATATTCAAAAACCGGCTTTTCTGTTTTTCGGTCCAAACCACGTCAAATGTGTACCCGGCTTCGGTTTGGGTTTCAGTTTGAACAACATGCTGGTCAAACAACCACGCGCGTTGGCGGCCATCCGCAAAGGCCAAACTGATTTGTTCGCGCAGTACCGGCTCGGCCATTGCCTGATCGATCGCTGCGCGCAATAGATCCATGCCTTCGCCGGTTATCGCCGAGGTGGCCAGAATACTGGGGCTTCTGTCAGCAATCACATTCAACGCAGCCCGTGCAACGTCATCAACAAGGTCAATCTTGTTCCAGACTTCGATCATGGTGTCGCGGGCGCGGTCTGAAATCCCCAAATCGGTCAAAATATCCGCGACATCGGCGGCCTGTTGTTCGGTCTCCGGATGCGAGATATCGCGGATATGCAGGATCAGATCGGCATCCAGTACCTCTTCAAGCGTGGCACGGAATGCGGCCACCAATTGCGTTGGCAAATCGGAAATGAAACCGACGGTATCCGACAAAATAATGTCATGTTCACTTGGCAAACGAACGGCACGCATGGTGGGGTCAAGTGTGGCAAACAACATATCCTTGGCCAAAACTTCGGCGCCCGTAAGGGTGTTAAAGACCGTCGATTTACCAGCATTGGTGTAGCCAACCAAAGCCACAATCGGATAGGGGATTTTCTTGCGCGACACCCTGTGCAAGGCGCGGGTTTTGCTTACTTTTGTCAGTTGCCGTTTTAGTCGAATTATCGCTTCGTCGATCTGGCGACGGTCGCTTTCAATTTGAGTCTCGCCCGAGCCACCAACAAAACTCAGCCCACCGCGCTGCCGTTCCAAATGGGTCCAACTGCGCACAAGGCGGGTTTTCTGATAGGACAAGGCAGCAAGATCAACCTGTAACACCCCCTCTTTGGTGCGCGCCCTAGCCCCGAAAATTTCCAGGATCAGACCGGTTCGATCAAGTACTTTGACTTTCCATTCCCGTTCAAGATTGCGCTGCTGGACCGGCGAAACAGGTCCGTCCACAATAACCAAACCGATCTCGTTGTCTTCGATCAATTGCTTTAGTTCTTGTACTTTGCCAGTGCCGAACAAAAACTTTGCCTGGGCTTTTGGCAAGCGGATCACCAGTGCGTCGACGACCTCAAGCTCAAGTGCATGTGCCAACGATACAGCTTCGGCCAGCGCGTTTTGCGCAGTGCGTCGGCTGTCTCGCCTAGCGAAATCGGGGTGCAGTACGAGGCTACGCATGCATCCGGGTGCTTATAAAGATCAAGTTCCGTCGTCGCCTTCATAAAGGCTTACCGGTTGCGACGGCATGATTGTTGAAATCGCACTTTTGTAAACCAGTTGCGATTGCCCATCCCGCCGCAACAGCACACAGAAACTGTCAAACCAGGTGATCACGCCCTGTAGTTTCACTCCATTGATCAAGAAGATCGTCACCGAGATTTTTGATTTTCGAACATTGTTCAGAAATGCGTCTTGCAAGTTTTGTTTATCGGCAGCCATTTTTTTCAGCCTTCAGTTTTATTACCGCAGCCTTTGGCGACTACTGGTTTTATCTTTATGCTTCGAATATGGCGTTGCTTATCAAGGATTTCCAGCGCAAAACCCCAAAAAATGCGGCTTTTTATTCACTTTTTGCTATCGTCGCCAGAATTCCGGGTTCAAAAGTGCAATAATTGCCAGGGTTTCGAACCGGCCAAGCACCATTCCGACGCATAATATCACTTTAGCCCAGATATTTAGCGCCCCATATTCAGCACCATTTTCAAGAACGGCTGCGGCCAAAGGCCCCGTGGTGCTAAGCGCAGATGTGCCAAACGCCAGACTTTCCTCGAACGTCAGGCCAGAAAGTCCAAGCGCCAGCATCACCAGTGCCGTGGTGATCGCAAACAACATAAAAAACAACCACGCGACATAAGCGCCTTCGCGGCGAATATGTCGAGCGGCCCCGCCAGCGCCAGCGACCGACCTTGGAAAGCTGAGTTTCTGTAATTCACGGGCGCCGTGTTTATAAAGCGCGTAAACCCGCAGCAACTTGATCCCGCCGGCGGTTGTTGCAATCCCGCCCCCCATAACCGACAGACCCAAAAGTGCAATCCTCGTACTTTCAAGCCCGGACCAAAGCTGGCTGTCGTGCCAACTGGTACTGACAAAACCGGTGGTCGTTAGGAACGACAAAACGGTGAACACGCTGCCCCAGGCGGCACTCAACGCCTCAGGAATGTCTTTTTGTTCGCTCAAGTCCAACGCGCCAAGCCAGTGCCTGAGAAACAACAGCATTGGCAATGTGGTCACAAACGCCAACGCCAACTTGAATTCGTGATCCTGCCAGATAGTCCTTAATTTTGGCAGCGTTCGGTCGGTCGGCAAAAGTACCCGCGACACCGCGAATATCATGAAAATGAATATCAGGGCTTCGCCTCCGTAGCCGACCATCATTCTGCCGCTGTCACCGGTTGAGGTTATCCCGCTGGTTGACAGGGTGGCCATGGCCAACACGGCCGCAATGAACGGTCGTTCGCCCAGCAGCGTCAAAGCCAAAGCAAGAACCGCAGTGGCAGCCAAATAGACCGGCGCCATGCGCCACGAAAAACTGGCAAGTCTTTCCGAAACATCTGCCGCCCTGATTTGCGAAATGCTGCGTGATGGGTTGACCGCGGGTTTGATTGCATAAACTTCAAATCCGCCCAGGTTCATCGGTGCAAAAATCGCCACCGCGCTTAGCAACATCAGAAATCCGCCCATCCACCCCACTAAGGCACGCCACAAATGGGTCGGCTCGTTCAAGCGGCTTGCATCGTCAAACAATGATGCGCCGGTTGTCGTCAGGCAGGAAAGCATTTCAAAATAGATGTCAAATGCACTGGCACCAGTATGCAAGAACAACAATGGAATGCCCAGAAATACCGGCAATACCAGAAACGCCGCCAACAGATGAATAAGCTGCGTGTGTGCAGTTCGCGCTGGCGGGCGGTTCAAAAGCGCAAGGCCGATCAGGGCGGTCAGCAATAAAATCAACAACCCGCTATGGAGGAACACCCGGGCGGTGAAAAAGTCGCCAATCCGGATAGCATGCGCCATTGGGACCAACATTGAGACAGCGGAAATCGCCATCAAAATCACCAGAAACGGAAGTTTCAGCAGAACTTTCATCGGCTAGAAAAAGTCGATACTGACCTGAAGCAACCGTTCTACTTCGGGTACGTCCTGGGCCATACAAAACAGCGCAATTATATCCCCCTCTTCGATTTTGGTCGAAGCATTGGGTTTGATAACCTTGTCACCTTTTTTGATTGCGCCAACCAAAACACCTTCGGGAAATTCGATGTCGCGGATGCGTTTGTCGGCGATTGGCGACGGCGACATAACCTGCGCCTCGATAATTTCGGCCTCGGCATCGCCGATAGAATAAACCGCGCGCACCCGGCCATGGCGAATATGTCTTAGGATTGACGACACAGTAGTTGCACGCGGGTTAACAAATGCGTCGATGTTTAATGGCCCCATCAGCGATGTAAGGGTCGGATCATTTACCAGCGAAATTACCATCGGACAACCTGCGGCTTTGGCGCGTGCGGCGACCAGCAAGTTGGTTTTGTCGTCGTCCGTGACCGCCAGCAGAGCATCGACTTTGTCAATGTTCGCTTCTTGCAGCATATCCATGTCAAGGCCGTCGCCGTGCAAAACAATCGTCCGCTCAAGGGCGTCAGCGGCAAATTCGGCGACCCGGCGGTCACGCTCGATCACTTTGGCACGAATTCGATCCGAGCTGTTTTCAAGCTGCTTAGCCACAGCCAAGCCGACGTTACCACCGCCAATAATGATGACCCGCTCGCGCTTTTGGGCTGACTTGCCGAAAATCTCAAGCGTGCGTCCAAGATCTTCGGTATGGGTGAAAATATAGACCTGGTCTTTGGCAAATAACTGGTCGCCGGGCTCGGGCGCAAACAAAGTTCCGTCGCGACGAATTGCAACTACGACGGCGCGTAAAGTGGAAAACAGCTCGGTTAACTGTCGCAGAGGCGTGTTCAAAACTGCGCAATGATCGTCAAGCGACACGCCGATCAGCTGGGCTTCGCCATCTAAAAACAGCTCTGTGTCGAATGTCGCAGGGGCCCTAAGGCGTTGCAACGCGGCCTCGGCCACCTCTCGCTCCGGACTGATGACCACGTCAATCGGCATATGTTCGCGCCGATAAAGGTCTGAATAGATTGCGTCATGATAGCTTTGCGCCCGCAAGCGCGCGATTTTTCGCGGAATCGAAAAAATCGAATGCGCAACCTGACACGTAACCATATTCACTTCGTCGGAATGGGTTGCGGCAATAATCATATCGGCATCACGCGCGCCTGCCTGTTCCAATACATCGGGGTATGAAGCAAAACCGATGACGCCGTTTACATCCAGCGTATCCGTCGCCCGCCGTACCAGTTCGGCATTTTGGTCCACCACAGTTACATCATTTTTTTCAGCAGAAAGATGGCGGGCGATTTGCCAGCCAACCTGACCAGCCCCACATATGATGACCTTCATTGGGGCTCCTGCCACCGCTGGGAAATTTGCGCCAATTTCGCCGATTGGCAGCAAAAGCGCAACGTCTGAATGTCCGGTCGTTGACACAAACGGTTTCGCGGCGTATCGCGTCGATCAAGGGTTTGGGCCCCTGCCGCCTGCAAGCATCTGCTTTGGTGAAGCCCCGAGTTTTTTCACGTCATCCAATCACTGCCACTGGCGGAGGGATGGTAACGCAGGCACCTCTCGCGAACCCGCATCGGCAGGAACGGATTGTTATGACCAATATGCAACTATCTATAGAGGCCCTAAAAGCACAGGCCAAGCGCCTCAGGGCCGAACTTGCCGCCCAAGGCATCGACATGACCCATTCGCAAACCCTTGAAGCCATTGCGCATCAACATGGATCCAAGGACTGGAACACGCTGTTTGCCAAAATTGGAAACCGACCCGCCTGCCCGGTTTGGCTGGGTCAGGTTGTCACCGGCAAATTTATGGGCCAGCCTTTTATCGGTGAAGTGATAGGTGTGCGCAACTTGCCCGGCGATCTATTTCATGTCGTTCTGGATTTTGATGAAGCAGTGGATGTCGTGACATTTGACAGTTTTTCGAACTTTCGAAAACGCGTTCAGAATGTGATCACATCACAGGGCCGCACCGATGCGCGAACCTCAAACGGTCAGCCGCATCTGGTTCTGGATATTTGAAGGGTCGGGCGTTTTTTGGCGTATTGTCAGCCGACGTGGTGGAAATCTAGGGCTTAATCGTCCTCGTCATCGATTTCTGCCACGCGGGCACCGGATTTGCTGGATGTCACCACATTCAGTGATTTTAGTTTGCGGTGCAACGCTGAACGCTCCATGCCGACGAAACTGGCGGTTCGCGAAATATTACCGCCAAACCGGTTGATCTGGGTCATCAGATATTCGCGTTCAAACATTTCCCGCGCCTCGCGCAGCGGCAGTGTCGCCAGACTGCTGGGAAGCGCCATACCGCCTTCGCTGCGTCCGCCGCCGTTGCTTTCCGGCAGTTCTTCGACGTCAATTTCCCCGCGATCGGGGCCCAGAATCAATACGCGTTCGATCACGTTCTTTAACTGGCGCACATTGCCGGGCCACTGCATGGTTTGCAGCAAGGCTTCTGCATCTTGGGAAATACTCCGCAACGGCAGGCCCTGACTTCGGTTCAATTCGGCAATAAAATGGCGCGCCAGTTCGGGTATATCTTCTCGACGAGTTTCAAGCGACGGCACTGAAATGGGTACAACATTCAAGCGATGGAACAGTTCTTCGCGGAACCGCCCTTGACGAATTTCGGCCTGTAAGTCTTTGTTTGTCGACGATATTACCCGTAAATCAACCCGAACTTTGTCAGACCCTCCGACCCGTTGAAATTGTTGCTCCACCAGCACCCGCAAGATTTTCGACTGCGTGCCAATCGGCATATCTGAAACTTCGTCAATGAACAAAATCCCGCCATGCGCCTGTTCCAAAAGACCCGGTTCAAAGCCCCTTTCGGCACTCTCGCGCCCAAACAAAACCTCCTCCATCCGATCCGGGGATATGGAGGCAGAATTCACCGAAATGAACGGATTGCGCGCCCGGTCTGAATTGGCATGAATATACCGCGCGGCAACTTCTTTACCGGATCCGGCAGGGCCAGTTAACATAATGCGCCCGTTGGTGCGCGTCACCTTATCAAGGTTTGATTTTAGTGCCTTAAAGGCCGAACTTGTACCAATCATCACCGAAGAAGTAACGTCGTGCACCTTCAATTTAGCGTTTTCGCGCCGCAGACGCGACGCCTCCATTGCGCGGGCGATCACCAGCATCAGTTGATCAATATTAAACGGCTTTTCGATGAAATCATACGCACCCTGCTTTACCGCAGCCACAGCGATCTCGACATTCCCATGCCCGGAGATAATAACCACCGGAATATCTGGATTATCACGCTTAGTCGTCTTGAGAATATCAATCCCATCCATGCGGCTGTCTTTCAACCAGATATCCAGAATTATCAAATCAGGCGGATCGGCATTAATTTCCCGCATACAGCTGTCGCTGTCGCCTGCTTTTCGGGTTGTATACCCCTCGTCGATCAAGATATCCGAAACCAATTCGCGGATGTCCTTCTCGTCGTCTACCACCAAAATGTCGCCCATATTTAAGTCCTCTACAGCCGTTTAGGCCACTTTCTTGTTGTTCTGCTTAGGTTTTTCTGTCGCCGTATGCGGTAAATTAATCCGCGCCATTGCGCCAAACCTTTCGCCCCGCACAAACGGTTCCGCGTCAACCAATTCTAAAGTTCCGCCATGTTCCTCGATAATCTTCTTCACAATCGAAAGGCCAAGTCCGGTCCCCTTTTCGCGGGTCGTTACATAGGGCTCGAATAATCGTGCGCGATTTTCCGGAAGACCTGCGCCATTGTCCGAAATTTTGATTAAAGTCGCACCATCCGCAAGTGTAACAGTAATTCGGATTTCCGGATTATAGCCCTGATCTATTTCTTTATTAGTATATGTTTCAATAGCTTCTCCAGCATTCTTAATTAAGTTAATCAGCGCCTGTGAAATCATCGTGGCGTCAATATTACCCCAGATTGCGTTGTGATCACACTCGATACTAATCTTCACATGCGGTAAAGCGGCCTCCTGCAATGTCACCGCATCGCGCACCAATTTAACGATGTCATTTTGCTGACGGTCAGGTTCGGGCATGCGCGCAAATTTCGAGAATTCGTCAACAATGCGCCTGAGATCAGAGGTTTGGCGAATAATAACATCAGTATATTGCGCCAGCGTCGCGACATCAATGCCAGGTACGGTCCTGAACTTTCGCATCAAACGTTCGGCCGAAAGTTGGATCGGCGTCAACGGATTCTTGATTTCATGCGCAATCCGGCGCGCCACGTCGCCCCATGCGGCCATTCTTTGGGCCGAAACCAAATCAGTAACGTCGTCAAACGTGACAACATAGCCTTCGACATTACCACGATCGTTTTTCCGCGTGGCAATCCTCAGCAGCAAATTTTCACCACTGCCAGCCCGGGTGAGTTGAACTTCTTCTTGGGTAACCTGCCGGCGCCCCTCGTTCAATTCATTGAAAAGATAGGCAAATTCCGGCACCGCATCTTTCAGCGCCACGCCGCTTTCGTGTTCGGGTCTAATGTCCAGCAGACGCCTTGCGGCCGCATTAAGGAACTCGATCTGTCCAGCGGGGTTCAGACCAATGACTCCGGTTGAGACGCCAGTCAACACGCTGTCAAATAGCCGGCGGCGTTGTTCTGTGTGGTGGTTTGTATCAATCAACGTGTCGCGCTGGGATTTCAGCTGTTTGGTCATTTGGTTAAAAACCCGGCTGAGCATGGCGATTTCGTCATCGCCCTCTTCTTCCTCCACCCGGATTTCAAGATCGCCCGACCCAACCCTTTGCGCGGCACCAGCAAGGCGTCCAACCGGGCGCGACAAACGCTCTGCAAACCAAAGGCCCAGCCATACAGCGGCCAGAATGACAATGACCGCGAAACCAAGATAGAGTAGCCCAAATTCAAACAGCAACCGCCCCCGATCGCTTTCAAGCTGTTGATAAAGCGCAACTGTTTGTTTGGTTTCATCCAGAAGACTGAGGATTTTTCCATCCACGACCCGGCTGATATAAAGGTATCTGTCCGAAAACGCGTTCAGTGATATCAGCGCGCGAAATTCGCTGTTTTCCCAATCCTGGATAACCACAACTTCACCAGAAGCCGCGCGGTCAATTTCCGCCGTACTGGGCTGCTCATAATCAAACAGGTAACTCCGGTCGCCGCGCGCCTTTAACGCGCCTGCTCCGTCGATCACATAGGCTTCGCGCAAACCACGTTGGACCTGCTTTTGCCCCTGTGCCAAAATCAGGCGGATGTCCGGATCCGTCAGCAACGGGTTCACCCGTTTGCTTTGGTCAAGGAAAGCCTGTAACGCCTGCGCGTCGTTAATCAGCCCGTCGCGGTGCTCCTGCTCATAGGCTTGTGCCGCGGCAAGCGAATTGCCGACGACCTGGCGAACCCGGTCAGAAAACCATCCTTCGATGCCAAAATTTACAGTCGCCGTGGCAAAAACCGCAACGACCACCGTTGGGACGAGTGCCATCAGGGCAAATACCCGTGTCAGCCGCAAATGCAGTCGTGATCCAGCCGATTTTGCCCGTCGCGCCGCCACCATCTGAGCAATGCGTTGAATGACAAGTGCGGCAACCACCAGAATGTAAACAAGATCGCCCAAAAGGACAAAACGCAACAACCGCGACGATGCCGCCTCGACAAATCCACCAAGCACCGAAAATGTAAGAACCACCAGCAGTGGCCCTAATACAACGAGGCTGAGGGTCCCAAAGTTGCGGACTCTACGTTGCTTGAGGAACCTATTGGGTTTGTCCCAAAATGACGTTGGGGCGATGGAAATCACGTTTCTAAACCAAATTTGGCCAGCCATCTGCGGCCGGATGGGCCGAAAAGGTCTGGCAAGTTGCTGTAACCAGCTGATTCCACTGCGTCAGGCACACAATCCACTCTGAAAAGACACAATTACTGTGGTATTCTTACATCAATTTCCGCCGACGAGTCACGTGAATATCCAGATCAATCACCTTTTTTCTAAGCGTATTTCGATTGATGCCCAGTAACTCGGCGCATTTCGCCTGATTGCCGCCGGACGCATCCAGGGCGATTTCAAGTAACGGCACCTCCAGCTCACGCAAAATACGGTTATATAGGCCCGAAGGCGGCAATGCGTCGCCATGTAAATCAAAATACCGACGCAGATGGCTGGCAATTGATTCTGACAGCTTTTCCGTACTTGTGGGTCGGATTGCCTGTTGATTTTTCACGATCGGCCCCAAAGCGACTGCGACATCCGCCCCGCTGATCACGGCCTCAGGGCAGGTTACGCCCAACCTGCGAATGAGGTTTTCTAACTGACGCACATTTCCCGGCCATGCGAAATGACGCATTTTTTCGACCGCTTCGCTGCTTAGTGTTTTTGCTTCATTGGTGTCGCGATCGGGCCGCGATAAAAAATGTTCCGCCAGCGGTACGATATCGTCAACCCGCGCCCTAAGCGGCGGCACGTTCAGGGAAACGGCGTTCAGGCGATAAAATAAATCACTGCGAAACCGGCCGTCCGCCACTGCTTCAGCAAGATTTTGCTGGGTGCTGGCAATCAGACGCGGGGCGGTTTCACCCAAAGCATCCAGCGAGCGCACCAAACGCGACTGCGCCTCGGCCGACAGATCACCTATTTCATCAAGCAACAATGTGCCATTTTTGGCACGCGCCAAAAGCGAATGAACCGCGTCAAGTTGTTCAAGTTCGGCGGCACCTGCCACCACAAAGGCAAGGCTTCGCCTGTCGCTATAGTCGTGAATAATTTTAGCAATCAGTGATTTTCCGGTGCCACTTTCACCGGCAATCAAAACCGATAAATCAGTATTCATCACCCGCGCGATCAGGCGATAAATTTCCTGCATCAAAGGTGTGCGACCGATCAACGGCAGGTCATCGCGCGCGCCGGCTTCTGGCTGTGGGCGAGCCTGTTGACGCTTGCGATCAAGCGCGCGCGCTGAGCGCTTCATCAGATCGGGCAGGTCGAATGGCTTTGGCAGATAGTCATAGGCCTCGGCTTCAGCCGCTTGGATCGCCGTCATAATGGTGTTTTGCGCTGAAATGATAATCACCGGCAAACCGGGGCGCATTTTTGCAATTTTAGGCAGCGTTTCCAAGCCATTACCATCCGGCATTATAACGTCGGAAATCACCAGATCGCCGCGCCCCTCGTCAACCCAACGCATCAAAGTATTCAACGACGCGGTTGCGTGCACCCGACAACCGGCGCGGGTAAATGCTTGAGTTAGTACGGTGCGAATTGTGCGGTCATCGTCTGCGATTAAAACGGTTCCATCCATCAGATTGTCTCTCCAGCATTTTTGGGCGCAATCGGCAGGGATATCCGAAAACTCGTCCGTCCGGGTTTGCTTGTCAGCACAATTGTGCCGTTATGTTCAGTGATAATCTTACTGACCAGCGCCAGCCCCAGACCGGTGCCATTTTCTCGGGTGCTAACAAAGGGGTCAAACACGCTGTCGGCAAGGGCCTCGGGAATGCCCGGACCGTCATCAATCACCTCGATCTGCAATGGAACTGCCAGATCACCCCGACCAGATGACAGCCTGAGACCTTGTTCAAAATAGGTGCGAATAGTAATTCTGCCACCATCGCCGCCAGCTTGTGCCGCATTGGCGAAAAGATTGGCGAAAACCTGAAGCAATTGATCAGCATCCCCCATCGAGTTTGGCAAAGAAGGGTCGTAATCGTCAAAAAATCGCATATGGGCAGCGGCGCCAAGGCTCGCACTTTTACGGGCGCGTTCCAGCAGATCATGCACGTTTATCGGCCGCAATTTCGGCGGCCTGAGATCGCCAAACTGTTCAACCTGCTGCAAAAGCGCGACAATTCTGCGGGTTTCCTGCAAGATCAAGTCAGTCATTTCCTGATCTTGCGCGCTGAGGTTCATAGCCAAAAGTTGCGCCGCACCAGCGATGCCCGCCAAAGGGTTCTTGATTTCATGCGCCAGCATATCGGCCAGACCAATCGCGGTTTTGGTGACTGATTTCAAATGCTCCGCGCGCCCAAGCTTGCCAGCGATCTGCCGTGGGTGCAAAAGGACCATCATCACGTCAGGATCGACGCTGACCGGTGCAATCTGAAGATCACACAAGATTATGCCCTGCCCGTCGCGGTCCAGTTGGACATCGCGGTGGAACAAGGCCGAACGCCCCTCGCGAACACGTGCGATACTGTCGGCCAGATTAACATTCAATCGCAATACTGAACGCAACTCGCGCCCTTCAAGCGCCTTGGACGCCACATTCAGGAACACTTCACCAGCCGGCGTCACCGCAGTAATGCAGTTCGCCGCGTCAACCAACACACCCGGCATTGGCAGGGCCGACCAGATTTCATCTTGGCCGGTTGGCGTCATGCGGCATAACCGATCGCCGGTTGCTGACAATAGCGGCGGATCAGTTGGTGAACCACTTTAGGGTCCGTCGCCGTCAAAACCGCGCTGCGTTCAGTTTTGTTGATTGTAAGGCCATCCATGTACCAACCCAGATGTTTGCGGGCGTTTTTCAGGCCAAGGTCGCGACCATAAAACCCCAAGATACTTTGGTAATGCGCTAGAATCAGATCTGCCAAACCATCACCCTCTGGGATCATTGGCATCGGTGTTCCATAGATTTCGGCAGCGATTTTTGCCAATTTCCAAGGGGCACCTTGGGCGCCACGGCCAATCATCACGCCTGCAGCACCGGATTGATCAAGCGCCTGTCTGGCGGATGGGATGTCACAAATATCGCCATTAGCAATAACCGGAATGTTTACCCGTGCACGCACCCGGCCAATTGCGCGCCAATCTGCCTGACCTTTGTAAAACTGGCACCTTGTGCGCCCGTGCAGCGTCAACATCGCGATTCCGGCCTGTTCTGCCCTTATCGCCAAGTCGCCGGCATTCATCAGGTCGTCGTCCCAACCCAAGCGGGTTTTCAGGGTAACGGGGACGTCCACTGCGGCAACGACCGCCTCGATCAGGGTTAGGGCGTGATCGAGATCTTTAAGCAGAGCCGAACCTGAATAGCCGCTTGTGACTTTCTTGGCGGGGCAGCCCATATTGATGTCAATGATCTTGGCACCATTAGCGGCCACCATGCGCGCACACTCGGCCATCCAATATGCCTCGCGGCCAGCGATTTGCACAGCCGTTCCCTCGACTGACAGGCCAAGTTCGGCCTTTGCGCGGGCCGAAGGTCTTGCCTGAACCAGTTCTTGACTTGCAATCATTTCAGAAACCACCAGTCCTGCGCCAAAATTTTTCACCATTGTCCTGAATGGCAAATCGGTGATTCCAGCCAGTGGTGCAAGAAAAACGGGCGGATCAAGCGTCAAATCTGCCAGTTTGATGGTCATCTGCTTAATCCTTGTGCGGTTTAGCTGGGTTTTAGGCGTATCTGTGCAACTTGGCAATGCGGCTTTCACGTTGCGTCCGGCTTATCAGCCGCCTAAAAACACCTAAAAGCCACCAAAGGAACCCGCTTGTGAGCACTGCCGCCGTAATTGTTGCCGCCGGACGTGGTTTGCGCGCAGGCGGCGGTTTAGCCAAGCAGTTCAGGCCATTGGCCGGTGCGCGGGCGGTTGATTTATCATTGCAGTGTTTCGCGGCGCATCCGGCGATTGACCGGATCGTGTTGGTGCTGCCCCCCGATGAAATCGCTGGCTTTGCAGACTATGTTCTGGCCAAATCCCTTATTTTGACCGAAGGTGGAGCAGACCGATCAACCTCGGTGTTAAATGGATTGCGGGTACTTTCTGCCAACCCTCCAAAAAACGTGCTGATCCATGATGTTGCGCGGCCCTGTGTGAGGCCGGATACAATTGACCGGGTTATTACTGCACTCAAAACCCACCAAGCCGCGGCCCCCGCGCTGCCCGTAACCGACGCACTTTGGCGTGGGGGAAACGACCTTGTTATCGGCACGCAAGATCGTCGCGATCTGTTTCGCGCGCAAACCCCGCAAGGGTTTCATTTCAAGGTAATTCTGGCAGCCCATCAATCACATATAGGTGCTGCGGCAGATGATGTCGAAGTAGCCCGCAACGCCGGAATTGCAGTTGCGATTGTGCCGGGCGACGAGGATAACATAAAGATTACCACCCCCGGCGATTTCGTACGGGCCGAACGGATTTTACGCAAGACAATGGATATACGCACAGGCAACGGATTTGATGTTCATGCTTTTGAAACGGGCGATAAGGTTGTTCTATGTGGTGTCGAAATTCCCCACACGGCGGCCTTGAAAGGTCATTCCGATGCGGATGTCGCAATGCACGCGCTGACTGACGCGATTTATGGCGGGTTGGGGCAAGGGGATATCGGACAATGGTTTCCACCTTCTGATCCACAATGGCAAGGCGCGGCATCTTCGGTTTTTCTGGCGCATGCCACTGAAATAGCTTTAAAATCAGGCTTTGTGATCACGCATGTGGACGTCACGATCATCTGCGAGCTACCGAAAATCGGACCGCATGCCGGGGTGATGAAGGCCCGATTGGCAGAGATTCTAGCGATTGATGTAACCCGGGTTTCGGTCAAAGCCACAACATCCGAGGGCCTGGGCTTTACCGGTCGACGCGAAGGCATCGCGGCAATGGCCACTGCAACATTGGTGAAAGCATGAGCAATCTGATCACAACCGTGTTCTATGTCGGCCGCTTGCCTTGGGCGCCGGGCACGTTCGGGTCTTTGGCCGCCTTACCAATGGCTTATTTATTGCATCGTTATTGCGGATTTCCAGTGTTTTTTGCGCTCACCGTTCTGGTGTTTCTGATCGGCTGGCTGGCAACCTTCACAGCAACCTGGGGCCGATCGGATCACGATCCTTCGGCCATTGTCATTGACGAAGTTGTCGGCCAATGGATCGCGCTTTGGCCCTTGTCCGCCGGTCTGTGGCACGCGGGTGTTGATCCGGCGATTTTCCCCTATCCCGGCTGGATCGCGGCGTTTATTCTGTTCCGGTTCTTTGACATCCTGAAACCTTGGCCGGTGTCCTGGGCCGACAAAAAAACAACGGCCCTTGGGGTGATGCTTGACGATGTTCTAGCCGGAGTTTTGGCAGCGATCTGCGTATCCGCCCTCGCCTGGTATGCCCATAGTGGTGCCTTATGATGTCGCGCGCCCAACAAATCTTAACCTTGGGGCGCGAACGCGGTTGGCGCATCGCTGTTGCTGAAAGTTGCACAGGTGGTTTATTGGCAGGCGCGCTAACCGAAATCGCCGGCTCGTCGGACGTGTTTGAATGTGGTTATGTCACCTATTCCAACACGGCCAAGATGCGACTTTTGCGGGTTCAGCAAGACACATTGGCCTCCTACGGCGCGGTTTCTGAGGAAACGGCTGTTGAAATGGCGAAAGGTGCGTTAATTGACGCCGGGATTGATCTAGCGGTTTCAATCACCGGGATTGCAGGCCCAGGCGCCAGCGAACACAAACCGGAAGGCCGGGTGTGTTTCGGCGTTGCCACCAAATCTAGCGCGACCACCGAGACCGTCGAATTTGGAGCAATAGGCCGCAGCCGAGTGCGAAACGCCTCGGTCGAACATGCGCTTTTGGTTTTGCTGCGCGCTTTAACGCCGCAATCCTAAGATTTTTGCCTGAAACTTGAGCAGGCGAAAAATTCTTCAATCGCTCAATATTTTGGCACATTGCCTGCATTTCCTGCAAATACCTACCGACAGCTAGCCTTTTTGCCCGCTAAGACCAACCCGCCTTTTACATGCTGCACGCAAGCCGCTTTCAAACGACCAGTGGTACAAATCAGCAGGGATAGTGCAATGAACGGTGCAGATACGGCTTGGATAATGGCGGCAACCGCCCTTGTATTATTTATGACCCTTCCCGGACTTGCCTTGTTTTACGGCGGGTTGGTGCGGGCGCGAAATGTTCTGTCGGTTTTCATGCAATGCTTTGCGATTGCTGCCTTGATGAGCGTGCTTTGGCTGGCACTCGGCTATTCCATCGCTTTCGGCGACGGCAATGCCTATTGGGGCGGCATCGGCAAGGCTTTCCTGCTGGGAATTGATGCCCAAACCCTCAAGGGCACCTTGCCCGAGGTGTTGTTCTTTGCATTTCAAATGACCTTTGCGATTATCACCCCAGCCCTGATTGTTGGTGCCTATGTCGAACGGGTTGGCTTTGGGTTTGTTATCGGGTTCTCGGGCCTATGGATGCTGCTGGTTTACGCGCCGGTTGCCCATTGGATTTGGGGCGGCGGCATGTTGTCTGATGGTGGTATTTTCGGCGCAATGGGTGTGAAAGATTTCGCGGGCGGCATCGTGGTTCATGAAACCGCTGGCTTGGCTGCCTTGGTGGTTGCCTTTGTTTTAGGCCCCCGAAAAGACAAAACCAAACCGCCGCACAATCCCGGCCTTGTGGCGATTGGGGCCGCGATGTTGTGGGTTGGCTGGTTTGGCTTTAATGGTGGCTCGCAACTTGCAGCCGACGGTGGGGCAGCAATGGCGATTGCCGTCACGCATATTTCGGCGGCCACCGCTTCATTGACATGGGCCGCATGGGAGCGGTTTAAGTACGGAAAAACCTCGCTGATCGGGCTTGTCACTGGCGCGATTGCCGGATTGGCGTCAATCACGCCGGCATCGGGTTTTGTCGGGCCAATAGCGGCACTGCTGATCGGTGGGGTCGCGGGTATCCTGTGTCAGGAAGCTTGTTCCATCATCAAGAACCGCTTGAAAATTGATGACACGCTGGATGTTTTCGCAGTGCACGGAATTGGTGGGATATTTGGCACCATCATGATCGCCGTACTGGGCGTTGGCAGCTATGCGGCGCAGTTGGGATCATTGGTCATCGTCGGCACGTTCACTGTGATTGCGAGCTTTGTTCTTGTCAAATTGGTGGCGATGCTCACCCCCATTCGCATCAGTCAGCAAGGCGAATTTGAAGGCCTTGATCTGACCAGCCACGGCGAACAGGCGTATCAATTGAATTCGTAATCGAGCCGGATTTCAGGTTTCAAGTCTGGGCAGATCTGGCGTTCTTTTGGGATAGCTGCGTCTGCCCGGCCATTTTCATCTGGTCCGCCATGAAATGCACAAACCGCAATACCAGGCTTTCAGGGGCTACATTGTCTGGCCAGACGGCAAAAATTCCGGGCGCCCAAAGGTCCAGATCGGGTAAAACCTGCACCAGCGAACCGGCTTGAAGGTCTTTTGCAACCAAGCTGCGTGGAATCGCCGCCACGCCTAACCCCGCGGCCACCAATCCGCGCAGGAACGCTTTATGCGCGAAGGGGT
>ERZ889078.574-NODE-574-length-33134-cov-10.184770_pt1 | contig 33134 bp, 29 predicted proteins | sample MGYA00521266_ERZ889078 | MGnify/ENA primary metagenome ERZ889078 (study PRJEB32303, sample SAMEA104408618) | aquatic metagenome | biome: Brackish water; feature: Pelagic; material: water | place: Baltic Sea | collected 2014-06-16T06:34:00 | depth 76,534 m ...
TTCCCGAAGAGCAGCGACGCGTCTACTCGTCGTCCGAGTCTTCGTCGTCCGAGTCCTCGTCGTCCGAATCTTCGTCGTCGACAGCTTCAGGCAGCGGATCGAGACCGTTGTCGAACTCGGCGATGGGCGGCCCCTCGCCTTCGATCTTCTTCTCCAGCTTCCGCTGAAGCTTGGCGTCCTTCTTCTTCTTCTTGTCGATTTCCTTGCGTCGTTTCTCGAAGGAATAATTCGTCTTTCTCGCCAAAACTGACTCCTTGTTGCTGGACTAGAGAGGTCGAGGACGGAGGACTCAGCCCTCCGCGACCTCGACCTTCTCCATCACGTCACCCTGCTCCACGCCGTCGACCACGTTCTGGCCGGCGACAACCTTGCCGAACACGGTGTGCCTTCCGTCCAGGTGAGGCTGGGGCGCGTGCGTGATGAAGAACTGACTGCCGTTGGTTCCAGGGCCGGCGTTGGCCATGGAAATCACACCTGCTTCGTGTCGGAGAGGATTGCCCTCGAATTCATCGTCGAAGCGGTAGCCGGGGCCGCCCATGCCGGTGCCGGTGGGGTCGCCGCCCTGAATCATGAAATCGCTGATCACGCGATGGAACACGATGCCGTCGTAAAAACCCTCGCGAACCAGGAACACGAAGTTGTTCACTGTCTTGGGCGCGAACTCGGGAAAAAGCTCGAGTTCGATGGCACCCCTATTGGTCGTAATCGTGGCGCGTTTCACCGTGCCGATGTCATCCTGCATCGCAGGTGGTTGGTCCCACTTCTGGTGACTCATGTCACTCCTCCTAGATCTTGATGGCGTTCATCAGGTCGGCGTTGGTCGGCGCCTTCTCCATTTGTGTCATCAGGCCGGTCAGGGCCGAACGCGGGTCGCGACTGGCCAGGAACCGCCGAATGGCGTTCAGCCAGACCATTTCTTCTTCCGAGTAGAGCAGGTCGTCGCGACGTGTGCCGCTGGCCCGCAGGTCGATGGCCGGAAAAATGCGCGCCTCGGCCAACGAGCGGCTCAGCACCAGTTCCATATTACCGGTGCCTTTGAATTCCTGAAAGATCAGATCGTCCATGCGCGAACCCGTCTCGATCAGCGCCGTGGCGATCACGGTCACCGAACCGCCGTTCTCGACGTTGCGGGCCATGCCGAAGAATTTCCGAGGAATCTCCAGAGCCCCGGCACCGACACCGCCGCTCATGGTGCGCTTGTTGCCGCGGTCGTTGGAATTGAAGGCGCGGGCCATGCGCGTAAGGCTGTCGACGAGCACCACGATGTCGCGGCCGCATTCGAGTTCGCACTGGATGTGGGCCATGACGGTTTCGGCGAGGAGCACATGGGAGGCGATGTCCTGATCGCTCGAACTGGCCAGGACTTCGGCCTTCACCTGGCGACGGAAGTGTGTGACCTCTTCGGGTCTCTCGTCGACCAGCAGCACCATGACGCGCACTGCGGGGTCGCTGAAGGCGATGGCGTTGGCGAGTTCCTCGAGGATCCTGGTCTTGCCCGCCTTGGGCGGCGAGACGATCAGACCCCGAGTGCCCTTGCCGATGGGGGAGATGAGATCCACAAGGCGCATGGTCAGATTGCCACAATCGCCCAGCCGGAAGCGTTGCTCGGGGCTGATGGCCGTAAGCTTGTCGTAGCGGGTGCGCCCCTTGAAGTCGACGGGAGCAAGGCCGCACACGGCGTCCACCGTAGCAAGACGAAAGCCTTTGTTGCCCTTTTGAACGGCACCGGTGAGTTCGGCTCCGGTCTCGAGTCCGTACTGCTGGATCAGCTGCTGGGTCACAAAGACGTCGTTGTCTCCTGGTCGGTAGGACTGAGCTGGATTGCGTAGAAACCCGCCGCCCTTCTGGTGGAGCGTGAGCACGCCGGTGGCCTGTTCCGTCATCGAGACGACCTTTCAAGGGTGGGCTGTCGGGTTGTGGGCCGGAGATCAACGCGGAGAGCGGGGCTCGTCATGGGCTGGACGTCGGTCCGGCGAAGCGAACACAGCCCGGGTCCATCATGGGGCATGGGCGGTCCCGGGTCAATGTTCGACATGCATCCCGTCAGCCGGCGCGGCGGAGGCGGATGACTTCGAGGGCGACGTCTTCTCCTTCGAGATCTTCCGCCTCTCTCCCAACGATTCTTCCCTTGTACATGGAATCGAACGCACCTGTGATGTTACGGACATGGAAAAACCCGCCGTCGTTCATGATTCCGAATGCATCACGCTTCTCATCGAACATATAGGTGATCAGCACTTCGCCGCGATAGATCCCGTCCGACTCGAAGACGTCGTAGCGTTGACTCGCGCCTACCGGGAGTCCTCGCCTCCCAAAGCACGTAGACACCCAGATGGAACCGTCGTCGAGGACCTGGATCGAGTTGATGATCGGGTCCGTCGGCAGAAAGTGAGTCTCGACCTCGAGCACTTCGTCGCCACGTGTGTAGGTGACACCTTTGGCGAGTTCTTCAAAATCCTCTTCACTTCTGCGGTATGGCTCATAGGAACGTTCGACCACCTTGGTGATCACTCCGTCGGGCGTGAGGAATTCGAGGCGGTAGGCGTCTCGATCCACCGCGCGGACCAGCGTTCCATCGGGTAGCAGATCCCAGGTGAACGAGGGAAAGAACGTCTTTTGCTCGTCATGGACCGGATGGCTGAAGTTCTCCACCGACGATTTCTCGAGCAAGGTCAGCTGGTTTTCGCCATCCGGCGTGATCTGCGAGACATGACGCCGCGATGTCCATTCATCGTTGGCCGATTCCGATCGACTGCGGTCCTGCCCGAAGACGACGACGACACCGGCCGCCTCCCGGACCCGCCACCAGAATCCCATGCCCTCGACTGGCGAGATCGTATCGAGGGGTGTGCCGTCTCGATTCAACTTCACGATCTTCGGCGGAAAAGTCTGCAGGAGACCCACGGCTCCGTCGGAGAAGAGCAGGAGATCACTCGGATTCTCCAGCTCGCCCGGCCCCTCTCCCTTGCGGCTCAGATTCCCGACGAATTCTCCCTCGGGTGTCAGCTCCAAGACGTGAGCAAGCTGTCTATCCAGAATCAGGACGTTGCCGTCGGGCGCGACGATCCCTCGGGAAGGAACACCGAGCAACGGAGCGTCGGGATCTTCACTGTCGATCCGCCAGACCTCTTCAAGCACCCAGGTTTCGCTGATCGGCGGTTCGGTAGGGGCGGTGATCAGAACCGGCTCCGCTACGGATGCCCGCAGTGAGAGAACAACCAGAATCATCGGGAAGATGATGAAAGACCGCATAATTCCTCCAATGACGACATGATGCCACGCATGGCCTCGACCGATATGAACGGACCGTATCATAGAGAATGGAATCTCGGCAACCATCCGGAACTGAGGCGGCTTCAGCCGAACACACGGCGGACAGCGACCAACCCCGATGCGGCGACGGCGATCCACAGGATCACGCCCTGAACCAGTGGACGCACCCCCACGGTCTGGACTGCGTCACGCGTCAAACTGCCGCCGATCAGAAAGAGGGTAAGGCATAGTCCCAGCTTCGCACCTCCGACGACCATGACATAGGCAGATTCCCAGGCAGGTACGGCCGTGCGCAACGCCGCAACAGCCAGAAAAAAGAGGATAAACCAGGGATAAGACACTCGGCCGGGATGACCCCGTCGTGCGATGGACAGCCCCAACACCAGCGGCACGATCCAAAGCGCTCGGACGAGCTTGACCGTCGTCGCGGTGTGCAGAGCCACTTCGCCGTATCGGGCCGCCGCACCCACCACCGAGCTCGTATCGTGAATCGCGATGGCCGACCACACCCCGAATTCCTGCTGTCCAAGGCCCAAGGCTCTGCCCAGGGGTGGAAAGACAAAAAGGGCGACTGCATTGAGCACGAAGATCGTCGCCAGCGACACGGACATGGCCTGTTCGTCTGCATCGATCACCGAACCGACCGCGGCGATGGCGCTGCCGCCGCAGATGGCCGTACCCGACGAGACGAGTAACGAGGTCGGGCCCTCGACCTTCAGCATTCTCCCGACGACGATTCCCAACGCAAGAGTGCCGACGATCGTCACCACAGTGAATCCGAAGCCCGTTCGTCCCGCCTCCCAAACGATCCCCAGATTCATGCCCGCTCCCAGTCCGACCACCGACAACTGAAGAAGAGAGCGAGCGATCCGTTGGGAGACCACAGGAAAGGGATTCCCAAGGGCGAGGGCCAACCCCAGCCCCAAGGCGAGGGCGACCGGTGGTGTGATCAAACCGGATACGGCGAATCCGCCGAAACCCAGAAAGAGGAATCGGCGGAACATCGTCAACGGAACAAAGCCTTCATGCTCCCCCAGCTAAGGTCCTCGTTGGGCACGGGAACCGACATCGTCGAGGTCAGCACCGTCGTGGGATAAGCCCCGACCGGCGCTACGATGACGAAGGGTAATAAGCCGTATTCCGGATACCCGCCCACGCTCAACATCATGCCGTCGCTGGTTTCCGTTCCCGTGGACAGGGTCAGCGTGGCCATGAGCGACGCTGCTCCGGGGGCTCCGGCAAGGGGCGGCGAGAAGGATAAGATCGCACCGCCGGCGAGATCGCCGTTCAGATTCGCACCGTCCGGCAGAGCGACGGAGACGAGATCGATACCCGGTGGCAGATTGAGGCTCAGATACGAACTGTTGATGGGATGTTCAAGGTCGCGGAGCATGAGATAGGCGGTGACCGTCTCACCCTCGCCGCCATTGAACGATCCTTCGAGCTGAGTGCCCGCCCCGTCGAAGAAGATGCCGATCTCGGGCTGGATGTAGGACCTGAGTTCCAGCGTGTTTCCGTCGGAGGCATGGAGATTTCCCAGGGAATCGGAGACCAGAATCGAACTCTCGTCGGGATGGGGTTCCACCCAATAATTCGATATCGCAAGCCGCTCGGTGAAGATCAGGAAACTGGCGATCACCGCCGGCGTTCCGAACTGGGGCACAGGTGTGGTTAGACCCAGCTCCACACCTGAAAACAGATTGCCGATGGCCACGCCTTCCGGGAACGATTCACCGACCCGCAGGAAGCCATAGCTCTCTCCCAGACGGAACGAAGCTCCGCCGATCATCATCTCGGCGTTCTCCACCACCACATAAATGGTGGTCACCCGGTTGTAGAGAATTTGATCTGAAGGGCCGACCGGGGATTTGTCGAGGGACGTGTAGAGACTGATCAGGGGCTGGGCGTCGGCTAGGCCGGCCAACAGGAGAAGCGTGGTCAACAGGAGGATCGAATATCGATACGGATTCTTCATGGTGTCTCTCCCAATGAACGTCGGGGTGGGGAACGGCGATGTTATGTTCACCAGTATACCATGACACGATATCCAAAACTCAAGCTCCGAGCGTTCCTTTCCAGACCGAGTACAGGCCAAACAGTGCCAGAGCAACGGCGGAAAGCCCCGACGAGGCCCGTCTCACCCGCGGACCCAGACTCCTTGCCCCGGCAAACAAACCGATCACACCCATCAGTGTCACGACCATCGTCACATAGAAAACGGCCACCAGTGCGACCGCACTTGCCGGGTCGTTGCGCCAGGCCTGCAACAGCAGCGGGCCCATGATCAGGCTCCAGCCGAGCCACGGTCCAGGGCCCAGCAGATTGACCAAGGCGGCCTGCAGGAGGGTTTTGCCGTCGGACCCGCCATCGCTTTCCGGATCTTCGACAACACCTATCCGCCAGTTGCGGAACGCTCCGACCGCCAGATAGAGCAAGAGAAGCCCACCGGCCACCTGCAGCCCCTGGATCACCGGTCCCGAGATGCGGCTCAGCACCAGCATCACGATCGTGATGACCGGCACGTCGCTCAACAACGGTGCAAAGGCCGCAGGCAGAGCCCGGCGCCAGCCACGGCTCAAGGCTTGAGACACGACATAGGCCTGGAAGGGACCGGGCTGGGCGGCGGCGGCGAAGGCATAAGTGATGACGAAGGCGAGAGTAGGTGACATCACTGAGCCCTCCTGCTAGCGATATCCAGACGTTTGGACGATCGACAGCTATCTCACCCCCGCACTTCCCGCACACAATCGATGACCGTGCCGTCCACCCACTTGATGGCCGCCACGACCTTGTCGCCCAGGTCCGGCGCCGCCGGCGCGCCGCCGACGATCTCCTCCACCTCGGCCTTGATCTCGCGGATGTCCCGGATCGGCAGCGACGAGTCGCGGAGCTTGTCGACGAGGTCGCGCCGCAACGGGTTGATGGCGATGCCGCGTTCGGTCACGATCACGTCGATCAGCTCGCCGGGTCCGCAGAGGGTCGTCACCTTGTCCACGAGCACGGGGATCCGGTCGCGGAACGAGGGGATCGGCAGGATCGTGCACTTGCTCGCCAGGCAGTTCATCCAGCCGCCGATGCCGTGGAGCAGCCGGCCGTCCGAGTGCGTGACGACGTTGGCGTTGAAGTCGACGTCGACCTCGGTGGCGCCGAGCACGACAGCGTCGAGCATCGAGGCGAAGTTGCCCTTGCCGTGCCAGTTGTAGCTGGTGAACGGCGACGTGTTCACGTGCCCCGCGTTCTCGCGCATCGAGCGTACTCCTTCGAGGTCGAAGGTCTGACCGTCGAGAATGTAGTCCGTGAGACCTTCTTCGAGCATGTCCACGAGGTACTGGGTGGAACCGCCGCGTACGAAACGAGCTTTGATGTTGCGCTCGCGCATCATGTCGCGCAGGAAGAGGGCGAAGCTCAGGGCCGTGCCGCCGGCACCGGCCTGGAAGCTGAACCCGTCGCGGACGATGCCGGCCTCGTCGCAGAACCGCGCCGTGAGTTCGGCGATGAGCAGACGGTCCGGCGACTTGGTGATCTCGGTGGTTCCCGACACGATCTTGCTCGCGTCGCCGATCTTGTCCATGACCACGACCTGGTCCACGTTATTCCCCTGAATCTGCCAGGGGATGCACGGGAACGGCACCAGGTTGTCGGTCACGGCGATCACGTGGTCGGCGTACATCGAGTCCGCGAGCGCGAAGCCCAGCAGGCCACAGGCGGTGGGGCCGCGGTCGCCGGTGGCGTTGCCGAAGGGGTCGGCCGTCGGGGCCGCGATCACCGCGATGTCGATGTGCACCTCGCCGTCCTGAACAGCCTGCCAGCGACCGCCGTGGCTGCGCAGAACAGCCATGCCCTTCATTTTGCCACTGGAGCAGTAGTCGCCGAGGGGACCGTTCATGGAGCCTTCGATGTGATGGATCACGCCTTGTTCCATCAGGTCGATCATCCCCGCATGGCAGGGAAACGACGCGCTCGGAAACCAACGCAGATCCTTCACGCCCAGTTCTGCGGCGGCCTGGAACACGGCGTTGGCCACCATGTCTCCGTTGCGCAGATGGTGATGGCTGCCGATGGTCATGCCGTCGCGAAGACCGGCATTTCGAAGCGCCGTTTTGATATCGCCCACGACCTTGTTCCCGTCGGCCGGATAGTCCTGACAGGCACGGATCGGGGGGGCTGCCCTGCGGCCGTCGGGGACGAACTTGCCTGCGCCCTGGAAAGGCACTGCCGCGGCGCCGTTGATCTCCACCGGAACCTGGCGGCCGGCGGCGTTGGTGACCAGCTTCGTCATGCCGGAAACTCCTGATCGGGGTGATCGAGCAATTCCTCGAGAATCTCACACGAAGCCCGCACCAACTCCGGGCAGACCTCCTGGGTCAATCCCTCTACCTTGACCCGTTCCGCAACTCCCGGTTCGCCGAGATTCACTCCCAACAGTCCGGTGCACGAAGTGCAGCCCTTGCGGGCCGCGTAGCGGCGCAGGTACTCCTGTGTCAGAATTCGGATGCGTTCCTCACCCTCTGCATCGTCGGGACGGGTGTGGCCGTATTTCAGGCCGAGCACAAGCAGGGCGCCGGAGGTCGCTCCGCAAGGTCCGTCGGTACGTGAAACGCCTCCGGCAAGCGGAGCGGCTGCCTTCAAGGCCGTCTCGCGGTCGAGTCCCAGATCAGGTCCGTATGTCGCGAGCAGCGACTGGGCGCAGCTGTAGCCTGCCACGAACATGGCCACGGCCTGTTCCGACTTGGGGAGCATCATACTTCGTCCCGGTCTCGCCAGTCAGCGGCGAGCAGACCGACTTCGAGAGCCAGAGTGATGACCGTGTGCGCCCGTTTCACCACCGGCGCATCGATCATCTTGCTGCCCAACGACACGACGCCCAGGCCCTCCGCCTCCGCTTTTTCGAAGGCGAGAACGATCGCCTTGGCCTTGGCCAATTCGGCGGCACCGGGGGCGAACCCCTCGTGCACCGGTGCGATCTGACGCGGGTGGATACAACCCTTGCCGATGAAGCCGAGGGCCTTGGCTTCGGCCACTGAGGCGCGCAGGCCCTCCTCGTCGGCGACGTCGCTGAAGACCGTGTCGATGGGCTGCACACCCGCCGCCACGGCGCCGTTGACGACCTGACTCCGCGCCCAGAAACTCTCGCGGCCTTCGAGGGTGCGGGGTACGCCGATGTCGGCAGTGTAATCCTCCAGGCCGACGGCCAGACCCACGACGCGACGGCTCGCCGCAGCGATGCCGAAGGCGTTCCAGGCTCCCTGGGCCGATTCGATGATCGGCATCAGGTACACAGAACCCTCCAGATCACGCTCGCGCTGGATAGACCGGATCCGCTCGTCCACGCTGCTGACTTGGTGAGCCTCCTCCACCTTCGGAATCAGCACCACGTGAACGTTGTGGGGAATGATCCAATCGAGATCTTCGAGCCCGCGCAGGCCCTGGTTGATGCGAACCATGCGTTCGGTACCGAGGGTGTCGACCTGGCGCAGGGCGTTGCGCACAACGACACGGGCGGCATCTTTTTCCGCAGGCGCCACGGCGTCTTCGAGATCGAAGATCAGGCCGTCAGGAGCGTGCAGTGCGGCATTGACGAAGAACTTGGGCTGGTTGCCAGGAAGATAGAGCCGCGACCTGCGCAGACGTTCGCGACGGGAGGGGCCGCTGCAGCAAGAGCGCATCTCGGGCAGGAACTCCAAGTCGAGATCCGGCAAAGCCCTTTTCACCGCACATTCGAGTCGGGCGTCGAGAACCCAGGGCAGGGCACCCATGTCCTCCACTTCGATGACGGCGTCGGTTACTCCGAGAACAGCGCAACCCTCCATCAGTCGGCTGCGGATCCTGTCGCCGTACATGCCTGCGACCTTGCTCTTCAAACGGACATCCAGTCCGCCTCCTGTGCGGATCTCCACCGCGATCCAGCAGTCCGAACGTACATCGGTTCCCCGGGGTCCCGCTTCGCCACACGCGCTCATGGATGTCTCCCCCACATCAGGGAATGTTGTCTTGAGAAGCCTATCCTGGAATGATGATGCCAGGGGAGGAACAGGGCAAGCCTACCTTGCCGCTTCTGGCTGAACAGTATATCGTTTGTTTCGAATCTTTTTGACCGTCGTGTGTCATCTGCGCCCACACTCCAAGTAACCCGAGGTGGAATCATGATCCATTCCGCACTGCTCTTCTTCGTTGGCATGGTATTCGGCGCCGTTGTCGCCGGACTCATCATCTGGAATCGCGCAGCCGACTCGATGCTCCTGGAAAACCTCAGTACCATGGGCTTCGCTGAGACGGTTCAGGCCATCCAGGAGCGTGCTGTGGCCGCCGGCTGGAAGTTGCCTAAAATCCACGAAATCAGCAATACGGTCAACGAGGCGGGATTCGACGTTCTGCCGGTCACAGTCATCGAACTCTGCAAAGCCGACATCGCCGGCAAAGTGCTCAGCGACCCCAAGGGCCGCCGGGCTGCCTCGATGATGCCGTGCCGCGTCGCCGTCTATCAGAGCGCCGGCGACGAGGTTGTCATCTCCCGTATGAACTCGGCGCTCATCAGCCGTCTGTACGGAGGCGTCGTCCAGGAAGCCATGACCGAGGCGGCCGTGGGCAACGAGGAGCTTCTGGCTCCGTTGCTGAAACAATAAATGACTCAGTCCCTTCGGGTTTATGCCGATCATGAAATGGTGAACCCTCGCCCGGTATCACGATGATCGGAGGCATTCTTGAACGGCTTCTGTCCCACGGTTCCAGTCAGCAAGGCAGGTGATGTCTTCTGTCTCGACGTGATGCGAAAATTCGACGAGATTCTCCATGATCCGGATGTGGACTGGGACACGACCGCCCGACGCCTCGTATGCCTCGCAGCCGACAGCATGCCCCAATTCGACATCGGCATGGCCCTCGATCAGATCCAGCCGGGTACGGTGGCGATCTACACCCCCGATCCCGGCACCGATCCCAACGATCTCAACGCCCGGTTTCTCCGCTCCACCTGCAATCGAACCGACTGCGACCACGATCAGTGCAATTACTTCAAGAAACTGACATCCCGCATGGGATTCGGCGATGTCGAGATCTTCGTTCTCCGGTCCGCGGGCCAATGCATGGGTGCCTTACTCTGCCGCGGCAGCGACGCTGAACAGTTGAAGTTCGCCCGACCCTTCCTCAGCTTCCTCGCCGATCACATTTCCGGATCCTGGGGCCTCGTGCACCGGGTCCGCGATCTTATGCATAACACCGAGAATCAATGGGCCGAGGCCGCCGCAGATCGTGAGAAGAGCAACCGCACAAGTGAATGGTTCAAGCTGAAGCTCCAGGACCTGCGCCAAAGCCAAACCAAGCTGCTGGAGCGGTTGTCCTACGAGCAGGCCCTCACCGACTGTTCACGAACCCTTCTCGCCGGTCACAACGAAGACGACGCGTTGGTCCAGGCCATGGAATCGCTGCTCAAGGCCACCCGGGCGCGGCGCATCATTCTGTGTCTGAACGACAACACCGGCTTTTCGACCACGATGACCCACGCCGTGACCGCCAACGACTGGCAAACGAACCGACACAGCGGCCGTGAAAAATCGATCGCCTTCGATCAGGGTTTCTTCGCCGTTGCCGGAGGTTTGGGGCGGGGCGAGATCATCCAGGGTTCGGTGACGGAGATGGATGAAGGACGCACCACCGCGTTCAGAAAGATGGGACTCCACTCCTTCGCCCTCATCCCCTTTTTCGTTCTCGACGAGTGGGTGGGATTCCTCGGTTTCGGCTCCGACACCGACGCACCGCCTTGGGAAAACGAGGACATCGACATCCTGCGATCTGCATCGGAAATGGTGGGAATCTACTTTGAACGGGAGCGGATGGGACGTCAGGTCCGCCGCAGCGAGGAAACGACCAGGGCTCTGCTCAACGCTCCGACCTTCGCCGCCGTCCTGATGGACAAGCACGGCGTGATCATGGAGTGCAACGAGTATGCAGCGACTGCCTTCGACGTCGTCGAGGAAGAAGCCGTCGGCACCTACCTCACAAAATCCATGAAGCCAGAAATGGCCGAGGTGTTCGACGACGCCCACGCCCGCGTCGTCAACACCAGCCAGGCCGTCACACGCACCTTCTCGCTTCATCGTCGCCACTACGAGATCATGCTGTTCCCGATCCTCGGACCCGACCATGTCTCGGTGACCCGTCTCGCCTTCTACCTTAGAGACAACACCGACGAGAAGGAGCAGGAACAGCAGAACTCTCAGGACCAACGTCTGGCGTCGATCGGCCAACTGGCTGCGGGCATCGCCCACGAAATCAACTCTCCGCTGCAGTACATCACCAATTACACCCAGTTCCTGAACGAGGCCTTCACGGACCTGAAGGGTCTGCTCGAAGGCTACGCCGGGTTGATGGAAAAGGCGAGCGCGTGCGAAGGGGCAGCCGAACTCATCGCAGAAGCGCACCGGATGGTGAAAGACGCCGATCTGGACTTCATGCTTGAAGAGATTCCCAATGCGCTGAAGCACACGACAGACGGCATCGCCTGGGTCACTAAAATCGTGCGTTCAATGAAGGAGCTATCGCATCCTGGACAGGTCGACATGTCGCCCGTGGATCTGAACAAAGCCGTAGAAGCCAGCATAACCGTATCTCGGAACGAGTGGAAATACGCCGCCGAGCTCGAATCGGAATTCGACGAAGACCTGCCCCTGGTCACATGCATGGGGGGCGAAATCAACCAAGCCGTGCTGAATCTCATCGTCAACGCGGCCCATGCCGTGGCCGACACCGGTGCGGGCCAGGATGGTGCACCCAAAGGCATCGTCGGTGTCCGTACGCGGCGCGATGGCGACATGGCAGAAATCACCATCACTGATACTGGCACCGGCATACCCGAAGACATCCAGGCACGCATCTTCGACCCCTTCTTCACGACCAAGGACGTGGGCAAGGGCACCGGCCAGGGACTGGCCATCGCCTACAGCGTCATCGTGAAGAAGCACAAGGGATCTCTCACCTTCCAAACCGAGCAGGGCCGGGGTACAAGCTTCGTCATCAGCATTCCCATCGCAGGAAACGGATCAGAGCCGGAGACATGCCAAAGCGAGCCAGTATCCCTCGAGGTGTGACGAGGACCTGAATCATATAATGAAGCCCCGACGCCTTGGCGCCGGGGCTTTCCCAGTTCTCATAGATATCAGGATCAGACCTCGATCCGGTCCTTGATCGAATAGCACATGTCCGTTGCATCGTTGAAGTCGCCATCGTCGAGATTGATGACACGCTCCACATTCCTGATCGCTGAGCCTGAATGAGCCGAAGAAGATCCGGGGGTCTCCCCTCCGACGTCGGCCGAGCAATACACGTCCGTGTTTACCGGCGAGACGTCCTCAACTAGGCTTGGTGAAACAACATCCCGGTGCTCACCGCCGCCGGCGACCATGTTCCGGAGCATGGACACGAGTTCGGACATGACGATTGCCTGAGACGACAGTTCGCGGGCCGCGGCCGCCGACTGTTGGGCGCCTGCGGCGTTGCCCTGGGTCAGCTGATCCATGTCGTAGACCGCGCCGCTGATCTGGGTGATGCCATCGACCTGACGCTTGCGCATTTCGCCGGCCCTGGCCGATATCTGGCTGAGATTGTCGATATGGGTGGAGATCTTCTGTAGCCCCTCCATCACGTCGCGCGCAACTTCGACACCGCGACGAGAGCTGCTGCGGGACTGTTCGATCAACTCCGACGTATGACGCGCCGCCCCCGCACTGCGCTGGGCCAGATTCCGCACTTCGTCTGCTACGACGGCAAAACCGCGTCCGGCGTCACCAGCACGCGCTGCTTCAACGGCGGCGTTCAGGGCCAACAGGTTCGTCTGGAAGGCGATCTCGTCGATGCTGCCCACGATGGTCGCAGTCTGATCGGAGGCCAAGCGGATCTCTTCGATAGCCTTGGACATCTCCTTCATGGCGGACACGCCGTCGCCGGCTGCTTGCTCAGCTTTGCGGGCCGTCTGCATTACGTCGTCAGCCATATCGATGGTCTGCTGGGAGAGTTCCGTGAGGCCGGAAAGCGAACGCGTGACGTCGCATAGCCGCACAGACTGTTCGCTGGCGCTCTGAGCCTGGTCCGCCGATAAACTCGAGACGGCGGCGGACGAGGAGTCCACAAGATCGGCGTTGCGGGACAGATCCTGGATGACGTCTTCGACGGGCTGCACCACGGAGCGGGTGACGACCCAGGCGAACAGCCCGATACTTATCAGGCCGAGAATGACCGCTCCAATCAGGATGCGCCATACGGCGGCCTGCATCCTGGCGTCGGACTTGTCGAGAGACTGAATGACCTCCACGGCACCGTACATCTCACCCTCATGATTGCCCTCCATGAGCGAACCGGAAGGGTCGAGCCCCTGATCGTTTCCCCACAGCGCCAACGACTGTGACGGATCACCGTGGCAAAACAGGCAGTCCCGGGACATGAGGATGGGACGGAAGTAGTGCAACGTATTCCGATCGTCATCGACGACCATATACTCATCGAGACCGTCCGCTTTCATCCGCTCGAGTGCAGCCTTTTCGAGCACATCTGGTTGATTGTCCTTGTTCCGCGGCTGTATCCGGGGGAAGCGGAATCGATATTCGTCCCGATGTTCCTCAGCAATCGAAGTGTTCCAATCTGCCATCATGGGAACAGCGGCCATGACCTTGTTCATTTCATCCCGCTCGTACCAGCCCCTGAGGAGCTCCGGTGTGATGATGCCCGTTCCCCACTTATCGGACATTTCAGAACGCGTGATCTCGGCAGCCAAGGCCACGCTCCTGCTCTTATCCAGGTTCATCTCATAAGCCTGATCCTTCATGCCAAGATAACCCTGCCAGGTCAGCAGAATCGTCAGCAGCACTCCAGCCAGAGAGCCTGTTGCGATCAGACGCCATTTGACGCTGAGGCCCGCCCAAATCCCCGAGCCGGATCCGCGCAGACCATTCCTTTGGGTGGGCATGTCATTTGCCGTCCAAGTGGAATCCTAACAAGACGGGACTGCCGTCCAGGTTGTAGGCCGTCACGCCGTCATGCTTGGCAGTGGCGACGCATTCCTCGGTCGACACGCTTTCGAGCAACGGGACGTCGAGCCATACATCCGAGCCCTCTCCCTGCAGGACGGGTACGACGTGTCCGCAAACCACGTTGAGCATCTCCTTGACGCTGTCGCGGCCTACCTCGAGTTCGTCCTCCACATCGTCCATGTCCATACCGAGGATGTTCTCGGCGATCTCGAGGCAGAGTTCTTCCGGTACCGACAACGACACCGTGCCGCTCACATCACCGTGGAAGCGGATACTGGCTCGACACCACAGTCCATCGCCCGTCGGCATGTCCGCCATATCGCAGGGATCGCCGAACATGAAGGCCAGCTTTTCGACGATATCGAGGAAGACCTCGTCGATGGTCGTGTTGTTCCAGGCGTTCATGCGTTTGCTCCCATCACCTGATCCACGATTTCGCGGATCTGTTCGGGGGTAAAGGGCTTCTGAATGAACCCTTTCACACCCAGTTCCCTGAGACGCTGGAGACGGTGGTCGCCCCCCGCGGACGACACCACGACCACCGGTGTGGTGGCGAGGATTCCCCGGTTCACCATTTCGGCGACCATGGTCTCACCGTCCATCTCGGGCATCACGATGTCCGAAATGACCAGGTCCACGTCGTTGTTCTCAAGAATGGCCAAGCCCTCGATTCCGTTCGAGGCCTGGTAGATCGTGTCGTAGGGGACTTCCGCCAGCTGCAGCGCCTTCTTGACGACGGCGCGGACAGTGATGGAGTCGTCCACGAGCAGAATATTCATAGCCATCAGTGCACCCCTTCCTCGGTCAGCTCGAACAGTTCCTTCAGTTCCAGCAGTTCTTCCAGAACCTGGCTGACGATGCGTTCACCCGTCGCATTGTCGACGCCTACACGGCGCGCCGCTTCACAGTCCTGCCTGTATTCCATTCCGTCCCTGCCCCCGCCCCAGCCGATGTCCATGCAAAGGATGTCGGCCACGTGGATCAGGTCGGTGAGTCGTCTGTCACCTTCGCACCGCTCCGGGCTGTGATGCCAGCGCACCGCCTCGGTGATGTGGGGCGGCACCTTCCAGTGCCTCAACAGCATGCCCGCAACCGCGGCGTGGTCGGTTCCGAGTACCGCCCGCTCCGCCTCGTCGAAGGCATACTCCTCATCATCGACCAGACGTCTGATCTCGACGATTTCATCGTCGACGAACATGCCAAGCACCGACTTGCCGAGGTCGTGGAGCATGCCCGCCGTGAACGCATCCGATGCTTCGCTGTAACCCGTCTCCATGGCCAGGTGACTGCACGTCATGGCAGTGGCCAGGGAATGTTCCCAGAGACTTTCCGCGCTCAGGTCGTAACCGGCGACTTCGTTGCGTGCCATAGGCGCCACACAGATGGCCAGGGCCATCTGATGAATCCGCTTCAATCCTAAGCGTGTCATGGCGAACTGAACCGAGCTGATGCTTCCGGAACATCCGAAATACGCCGAGTTGGCCAGACGCAGGATGCTCGAAGTAAGCCCGGCGTCGGTTTCGATGACCTTGGCCATCTCCTTGTAATTGATGTCGGGATTGTTGCAGCAATCCCGCAGTTTGATGATCACTTCCGGCAAAGGTGGTACGGCCGACACCTTGGACAGGATTTCTCTCTTGAGACTCACAGTTCTACCTCCTGCCCACCGGATTTTACGACTGTCTTGCCTGTGTTCATGTCGAGCACGAGCGTGCGTGCAGACGCCCCGCCCACGTCTTCGGCCTGAATCAGAATGTTGTTCTTCCAGAGAATCTTGCGCACGACCGTGTAGTTGCGCTGCCCGATCTTGAAGATCTTCTCCTTGCCGAGGGGGGAGCCGGCTCCCGCCACCTTCGCGACCAGGTTCTTCTTCTGGCCCCCGCGGTCGAAAATACCCTGCAGCAGCGCTGTCAGACCCGTATCGACGAACATGTGGGGCTTGAGGCGAGCCTTTTCTGGATCGATTTTCGAAAGAGGCAGCATGCAGTGGATCATTCCACCCACCCTGGCCACGGGATCGTAGATCACCACACCGACGCAGGACCCCAATGAATAGGTCACCAGAACGTCGCTCGTGCTGGTCGAGATCTTCATGTCCGAGATTTCGACGGTGGTCAGCGGGCGACCCGACTGAAGCATCGACACATCTTCGAGTTGTATCGTCATGCGTCGCCCCCGTTCATCAACGCCCGCGCTCTATTTGCGGTCCTGATCATGCATTCACCTTCCGATAGACAGAGGGTTGTAGAAATCCGAACTTGCTGTCGACGCCGAGCAGAGTTTCCGCATGTCCGACGACGAGAAGTCCGTTCGGATTCAAGAGGCGATGGGCTTCATTGATGATCCTCGCTCTCAACTCTCGATCGAAGTAGATCATCACGTTCCGGCAGAAAATCGCATCGAACATCCCCTCGATTGGATAAGGCGTGGCGTTGAGATTCAGGCGGCGGAACAAGATGTTCCGCTTCAATGCATCGGTGATGACTGCGTGAGTTCCGCCGTCGGGGGAAAATGCTCCCCGACGGTACTGTTCTGGCACTGCCTCCACCTTGCTGAGCCGGTAACGTCCAGCCATGGCCTTCTTGAGGACACGTGTCGAAACGTCTGTGGCGAGGATCCGCACATCTGCACCCTCGATTCCCTGCACCTGTCGCAGCATCATGGCCAGGGAATAAGGCTCCTCACCGGTTGAACAGCCGGCCGACCAGAAGCGGAACTTACGCTTGCCGGCCTCCAGCCAGCCCGCCACCTCTTGCTGCAGGCAATCGATGTGATCTGGCTCCCGAAAGAAATGTGTGACATTGGTCGTGATGGCGTCGATGAGGTGGACCAGCTCGTCTTCACCCTTTGCACCTTCAAGATACTGTACATACTCGGTGTACGAAGAAAGAGCGAGCAGGCGGAGACGGCTGTTGACCCTGGCCTCCACAAGCGCCTGCTTTGTCTCCTTGAGGACGATGCCGGCGTGGTCGTGCATCAGCTTCTGAATCGTCGCAAACTCCTTGGCGCCAATCGCTTCATAGCCTGTTCCCGACATGGTCGTCGGCGATGCCATCATCGTGGTCATTGCTCCGTCTCCAGACCGCTCAAGACCATCGTCTCTTCACCCGTCAGCACTTTTTGGATGTCCAGAAGAATGACGACTTCATGGCCGAGCTTGCCCATGCCGATGATGAAGTCAGCATCGACGGCGTCGCCGAACTCCGGCGCCGCGGTGATCTGGTCTTCGGAGATGGTCAGAACTTCAGACACTTCGTCGACAACGATGCCGACGGTCGCCTTCCCGTCTTCACGATCCATCTGCACCACGATGATGCAGGTGCGATCTGTGTTCTCCACGCTCTCCATGCCGAACTTGGCGCGGAGATCGATGACCGGAATCACCCGACCACGGAGATTGATCACACCGAGCACATAGTCCGGCGTGCGGGGCACCCGCGTCACGTCGGTGATCCCGTTGATCTCCTGGACCTTCAAGATCTCAAGCCCGTAGGTTTCTCCTCCCAGATTGAAGGAGAGGTACTTGCCCGCCTTGGCGATTGGTGCAGCTCTGGTTTTCAGCGACATTTCAGTCTCCTCTTTGATTCTCTAGAGCCCCATGATCGGCTCGAACGTAATCTTCTTTATGTGCAACCTTGACGAGGCCAGCGATGTCCAGGATCACCGCGACGTTTCCGTCGGACATGATGGCGCCGCCGGCGAGACCGGGCGTGCCTTGGATCGTTTTGCCCAGACTCTTGATGACAATCTGCTGCTGTCCTTCAAGATCATCCGCAAACAACCCGATTCTCCGATTATCGCTCTCGACGACCACTACAACAGACTCGTCAAATTCCCGACGCGCGCCCTCGATATCGAAAAGACGTTCGAGGCGGAACAACGGAATCAGCTCTTCCTCGAAACGAAGCATCTCGCCCCGATTGCGAACCGTGGTGACGTCATCCTGACGGGGTCGCACCAGACGGACGACCGAGAGCGTCGGCACGATGTATTGTTCCGCACCCACCTTGACGACCATCCCATCGATGATCGCGAGGGTCAGAGGCAGAATGATCCTGAACAGACACCTTCGGCCTGGGCTGGATTCGATTTCGATGGATCCACGCAGCTTTTCAATGCTGCTGATCACAACGTCCATGCCGACTCCACGTCCGCTGACGTCGGTAACCGTGCTGACTGTGCTGAATCCAGGGGCAAATATCAGGTGTTGGATTTCACTGTCGGTGAGAACCTGGCCCTCGGTGACCAGCCCTTTCTTGATTGCTTCCGCCAGGATGGCGTCGCTGCTCAGCCCCCGCCCGTCATCCTCGACTTCGATGACGATGTTTCCCCCGCGGTGATACGCTGTCAGGGAGATCGTGCCGACCATGTCCTTGCCGGTATTGAGCCTGGCGATGGAATCCTTCTCGATGCCGTGATCTACTGCGTTTCGCAGCAGATGCACCAAGGGATCGCTGATCTGTTCTACGACCGAACGGTCCAGCTCGGTGTCCTCGCCCTGGACGATGAAGTTTATTTCGCGACCGCTTTTCAGAGCCAGATCGTGCACGAGCCGATTCATCTTGCGGAACACGGGTCTGACGGGAATCATGCGCAGAGAGAGTCCGATCTCCTGCAGCTCACGGCAGATCTTATCGAGACGGTCAACGTTCTTGGCCAGTTCCAGAGATACATCGTCGCGCTGCGACACTGACTGGCTGACCATGGCCTCGGCGATGACCAGCTCGCCGATGTTTTCGATGAGGAGATCGAGGCGGGAAGCATCGACTCGCATCACTTCACGACGCGGCCCACTACTCTCGGGCTCCACAGATGCCTTATCGGATGAGGGTGCGGACCCATCGTTCGGAGCGGAGGCGGTCGCCTCCAGGCCGGCGACGACGTCGTCCGCGGATTCGGGTGCGGGCCCCTGCCCCGCAAGCTGCCGGAACCGCCTGCCAAGCCAGTCTTTGACTTCAAGCAGCCGACCGACACAGTCGATCGTGGGTTCGCTCGTGAGCATGTCTTCAGCGGCGTGAGCCACCTTCGACAAATCATCGATCCCAAGCAGTGCGGCTTCACCCTTCAGGGTGTGGAATACACGCATCAGGTAGCCCACATCGGGTTCGCCGCCCTCCAACCCCAAAATCGCCGCCTCGAGATCACCCAGCTCCTCGGTCTGTCGATCTAGGAATTCCATGAAGATTTCGGCATCGAAATATGGGTTGCCCACTGCTTCGAGGGGAGTAGGGGGACACTTCTGTTCATTGGCACCGGGGTAACCGGCGTCTTCAAATGCCACGCCATCGACCACGACCTTCGCCAATGCTGCACAGGTCGCTCGAACCCAGGCCCAGTCCGCACCTGGATCGGCTGAACCACCTCCGAAGATCTGCTCACAAAGAACCGTAGCTTTGCGTACCTTGGTGCGGTCGGAACCTTGACTGTCCCCGTCAAGGATCTCTCCGATCTCTTCAAGAGCTTCGCACAGGGTCCTCGCTGCGGCGGCATCGTGCTCCGGTACCCCTTCCAGGAAACCGGTCACATGCTCTACCAAGCTCTGAACGTCCTGCACCTTCATCGTTCCACTCCTTCGATCTTGGATCTCAAGGGGATGAGACGGGCGGCCCCACAACGTCCTCGACGCCGCCGGGTCCTGATCATCCCGGTTGATCTCGCAACCGCCGTGCCATGAGGCTGCATCTGTGACCCAAGCAGGATCATCTTCGTAATCTGTTCTCCCCCAACAAGTAACGATGCTGACGGCCGCTTCCTGACATCGCGCTCGGCGACGACGACGACGCTGTTGGTGGCTGATTTCCGCCCACTCGAGGTCATCGCTAGCCTCCGATCAATATCACGAGATCCAACGCCACTTCTTCGAGATCTTCAGCCATATGATTCAATTCCTCGCTCGCCGATGCGTTTTCCTCCGCACTGGCTGCATTGGACTGGGTAATGCTCTCGACCCTGGTAATCGAATCGTTGATCTGATCGAGTTCGATGGTCTGCTGTTCTGTGGCCTGGAACACCTCGGCGATGGTCAACGACGACATGGCCATGTTCTCGACGATGCCTCCGAGCTTCTCCTCCATCTCTCTCACGACCGAGGCTCCCTCCTCGGCGTCGCGCAGGGCGTTCTCGATAAGACGTTGGGTGTTGTTGGCCGCTTCGGCGCTACCGGCGGCCAGGTTCCGCACCTCTTCGGCCACGACCGCGAATCCTCTGCCCGCCTCGCCGGCCCGAGCGGCTTCCACCGCGGCGTTCAGGGCCAGCAGATTCGTCTGGAAGGCGATCTCGTCGATGACCTTGATGATGCGAGAGGTCTCGTGGGAAGATTCCTGAATGGCGTTCATGGTCGCACTCAAGCGGCTCATGGCACTCGAACTAAGGTCGACGGCGCGGGACGCCTGCATGGACGACTTGTCCGCCTGTCCTGCACTTTCCGCCGTACGACGGTTGCGGGCGTGGAGCTGCTTGATGGAGGCCGATGTCTGCTGCAGACTTGCCGCCTGTTCGTTGGCTCCCCTGGCGATCACACCTGCGGAGCCTGTAAAAGCATCAGAGCTGTGAGACAACCGACGGGATCTGTCCAGAAGCCGTTCGGAAATCCGTGTGACGGGCCGGATCACTAGCTGGGTGAACACGAACCACATCAAGAACCCCTGTGCCAGAATGGCCCCGGTCATCGTAATCCCCATGACGATCAGCTGGCGTCTGATGGATGCATGGGCCGATGCCACGCTTACGCTGATATCGGTACCGCCCAGGACATCGCCTGCACTCGCTGTCTCGTGGCATTCGATGCAACTGTTCTTGGCCTTCAAAGGCTTGAGGTATCGCACTACGTGATTTTCTTTGTCTTCCTGAAGCACATCTTCCCCTGTCGCGAGGACCGTGCGCTGTTGATCGTCGAGAACCTTTCCGAGCTCCCGAAGACCATATTCCCTCTCCGTCACCACTCCGCGGAAGGACCGGGCGTCTACGATTCCCTCCTGGCTGCGGGTGTCTTCCAGGAAGCGTTCAAGACCGACCATGTCGCCGGTCTCCCCGAACGCAGACATCGCCAGCGTGATGTTGGACGTCATCACACGGGCAGAGCTTTGAGCTTCCTGTCCAGTGATCCTGGTGGTGAGCACGGAGTTGATAACCCCTCCGGTGCCTAGCACGACGAACAGGCTGCAAACCACCCACACAATGACTTTGTGACGCAGTGTCATGGCTCTCTTCCGGTTTCCTGGAACGACCGGGGAACTCTTGTTTCCAATGGTTCCTCGCTCCTTGAATCGGCCGAATTGGGGATGGGTTGAGCCAAATTCAGCACTGATCGCCGAATACAGAAACGGCCGCGGCTCCTGAGGGGCCGCGGCCGTCCGTCTATGATTCTGTTTCTAGAGCTTGGCCAACGTCCTGGTGAAGAGTGTCCAGATCTTCGCCACGGACGAAACACTCACCTGTTCGTCAGGCGAATGGGCGCCTGTGATGTTCGGACCGAACGAAACGATGTCCAGATCCGGATACTTCTCGGTCAACAGACCACATTCCAGACCGGCATGGATGGCCAAAAGCTCTGCTTCCTTCTTGAATGTGGTCTTGTACATGGCCGCCGTCGTCTTGACCATCACCGACGAGGTATTGGGCAGCCAGCCCGGATAACCGCCTTCCTGGACGATCTCGCAACGGTCGAACAGCATGGCGCTGAGGGACCGATGCCGCCGCGCCAGACCCTCGAGAGCCGACGTATTCGACGACCGGCTGCAACAGACGATCCTGACCCTGCCGCCGTCCGTACTCACGACGCCAACATTGGAGCTGGTCTCTACCAGTCCGGCAATGGCCAGACTCATCGTCAATACGCCGCTGGGCAGGGAGTCGAGCATCGTCAGCGTGCGGGTCGTACAGTTGCCGCCCAAGGAATGAGTCAACTTGCAGGTTCCAACCTTGACGATGCAGCCGTCGTCCACTCCCTTCAATTCTTGGGAGATGATCCTGGCTGCTTGGGCGTCGATCAGCTTCTTGAACAGCTTGACGTCGGCCTCTGGCACGGCGACGGTCGCGGCGGCCTCGCGGGGGATCGCGTTGCGCATGCTGCCGCCGTCGATGCTCGCCAGCTTGAAGTCCACCTGCTCGCGTACGGCCAAAAGACAACGCGTGAGGATCTTGATGGCGTTGCCCCGGTTCTTGTGGATGTCCAGACCCGAGTGGCCTCCCAGCAGTCCTTGAACACTCACCTTGCGCCCGACAAGTCCCTTGCCCAGAGCCACCTTCTTGTTCTTCAAGGTGAGGATGCTGTCCTGGCCTCCGGAACAGCCGATGAAGATGGCATCGTCCTGTTCCGAGTCGAGGTTGATCATACGGCGGGCCGTAAAGAAGCCGGCCTCCACACCAGCGGCGCCGGTCAGGCCCCGCTCCTCGTCCACCGTCAGCAGACATTCCACCTTGGGGTGCTTCAAGCCCTTCTCATCGGCCAGAGCCAGACCCATCGCCACACCGATGCCGTTGTCCGCGCCGAGGGTCGTACCTTCGGCCGAGACCCAATCGCCCTTCTTCACCAGCTTAAGGGGATCTTTGGTGAAATCGTGCTTCGTTGCCGAATTCTTTTCGCAGACCATGTCCACGTGACCTTGCACGAGAACCGCGGGACGTTTTTCCATGCCCTTGGTGGCCGGGATGGTGATCAGCAGGTTGCCGACCTTGTCCTGCTTGCAACCCAGGCCCCGTTCAGCGGCCCAGGCCTTGAACATGCTCTGAACGGCGGCTTCGTTGCCTGAGCCGCGGGGAATCTCGGACATGCGGTCGAACACGGCCCACACGGACGTCGGTTTCAGCTTGGCGATGGCGCTCACTTCATTGCTCCCGGTTTGTTGGTTAACCCTCTTCCGCGCGGGCGCGGAACTCGTCGTTCACCTGAATCGAAACTTCGACGCGGCGGTTCTGTGCCCGGCCGGTCTCGGTGCCGTTGTCGGCCACCGGCACCGTCTCGCCGAAGCCGCGGGCGCGCAGGCGATTCACGGTCACGCCGTGGCCGCCCAGATAGCCGCTCACGGAATCGGCGCGGCGCTCGCTCAGTCCCATGTTGTAGTCGGCTTCGCCCTGGCTGTCGGTGTGCCCGAGGATCAGGATATCTGTCTCGGGGTACTTCACCAGGACTTCGGCCATCTGATCGAGGCGTTCCATCGAGGCAGAGCGCAGGGCCGCCGAGTCGAAGTCGAAAAGAATGGCGCTGTCGAAGGTCACGCGGACCTCATCGCCGACACGCTCGACATGGGCGCCGTCGATCTCTTCGAGTTCGGCGGCCTGGTTGTCGAGATAGTTGCCGATCAGACCGCCGACGAGGGCTCCGGCCACGCCGCCGATGGCGGCGCCTTGGGCGTCGTCGTCGCTCACGGCGGCGCCGGCCGCGGCACCGGCGGCCGCACCGATCACGGCACCACGCTGGGTCTTGCTCATGCCGCAGCCGGTCAGGATCAGGGCGAGGATCAAGGTCAGGACCGTCATGATACGCATTCTGCTCATGGGATTCCTCCGAGTGTTCTAATCGAGATCTGCACTCAGCGGCGAGGCTGAGATCTCCCAGTTACCACGTTGTGGCCGGCCCCGGGATGGGAACACAAGCCAGGAATATTTACCGTAGTGGCTCAGGCGACCGGCCAGAGACGGCAGTTGACTCTCATTCAGACACAGAACGACAAGAGAGGTCACATCGGACTGGTCGGGGTCTGTGACCGCCATCGTCACGATGTTCTTCGATAGATCGATCCTGGTGCCGTTGAGGAAAAGCATGGTCCCGGCCGTCTGGGCGCCGTCGGGCAGCCAGCGCTTCAATTCTGCCGCCTCTGGATTGACCGCAATGCGGGCTTTGCCCATGGTCGCGGCATCATAAGAGAGCATGACCGGATCGTCTGCCTCGATCCACGCAGTGGCAAATTCTCGGCCTGCGGGGGTGGCGGTCAGAAATCCGGGAGACTCCTCGCCTAGCACTTGACTCAAGGTCGGCTCGATCTCCACAGGGTGCAGGCGCCGGAACACATGGTCGCCGGGATCGATGTGAACCGCCACAGCTCCGGGAGCCTCAAAAGAGAATTCGCCCCGCAAACCTTCGAGCCGCACGACATGTTCTCGTTCTCCGGATCGTGTTTCGATCACTACAGGGATGTCGAGAACCCACGCCGGGCCCTCCTGGGTGAGAACCACGTCCACCTTGTCCCCATCGTGCTTGACGCTCTCGATGCTCAGCAGAGGAGCCCCTGTGCGATCCAGCCACTGGTCGCGCATCCAGGACAAATCGACGCCGCCGTGGTTGGAGAACGCTGCGAAGAAGTCGTCCCAAGACAACTGCTGGAAGGGATGCGATCCCCAGACGTCGCGCAATGCTGCCAAAAACGCTTCGCGTCCGATCGATCGCTCGACCATGTGGAAGACCATCATCGATTTGCCATAGCCGATGGCCCGAGTGGCGCCGCTGTGGCGGGCCTTGAATTCGCGCAGGCTCATGTCACGGTCGTCGTGGACATAGGCTGCGAAGTCCTTGAGCAGATTGCGACGGTACTCGTGGGCCGCCGCTGCCGATTCCAGCTCCTTGTAGTGGTAGTCGGCACAATAGACCGTCAGACCCTCGCACCAGTTGCCGCCGGTGTCGTCCACGAAGGCCGAGTTGCCCCACCAGTTGTGGGCGATCTCGTGGCCGAAGCTCGTGGTCGGAATGAACGGCAGCCGCAGCACCGTGCCCCCGAGCAGCGTCCACGACGGCATACCGTAGCCGGTCGGAAACCAGTTCTCGACGGTCGCGAACTTCGCGTACGGGTAAGGGCCGATCATCTCGTCGTACATCGCGAGGTAGGCGCCGGTGCGTTCCTGGTAGGTTTCGACCAGTTTCTCGTCGTCGTCGAGGAAGTAGGTGTACGAGGTCACGTCGCCGAACTGCCTCTCGGTCACTTGGTAGCGGTTGGCGATGAGGATCAGTCCGTCGGCGGGCTTGGTGGCTTCCCAGACCGTGACGAGTTCGTCGCCGACTACTTCGTGCCGCACCCGCCGCCCCTGGGTGACGGGCTCCCATTCCAAGGGTGTGTGGATCGTCAAGTGGTGGGTGGCCAAAGCGTCTGGGTGGAATGGCAACCACCCCTCTGCCGCCAGGTAAATGCCTTCTTCGGAGATCGTCGCCTGGATCTCCCGACCGACGTTTTCGCGGGAGAATGTGATGTTGTCGGTAGTCTCCAGAAATCGTGCGACGAAATCGTAACGAGTCGCAACCGAATCATCTGCTGGAGACGAGCCTCTTACGTCCACGGCATAAAGTTCTTCGGCTGGAGGGCCGGCATCAGGCATCGTCACGTCAAAACGGAAATTCCCACCCGGCTTGACGTACTCGGCGACGATCAGGGAACTGTTGCACATCAGGGAGTCGATCCCTGCAGGTACGGTAAGTACATCCGAGATGTGGATTTCGTGCTGATCGAGATCAAAATGAATCGTCACGTCGTGATGAATGACGGGCTTGTCGGCCGCACGGGCGTTCGTTGCGGCCACGAACAAGATCATGATCGTGAAAAGGGCCTTCATCCTCGCTCCTCGTTCATGTCTTCGCCGTAGTGATCTTGCGTCCCGCAGGCGGACGGGTGTCGGTGCGGGCTCAGTCGACCACCACGGTCACGTAGGACCGCCCCGAGAAGTAAGCACTCCCGACACGGACCAGATCCACAAGCGTCACTGCATCGTAGCGTGCGAACACGTCCATGTACCCGCCGACGTTCCCGTCCAGCTCCGCCATGGCCAGATAATAGGCCTGCGCGATGCTCGAGAGCCGCCTCATCATCAAACGTCCCTCGCGGGCGTTGCGGATCTTGTCGAGTTCTTCCTGGGTCACGGTCGCCGCATCGAAGTTCCGCACGGCGTCAACGAGGGCTTCTTCGCCTTCTGCCAGACGAGGCGTCGGCGGGTTGAGCCAGGCGGTCAGACCGGCGCGGTTGCCGTGGATTCCCACCGAAGCGCCGACGCTATAGGAAAGACCACGGGTTTCTCGCAGATCCTGCCCCAGCCGGTCAGAGAGCACGGCGGTGAGCAGCTCGAGGGCCGCAGCGTCGTCCGGAACGATCTCGAACAGGGAACCGAGGCGCAGCGACCCCATCTGGCCGCCCACCGTATCGGTCATGCGCACGTCCGCAGTGGTAACCGGGGTCGGCGACAAGCCGGGGCCGGGAGTGCCGGGGCCGGGAATCTGCTCCTCGATCAGACTCACGAGCCGCTCGTGAGGTAACGACGACACGATGGTCAGCACCAGGTTCTCAGGGGAGAATGCGCGACGATAGACACGACGCACGTCGTCGTAACTCAAGTCGGCAATCGAGGCCGGGTCACCCTCGGCGGGAAGCGCCAACGGGTGATCTCCGTAGAGGGTTTCCGCCAGCAGCACGTCGGCGCGGGCGCGGGCACTGCTGAAACGGCGTGTCAGCATCTCCTCCACGCTTTTGCGTTCGGCATCGAACTGGTCCTCTGTGAAGCCCGCGTGCTGAATCAAATCGAGGATCTGCACGAAGGCTTCGGGACCGTTGTCAGCGGTCGTCTCGAGGCGGATCCAGGAAAAACGACCGGTCGTGTAATAGTCGTCCATGGGGAAGCGCGGGTCGTCCACGAACTTCACCTGGGCGCCGAGTCCGCGCAGCTTGCGAGCCGTGCACTGCTCGTCGCAGCCGCCCACGCCCTGCAGCATCAGCCGGTGCGCCATGTCCACGGCGCCGGGGTGTTCGCCGTCGATCTCGGAACGGTTGCGCGCCGCCAGGTGGGCGGCGAACAGGGGCGATGCCGGATTATACAGAGTGATCAGGGTCGCACCATTGGCCAGTTCCGAGCGCTCGATCCGCACCGCGGAGACGGCGGGGCCGCCGTCTTCAGTGACGGGTTCGATGCGAGGCTGGCACCGCACGATCAGGTGGGGACTGTCGACCAGATAGGCACCGAGTACGCGGCTTACGTCTTCGGCCTGCACTCGACGCAGGCTACCCAGATAGTTCAGGAAAAAATCGATGCCGCCCTGGGCGATGGGCTGGGCCGCCATGATGGCTAAGCTGCGCAACTGCTCCCGCTCGATCAGCGTCTCGGTCTCCTGCATGCGGACAACTTCCTGCACGTCCTGCTCGGTGATCCCCCACTCCACGGCCTGACTTAGGGCATCGAGTACGAAGTCGTGGTATTCGACGGGGTCAGCGTCGTCGCCAAGCTCAAGTTCGATCACCAGGCGTCCGAACCCTTCTGACATTTCCCACCAGGAGCCCACAGCGGGGCGCTCTTCGATGGGCAGTTGATCCACGGCCCGGGTCAGCACTCCACTCGCGGGGGCATCGAGCAGGTGGGTGAGCACCAGAAAGGGGAAGTAGTCCGGCGAGCCGAACTCCGGGGCCTCGAAGGCCATGGCCAGCACGTGCGCATCGCCAGTGCGCCGGGTCACGACGCTGGTTCGATCAATGTACGGGGCCGGCGTCAGCTCGGGACGATCCACTGAACCCGGGGGAATGCTGCCGTAATGCGTACGGAGCAGCTCGAGAATCTCGGCCCGGTCGAAGTTGCCGGCTACCGTCGTGATCATGTTGTTGGGCACGTAATGGTTCTTGTAGAACGCCCACACGTCGTCGCGATCCATGTGTTCGATCGTGCTCAGAGTACCGAGAGTCGGCATGGCCAGGCTGCTGCCGGAATAGAGCGCATCACGGACGGCTTCGGCGGACTCGTCGCCGCCCCGATCCCGCCCCTGCACGATCTCGCCCACGACAATGCCCCGCTCCTTTTCGAACTTCTCGATCGGAATGATCGACTTGAAGAGCATCTCGGCCTGCAGCTCCACGCCTTCGGCCACATGGCCGTCAGGTACGAGCATGATGTAGTTGGTGAAGAAGTCGGATGTGTGAGCGTTGTTCCAGGCGCCGATGCGGTCGGCCATGTCGTACTGCTGCTCCTGGGTCCAGCGGTCGCTGCCGTTGAACAGGAGGTGTTCGAGCATGTGGCTCATGCCGCTGGTGCGGAAATCCTCGAAGGCCGAGCCCACCTTCACCTGGGTCACGACGCTGACCATGCTCTGGGAAGGGTTCTGCATCAGCAGCACCTGAAGGCCGTTTTCCAGCCTGAGCACTTCCAGGTGGGCGGGCATGTCGTCGACTACCGGCAGTTCGGCCCCCGGATAGCTGGTTCCACCCGACCAGGCTGTCTCAGGTCCTCTGGGGGGTCTGGCGGCAACGGAATTCATCGCCGCGAAGAAGATGAGAATCGCGACGACCGCGACGGGAATGGTCATGCCTATTCGGTTCCGCATCGTTCCGAACTCCTGTGCCTCGGGTTCTTGTGGTTCAGGCTCCCGCCGCGGCTTGGGCACCGCGGATGATTCCCAGGAAGTCGTCGGCCTTCAGGCTCGCGCCGCCGACCAGGCCGCCGTCGATGTCCTCCATGGAGAACAGTTCCTCGGCATTGTCCGGCTTGACGCTGCCACCGTACAGGATCCGCATCCGGTCGGCCACCCCCGGCCCAAGCAGACCGGCGGTGATTTCCCGCGAGAGGGCGTGGATCTCCTGGGCCTGGTCGGGCGTCGCCGTTTCGCCGGTGCCGATGGCCCAGACGGGTTCGTAGGCCAGCACCAAGGTGTCGGCCTTGGCCCGGGTCAGTCTTGGCAGAACGCCCTCGAGGTGGGCGCGGACCACGTCGGCGGCGCGGCCGGCCTTCCGGTCCTCGAGCTGCTCGCCGTAACAGAACACGGCGATCAGGCCCGCATCATGAACCTGCTCGATCTTGGCGACGAAGTCGTCGTCGGATTCCCGCTGGTCGGTGCGACGCTCTGAGTGAGCCACGATCACATGGCTGCAGCCGACCTCGGCCAACATCGATGCGGCCACTTCTCCGGTATGGGCGCCGGCGGCATCGTTGGCGCAGGTCTGGGCGCCGCAGTGGACGACCGAATCCTCGAGCACGTCGGCCACTGCGGGAATCGACACGAAGGGCGGACACACCAGCACTTCGCCGCGCAGGTCCATGCCCAGCACGCCCATGCTGATCTTCCGGGCCAGCGTCACGGCCTCGGCGGGTCCCATGTTCAGCTTCCAGTTTCCGGCGGCGAGGTATCGTCGCATATCCAACCTCCTGGAGACGGACGGCAGTCCGTCCTTGATCATCATTCGTAAGTCGTCAGTCGTCGAGGCGCGGCAGGAACGCCAACAGCAGGCGCGCCATACGGTCGCGGACCATCATCCCCACTTCCACGACGTCCCCGTGGGACAGTTCGGGCTGTCCGACCTCCCGGGCAGGATTGGTGATGCAGGACAGGCCCGCCACCTTCACGCCCAACACGTGCAACAGCGCCACCTCCGGCGCCGTGGACATGCCCACCGAGTCGCAACCGGCCCGGCGGAGCATGCCGATCTCGGCCTTCGTCTCGTAGGCCGGCCCCCACATGCTGCCGTACACGCCGACATGGAGGGGTACATCGGTCGCCGCGCCGGCCTCGCGCATCAGTTGCGCCAGATCGGGGTCGTAAAGCCGGTAGGGCCGACCGGCGCGGCCGGTCTCGGCCTCCGGCGCCAGAAGTCCCCGCAAGGGGTCGTCGAAATGCATGTCGAGGTGGTCACGGATCACCATCAGGTCGCCCGGCACGAAGTGCAGATTCAGACCACCGGCGGCGTTGGTGATGACGGCCGTGGTCACGTCCAGACCCGCCAGTACGGCGGTCGGCAGCAACAGCTCGTCAAGAGGCAGGCCTTCGTAGGGATGCAGACGACCCTGCATGACCAGCACGCTACGGCCGCCGGCGAGGCCCGCCACGAGTCGGCCCTTGTGCTCGGCCACCGAGGTGGTGGTGAAGCCCGGAATTTCGCCATAGTCCACCGACTCGACGTCGTCCAAAGCGTCCACGAAATTGCCGAGACCACTGCCCAGAACCAGACCCGTCGGCGCTGTGAAGCCACGACCACGCAGCCAATCGGCGGCGGCGGCCACGCGATCGCGCCAGTCGGGGCGCAGGATGTCGAGGCGTCCGCTCACGCGATCTCCAGTTCGTCGAGCCCGTTCATGTCGCGAAGCTCGCTGAAGCGCGCTGCCACCTCGGACGTCAAAACCGATTTGACCTGCTGGGTCAGGAACGAACTCTTGAATCCGTTGAGCAGCAGGGTTTCGACTTCGAGCAGGCTGAGATCGAAAGTGTCGACGGCCAGCCGCAATTCGCGGAATTGGTCGGTCCGGGCGAACAGCGTATTGTCGGTGTTCAACGTCACCCGCAGCCCCATGTCCATGTAGTGGCGCAGAGGGTGATCCGCAGCCGTGGGCACTACGCCTGTCACCACGTTGCTGCTCAAGCAGAGCTCCAGGGGCACCCGTCGGTCGTTGACCCACTGCAGGAGATCCGGATCCTCTCCCAGGCGAGTGCCGTGGCCGATGCGGTTGGCGCCGCAGTAGTGCAGAGCCTGATGGATGGACTCCGGCCCGAAACCCTCTCCGGCGTGGATGGTCGAGCCGAGGTTGTGGTTCATGATGTGGTAGAAGGCCTGACGGTGGTACTTGGCCGGGTAGTCGCGTTCGGTGCCCGCCAGGTCGAAGGCCACCACGCCCCGCCCCTGCCAGCGCACGGCCAGTTCGGCCAGGCGCAGGGACTGCTCGGGGCCGATGGTCCGCAAGCCGGTGATGATGACGCCGGAACGGACTCCCGTAGCTTGCCTCGCTTCCTCCAAACCACTCAGGACGGCCGCCACCGTATCGTCGAGAGACAGACCGGCGGCCTGGTGGCGCAGAGGACAGAACCGCACCTCGAGATACCACACGCCGCAAACGTACGCGTCTTCGACGGCCTCGCGAGCCGTTCGCTTCAAGGCGTCGTGGGACTGCATGACGGCGGTGGTGTGATCAAAGAAGCCAGTGAAGTGTTCGTGACAACTGGCCCGATCGACCGGGAAGTAACGGGCCTGGGTGGCCCGCGCCGACGCAGGCACGTCCATGCCCACGGCCGTCGCCAGCTCCATGAAGGTCCCGATACGCAGGGATCCATCCAGATGGAAGAGCAGGTCGGTCTTGGGCAGTGCTCTGAGCATTTCGTCGGAAATGCGCGTTCCCCTCAGCTGGTCACTGCGTCGAAACGCCTCGTGGCTCAAGCCGAACCTCCCTGCGCCTTGGCGACTTCGCGTGCGATTTTCGCCTCGTGGGTTGTGCGTACCAGCGTCAGCAGTTCGGCCTGGGCCGCCTCGTCGTCGCGGAGGTTGATCTGTTCCGTATCGATGATCCGCACAGGACAGATCTCCGAGGCCCGCGGAATCCAGTCTTCGTAAGCCTCGTGCAACGAGGCGATGAAGTCGCGGGGGATGCTCTTCTCGATGTCCCGTCCGCGCTGCCCGATGCGCGCGATGGCCGTGTCCGGCTCGCAGCGCAGATAGAGGATCAGGTCGGGCGGCCTCAGGAACGAGATCATGTTGTGGAAGACCTCGCGGTAGTTCTCATAGTCGCGGGTGTCCATGGCGCCCATGCGGTGCAGCACCGGGGCGAAGATCTCCACGTCCTCGTAGATCGTGCGGTCCTGCACGGCCGAGAACCCGTGGTCGATGATGTCCTTCTGCACCTCGAAACGCTTCGAGAGGAAGTAGATCTGCAGGTGGAAAGCCCAGCGGGGCATGTCCCTGTAGTAGTCCTCGAGATACGGATTGTTGTCGACGGGTTCGTAGTAGGTGGGCCAACCGAGGGCGTCGCCCATCATGGCGCAGACGGTTGACTTACCGACGCCGATGTTGCCGGAGATGGAGAGGTAGAACGGTGTCTTGTCGGAGTTCGCGGACACGGTCACGGCGGCTCCTAGGGTTGGTCCGGGGGCGGTTCCGAGTGGACGGCGAGATAGTGATCGTACGAAATGAACTTGTACACGGCACCCGTGTCGCCGGAGACCACGAAGACGAAAGCCCCGTAGTTGGTCGTCGTGCTGTTGATCAGATGATCGATCACGCCCACACTCACAGGTGCAGGCGTCAGTTCGGTGTTACCGAATTGAAGTTGGTAGGCCCCGTTCTCATCGAAAATCTGAACGCGGGAATTCCCGGAGTCCGCAACGTAGAGCCAGCCCTGACCGTCGCCGGCTACTGCGACCGGGGCGTCGAAAGCGCCTTCGACATCGCTTGCTCCACCCACCCAGTCCGCCTCGTTGCATTCGGGAGCGTCACCGAGAACGAAGTCCGCCTCAACGGGCGGCACGCACGTGGCGGCGGCGATGAGGATGACCGTACCGCGCCAGGGATCGGAATCGTCTGGGGCGGGAGTCACGTCGGTCTGGTCCGGGGCGGGATCGAAACGGTGGACCCAGTTGCGCATGGGATCGGTCTCGCACACGTACATCTTGGATTCGTTGTCTACGAACATACCTGCCGGCTGATGGACCGACCTCGTGCTGAGACCTCCGTCGCGACAGAGGATGCCCACGGGCACCGCCGTACCTCCCTCGTACCAAGCGTACCTGTGGACGACGGCCGAGTCGGGATCGGCTATGTAGACATAAGTGATGGCGCCCGGCGAAGCCTCGTCGACTCCCGCGGCGCAAGCCGCAAGATGATTTGCCGACTGGACATCGGGCAGCTCCGCCGCGCCGAGTGGAGCGAAGTCCCTCGACGACCAGGCGCTCAGTCGACCGGCACCGGCCTCCCAGACGAAGATGATGTCGTCGCCTTCGTCGGTACAGACGGCAACCGGATCATCCAGGCCATCCAGCCGTTCTATCTCGTCGTATTGGAGGTTGCGCTTGGTCAGGCTCTGGTCGTCGCCGACGACGTAGAGCACATTGTTGGCCACCGCCAGCTGTCGCGCACCGGCGTCCAGGAATTCTCCGTAGTCCAGATAGGCGCTCACCGAGAACAAACCTACTGC
>ERZ889078.579-NODE-579-length-33002-cov-13.726439_pt1 | contig 33002 bp, 26 predicted proteins | sample MGYA00521266_ERZ889078 | MGnify/ENA primary metagenome ERZ889078 (study PRJEB32303, sample SAMEA104408618) | aquatic metagenome | biome: Brackish water; feature: Pelagic; material: water | place: Baltic Sea | collected 2014-06-16T06:34:00 | depth 76,534 m ...
TCATCACATAAGCATGTTTTGGCTCTTCCTGGCCTGATACCGGGTTTTTTCATGTTTTTTGGATTCTGATTTCTGATGACAAATTAAACCAAACTCATGATTCAATCCAAAGGTTCTCGTTAAAATTCCCACCTTTGCAAAAACTTTCCTGACTGAAATAATGGCTGTAAAAAACATCATTTTTGATTTTGGCGGTGTCATATGTGATATTGACATTTCATTGACAGAACAGGCATTTATTGACCTGGGGATAAAACCGTTTAAGGGAGAGGAGGCATCAGCTCAGCGAGACCTTTTTTTCGAACAGTTTGAAACCGGTCAAATTTCTCCTCCCGAGTTTCGTAGCACATTGCGGATGTTCTTTTCAAACCCTGTATCCGACGAAGATATTGACCGGGCCTGGAATGCCCTTCTTCATAAAATTCCCGCGAACAGGATCTCGTTGCTGAAAAAACTACAATCCCGGTATAAGCTCTTCCTTCTCAGTAATACCAACCCGATCCACTACCAGCAATACGTGCAGGACCTGCATGAAAATTTTGGTTTTCATGATTTTCATGGCCTTTTTGAAACTGCATACTTTTCACATGAGATCCAACTCCGGAAACCTTCACGCGAAGTGTATGAGTTTGTACTAAACCATGCCGGCATCCGGGGAGAGGAGACCCTGTTTATCGACGACGACATTAGAAATACACAAGGTGCTGGAAAAGCTGGAATACTGGCATATCATCTGAAGCCTGATGAAGATATTACGGAACTTTTCAATACAGAAACGCAGTTTCTTCCGATTCTGTAATTTTCGTCTCTTTTTTCCTGATAAAAAAGGAAAAGACTACAGCCACGAGGCACAGAACAGCACCTCCCACATAGGCCCAGCTGAAGCCGATTGTTAACCCGGTGATTGGAATTGTTGTCAGGGCAACCTCTTTGCTCCCTGCCGTTTGAGAAATTGACATGGTAAATATCATCTCCATGAGGATAAGTCCAAACATCTGTCCCAGGTTCGTTCCTAGTTTAAATACACTCGACGATATTGCCTGTTTTCCCACCGGAGCCAGCGACATAACCATATTGTTGTTTGGTGTTATGAACAGGGCGTATGAGAGTCCCAATAACACCATAAAACCAAAGAGAATCCCCAGGTGAAGCTGAGGCAGAAGAAGGGCGAAGGCTAAACAGCTTCCCGCCGCGAGAAACATTCCGGAATTGATGAGGCCCACTTTGGAAACCCTGTCTGATAACCTGCCGGTGACCGGGCTGAACATGCTGAAGACCACGGCGAAGGTCATCATGATGAAGCCGGCATGGGTTACATCGATATGCAACCCGTAAATAATATAGAACGGAAGCAACACATTGCTTCCCGCCATGAGTCCAAATCCAGCTATTGAGGCAAGAATGGCAAATGAAAAGCTCCGGCTGGAAAAGATAGAGAGGTCGAGGATTGGGTCTTTAACCCTCCGTTCCCAGATAACAAAAACCACAAGCAATAATACCGAACTTAATAATCCGAGTATCATTACTGCTGAATCCCATCCAAAAGTCTTTCCCTTACTCAGAAAAAAGACAAGTAATGCAAGGCCGGAAAAACTTACCAATGAGCCCACGAAATCGAATCTCTGGCGAATCTTTTCTGATCTTGGTTCCGGCCTGTCGGAAGGAATGATCCTGAGGGCGAAAAACACGGCGAAAATGCCTACCGGAATGTTGACAAAAAAGATCCAGTGCCAGTTAAGCATCCCGGTAATCAGTCCCCCAAGAGGGTTACCAATCAACATACCCAGTGAAGAAACCGGGGAGAATATTCCAAATGCCCAACCCCTTCTGCTGGCAGGAATAAACCTGGTAATCAGTGTAATTGCTGTTGCAAAGAGCATTGACCCTCCCAGTGATTGCAGGACTCTGGCTCCCAGCAGCAATGAAAATGAAGTTGCCAAACCACACAGGAGGGAACTAACCGTGAAGAGGCTGAAACCTGTTACAAAAATCCGTTTCACACCATATTTGTCAGCAAGTTTCCCGAATATAATCAAGGTACTGGAAATCATCAGCAGGTAGATCAGGGTAATCTGCACGACTTCCGTAGTGGAGATGTTGAAAAAAGTGGCAATTTCGGGGAGGGAGATGTTTACGATGTTGCTATCCAGCAGGACCATAAATCCGGCAAGGGATCCACTGATGATGATCCCGATCTGCCGGGGCCGGCTGGTTACTGTCCGATCTGACATGTCTGGCTGCTTTCCACGGCAAATGTAACAAATCCTCGTTTCAGCCCTGCATGGGGTGTTCCACAACCTCTGAATGCTTCAACCTGTTCTCCCTTATAAACAGGGAAAAGAGTATAGCTGCAACACACATGGCTGCACCGGCTATGTATGCCCAGGAAAACCCGCTCATCAGTTCAGTGGCTGGCATCGATTTGAGTTTGAATCCTGTTTCCCCCGGGGAGTGATGAATTCCCATCGTAAAAATCATCTGCATGAGGATCAGTCCAAACATCTGGCCCATGTTGGTGGAAAGCTTGAATACACTGGAAGATATGGACACCTTATCCTCACGTGCTATTGACATCACCATGTTGTTGTTCGGGGTGATGAAAAGAGCATAGGAGATGCCAAGCATAACCAGGAATCCAAAAAGTATACCCAGGTGAAGCAGGGGAAGTAACAGGGCAAATGCAATACAACTTATCGTGGCGAGTGCCATGCCAAGAATAGTCAGATGGACCCTTGGAACTTTATCGGAGAGCCTGCCGGTAATCAGACTGCTCAGGCTGAAGACGACCGCAAAGGTCATCAGAATAAAACCGGCATGCGTAACGTCAATTTTCAATCCCAGCAGAATATAAAAAGGAAGGATTACATTACTTCCGGCCATCAATCCATACCCCACAAGAGAGGCCATGAGGGCATATGAGAAACTCCGGTCACGAAAGATTGAAAGGTCCAGAATAGGATCCCTGGATCTCTTTTCCCAGAGTATAAAAGCTGTAATCAAGACCAGAGAACCAACTAACCCTCCAATCGTTAACGGTGAACCCCATCCCATACTTTTCCCATTGCTGATAAAATACACCATCATTGCCAACCCAAAAAAGCTTAGCAACGAACCAAGGTAATCGAAGTGTTTAATGCTGGTTGGTTTTTTCTCATTCTGATAATCAGCGGGAATCGTTTTGTAGCCGAGAATGGTCGCCAGGATCCCGACAGGAATATTGACCAGAAAGATCCAGTGCCAGCTGAGCATCCCGGTAATCAAACCTCCCAGGGGGTTGCCTATTAAAAGACCCATTGATGATATCGGGAAGAAGATCCCGAAAGCCCATCCGCGTCTGTCGGGTGGAATAAATTTAGTGATGAGGGAGATCATGGTTGAAAACAGCATGGATCCTCCAATTCCCTGTAAGATCCGGGCTGCAATTAACAATGAAAATGTGGGAGTCAGTCCGCACAACAGTGAGCTCACTGTAAATACGATGAATCCACTGATGAACACCCGTTTAATTCCATAATTATCTGCGAGTTTTCCGAATATGATCATCGTTCCTGATAACATCAGCAGGTAAACGAGCGCAACCTGGACAACAAGCGGGGTAGAAATATCAAAGTATTTGGCAATATCGTGGAGAGAAATATTTACAATGTTGTTATCCAGCAGAACCATAAACCCGGCAAGTGAACCACTTATAGTGATACCAACCTGCCTGGCATGACTGGTTACGGTTTGATTTGTCATATATTGAGGTTTTTAGATAACAAATGTAACATATCCTTCGTCAATTCGCAGGAAACAACCGGCCAGTTTATCTCAGATCGTAAAAAGGACTTGACTTTCGGGTAAAATTGGATTAACTTTGCATCCCCCAATCACAGGCTAAATACATATGAAGCTCTCACACTTTCGCTTTCATCTGCCCCAGGAACTAATCGCTAACGACCCCCCAAAGCAGAGAGATGAAGTGCCAATGATGGTTTTGAACAGAAAAACCAAAACCATTGAACATAAACACTTCAAAGACATCCTGTCATATTTTGGTGACGGAGATGTTTTTATCCTTAACAATACCAAGGTTTTTCCTGCCCGGCTTTTAGGAGAGAAGGAAAAAACAGGCGCCAAGATTGAAGTCTTCCTGCTTCGTGAATTGAACCGTGAATCCCGGCTCTGGGATGTATTGGTCGATCCGGCACGCAAGATACGCATTGGCAACAAACTCTACTTTGGAGAAGATGACTCCCTTGTAGCGGAAGTGATCGACAACACCACTTCACGGGGCCGAACCATCCGGTTTCTCTTTGATGGATCTTACGAAGAATTCAAAAGGACCATACAACGATTGGGTCAAACTCCATTACCTAAGATCCATAACCGACCTGTTACTGAGGAGGATGAATTTCGATATCAGACCATTTACGCTAAACATGAGGGAGCTGTTGCAGCTCCTACTGCAGGGTTGCACTTTAGCCGTGAGATCATGAAACGGCTGGAACTTAAAGGAGTTAGCTTTCCTGAGGTCACGCTTCATGTCGGTCTTGGCAACTTTCGTTCCATTGATGTAGAAGATCTCACCAAACATAAGATGGATAGTGAGGAGATCATCATCGAGCCCGAAACTGCAGAGATCGTCAACCGGGCAAAAGCAAACAAAAAGAATGTTGTTGCTGTTGGAACAACAACCATGAAAGCGATCGAATCGTCTGTAGCTATCTCCAACATGTTAAAGCCATATCGAGGGTGGACTAACAGGTTTATCTTTCCACCCTATGAATTCAGTATCGCAAACGCTATGGTTAGCAATTTCCATATGCCTCAGTCTCCGATGATGATGCTTGTTGCAGCTTTTGCGGGGTATGATTTCCTTATGGAAGCTTACCAGGAAGCTATCAAAAAGAAGTACAAGTTTTTTACGTATGGCTACCCGATGTTGATCATTTGATGAAAGCAGCAATCATCGTTGCTGGTGGGTCTGGCACCCGCATGAATTCCCCGACACCAAAACAGTTTCTCCCATTACAGGGAATCCCTGTGTTAATGCATTCACTTACATCATTTTACCGGTTTGACCCATCAATTCGGTTACTACTTGCATTACCGGAGCATCTGTTTGATGCCTGGCAGGAATTGCAAAATAAGTATGGGACATCCATTCCCCATAAACTGATCCCAGGCGGTGAGACCCGGTTTCATTCTGTATACAATTGCTTGCAGCATCTGGACAAGGAGGAATTGGTTGCTATCCACGACGGAGCCCGGCCTCTTCTTTCGCAGGATCTGATTCATCGTCTGTATACAACAGCAGAAAACGAGGGAAGTGCTGTTCCTGTTGTCCCTGTCGACGAATCCATGCGAGTGCTGGAAAGATCCTCAAACAAACCGGTTGACAGATCCCTTTTCCGGATTGTTCAAACGCCCCAGGTTTTCCTGACCTCCCTGCTTCAGCAAGCCTACTCGCAACCCTACAGCCCTTTTTTTACTGATGATGCCACCGTGTTTGAATCTATCGGGAAACCGATCCACCTGGTGGAAGGTGATCCGGCCAACATCAAAATCACACACCCTGTTGACCTCATGATTGCAGAAGCCCTGTTAAGTGCCGGCATCTAACAGCTTATACCTTCCTCCCCTTCCATTTAACCGGAATCAGAAAAGCCAACGGACCGGAAACAGTAACATACATTACCTGAAATATTTGTGCAGGGATATACCATACCCAGAGTTGTTGTTTCCCGAAAAACCGGGCCATGGAAAACAGGAGTGGAAGGTCAACAAGAATCTTGAAACACATAAACGAAACAGCCAGGTAAAGGTAAAGAGGAGAGATAAATCCCAGGAAGAAACAGGCGAAAATCATCGCAGGGAAAAGGTAGCTGACAGCACCTGTAAAAAGAACGGTTACATCGCGATACCCCCTGCTTTTTGAAATCCAGCGAAGCCGCTGCTGAAAAAATAATCCGGGATTTTTTTCTGCCATCGTAGTAACAATGGCTCTTCGGTCATCCAGAAAGCGTATTGAATGTCCTCCGTATTTTTGCCTGATTTTCCAGAGCAGAAACTGATCATCGCCGGAGGGAAACTGCTCATTTCCTTCAAATCCTCCAACTTCCTGGAATACCTCCTTCTCATAGAAAAGATTTGCCCCGTTGCACATCACCGGATAACCAATGTTGGCAAACCCTGCCGTTATGCCCATTATACCAAGAAACTCAAGGGTTTGCATTTTCTGGAAAAGACTTTTCTCCTCAGAAAACATGACTGGTCCCAGGATCATCTTTGCCCCGGTTTTACAGTAATAATGTACCATAGAAGAGATCCAGCCAGGATCGTGCAGCGTATCGGCATCAGTTGTCAGGATGATCGTACCGGAAGCCTTATCGATCGCTCTTTTCAGCGCATTTTTTTTACCGACATCCTGACTCCTCCCCTCATCACCTTTGATGACGATACACGACAGTTGACCGTGGGATTGAACGAAATTGCCTATCACCTCCAGGGTTCTGTCATCAGAAAAGTCATCACTGATCAACACTTCGAATTTTTCGGGATGATAATCCTGTAAAAGCAATGAGTTCAGGCATTGCATGATCCTTGTCTCCTCATTTCGTGCCGGAACGATAACAGACACAAAGGGGTCTGGCTTTCCGGACCTGGAAGTTTTTCCAACAGGTATTGATAATCCTGTAAGAGCTGCCAGCAATATGACGCAATATAGAAATGCCAACAACATCATTACCCCTCCGATGATCGCCACTGAGATCATGCCCTGGTATTTTTTACCGATTTTCTGAAGAACTTCAGTCTGAAGACAAAAACACCTCCTGCCAGTGCCGGAAAACCCAGGTTAATAGCCCAAAGTAGTGTTGATGCTGCCAGAATACCAAAGTTGATAACTTCAGATGATCCATTATGGCCGGAGTAATAGATTCCGAAAAAATAGAGTGCAACCGATCCCCTGATCCCCAATTCTGTAAGAGCGATCGTTGGTATGACTGCCATCACAAAATAGATCAGGGAGATCAGCATCATGGCATCCGGATACGAAATAGGTACCGCGAAGATCCGCAGTAAAATAAAAAACTGGAAGGAGAAAATCAGGTACCTGAGGAGGCTGTAGAGCAACACCCGGATAAGTTCCCGGTTATGATAAAAAGAAAAGATCCAAAAGAATTTCCGGACCTTTTTCAATCGGTTCCGTAGTATCTTCTCTTTGAGGGTTGACAGAAATGAGACGTTGAGGTATAATCCCAGGATCAGGATGTTAAAGCCAACCACCATGGTCATCAGGGTATAGTAGAGGTACCCGCTGTAATCCCAGTACTGTGTCAGAAAGGTTGGGATAAAAGCCAGGAGAGCCGCACTCCCTGTGAAGATGGTAATCAGAAGTTGACTCATGCTACCCAGGATAGTCACAAGGATTCCTTCAACTCTGCTTGCCGTGTTGAGGATGAATACACGACCGAAATACTCCCCTATGCGGTTAGGAGTGAATGAACTGACAGTGAGCCCGGTCAGTACAGCCTGATAGGATTTCCAGAAGCCGATTCGTTCGATCCTGGCCATCAGATATCTCCATTTAATTGCTTCAATAGCCCAGTTGATGAACATCAGAAGGACCACCAGTACCATCAACAAGATAACATAGGGGTTCTGGAAATCTTTTCCGAGAGTCTCCAGAATATGGGGTAAATTTTTCCTGTAGAAGACCTGGTCGAATATGAACCCATAGGCAAGAACCAGGATGATTACCTGGATCACTTTGTTGTAAGTTTTACCTATTTTTGTTCTGTTAATCATACTTTAAGTTGACTGGCGAACGAATCATATTGGGTATTGATCCCGGCACCAATATCATGGGATTTGGTCTTATTTCCGTGTACGGGAACAACTTGAAACTGGTTTCACTTGGAATTTTAAAATTAGTGAAAACCGATGATCATCCACTCAAGTTGAAACATATTTTTGAAAAAACAATCGCCCTGATCGATGAATTCAAGCCTGATGAACTGGCAATTGAAGCCCCTTATTTTGGTAAAAATGTCCAGTCGATGCTGAAGCTGGGCCGTGCCCAGGGTGTAGCAATGGCTGCCGCATTATCCCGTTCCATCCCAATTTTTGAGTATTCTCCCCGTAAGATAAAGCAGTCCATCACCGGCAAAGGAAACGCCTCTAAAGAGCAGGTTGCTGCCATGCTTCTTCATATGTTATCAATGGAAGAGACTCCTAAGCACCTGGATGCCACCGATGGCCTCGCTGTAGCTGTATGCCATTACTTTCAAAAAGGAAAAACAGGAACAGAAAAGAAATTTACAGGCTGGAAAAGTTACCTTTCGGCGAATCCGGATAGGGTTGGGTGAGGTCACATCAACTTCTGATACACCATCCACCAGCGGTCGGGAATCTCTTCGTGGGTAGCCTGCTGATAATCCTTGTATGAACAGGGCACAAGATAATGCCGTTCGTATTTAGCCCGCTGGTCGGCGGGTAAAGGGATCTCCATCCACCAGCGATCAGTCTTCTTGCTCTTGTAAAATGTGATATTCTGCTGATGGTCACTGACAGTAACATGGTATTTTAAGTAATCTTCTTCATTCCTGAATGGAAAATCGTGAGGACGACTGTAAAATCCCTCCATGAAATACCAGATCATCTGGGCTATCAGATGTGCCGTTTGTCCATCATGATCAAACTTTGGATTGTATTCGTAGAACCCAATGGATGATAGCTTATCGCTGAGTCCGGCATACCGAACGATCTGACACGCTTCTTCACCATAAAAGCCATTTGGTGTTGTGTTGCGATTCCCGGGAGCGTCTGAATTTCTGACCGAAGAAATATCAAAACTCAACACATCTGCATTTCTTACAATGGGTTCAACCTCTTCCAGGTCTGCTCTTACAATGCCCAATCTGTAAGTGTCAAAGAAAAGGTTATTCATCAGCTTCAAGGCCTCCTGATCGATGAAGTAGGTCTGGAAGCCAATATTGGCGTAATTGAAAAGATAGTTTGGTTGATGCAGGATAATGCTGCTTAACCAGGATTGTGAGCTGAGTTCACCTTCCGACTTACCCAGGTCAAACATATTATCAATACTAACGATATTGATGATCTGGCCGAGGCTCTGGTATGCCTGGTAGTTGGCATACGTGAGATCCTGGCTCCCTCCCAGAATGACAGGGATGATATTGGCATTCAGCAACTCTGTAACAGTAGATGTAAGCGCAAAATAGGTATCCTTTACCGTATTCCCCCGTTTCAGATTTCCAAGGTCAATCAGCCGGGGATTGAATGTACCCGGGTAGAGCTTGTAAAGGTATTTTCTAATAAAATCGGGGCCCTGCCCACAACCTTCATTTTCCACCGCATTGCGGTCCTCTGTTACCCCAATAAGTGCCATGTCAGCCTGTGCGAACTCAGGAAATGTACCGTCTTCCGTAAATAAACGAACCAGGTCACCGATTCGGCGATGGTCCTCTTCTTCCTCCGTGGGAAGAATTTCGTTTAGATCAATAGGGTCAAAAAACTCTTCCATGGGTCAATCCTGTTTTTGTCTTTATTTTGACTTACGTGATTTACTTGACTTGGTTGGCTTAGTGTCAGTAACGATTTTCCGGCAATCCTCATAGGTCAACTCTTCAGCTGCCTTCTCTTTCGGGATCTTGAAATTCAGCTTGTTGAAAGAGATATACGGTCCATATTTTCCTCTCAGAATCTTAAGGCCGGCATCCTCTGAAAATTCCCGGATTGTTTTCTCCTGATCCAGTTTTTTCTTCTCTAACATGATCTCAGATGCCCGTTCAAGTGTAATTGTAAGCGGATCATCCGTCTTCGCCAGGGAGAAAAACTGGGCATGATGTTTTATATAGGGTCCAAACCTGCCGGCAGCAACAACTACATCATCATTATCTATAGTCCCTAAAGTACGGGGAAGTTTGAATAGCTCCAGCGATTCCTCAAGGGTAATTGACTCTATACTCTGTCCCTTCTTCAGGGCAGCAAACCTCGGCTTGTTCTCCATGTCGGCATCTCCCATCTGAACCATGGGACCGTACCTGCCGATTTTAACAAAAATGTTTAGTCCTGTTTTTGGATCCGTACCCAATAGTTTCTCACCACTAACCTTCTTGGTTCCTTCAAGTGTCTTGGCTATCTGGTTATGGAACGGACTATAGAACTCCTTGATCATGGAATTCCATACAAGCTTCCCTTCAGCGATTTCATCAAACTCACCTTCCACCGTTGCGGTGAAATTATAATCCATGATGTTCATGAAATGATCCATCAAAAACTGGGTGACCAAGATCCCAATATCAGTAGGAAACAGTTTTTGCTTTTCCGATCCAACTTTCTCCCCTTTCTCTTCTGAAACGATCGTGCCGTTGTGCAGTGTAAGTAACTGAAAAGCCCTGTTAATCCCGGGCCGGTCTTCCTTGATTACATAATCCCTGCGCTGGATTGTTGAAATCGTTGGGGCATAGGTGGATGGTCGTCCAATCCCAAGCTCTTCCATCTTCTTGACCAGCATCGCTTCGGTATACCTGGGAGGTGGTTGAGTGAACTTCTGCTGAGCCTGTATCTGATTCATCCCCAGAGAGTCTCCTCTCTTGATGGGTGGAAGGATCCGCTCTTCCCCGTTGCTCGGTTCCTCATCAGTCGACTCCATATAGAGCTTCAGGAATCCGTCAAATTTGATCAACTCCCCTTTGGCTACAAACTTCTCTTTGGTTGTGGAGATACCAATAGTTACTGTGGTTTTTTCAAGTAATGCGTCAGCCATCTGGGAGGCAACGGCTCGTTTCCAGATAAGTTCATACAACCTGTTGTGAGACCTGTCCCCATCAACGGTTTTGGCATTCATGTATGTAGGCCGGATGGCTTCGTGAGCCTCCTGGGCTCCTTTCGTCTTCGTTGTGTATTTGCGGGTCTTCACATATTCGGCACCGAAAGAGTCGGTGATCTCCTGCTTTGCCATCCCAATCGCAAGATTGGATAGATTCAGCGAGTCGGTACGCATGTAAGTGATCTTACCCGATTCATAGAGATCCTGAGCTACCCGCATGGTGTTGGCAACCGAAAATCCAAGCTTACGGGATGCTTCCTGCTGCAGAGTGGAGGTTGTAAATGGGGGTGCCGGAGATTTTTTCGCCGGTTTTTTCTCAATCTCATTCACTGCAAACTCAGCGCCGTTGCATTTCTGCAGAAAGGCTTCAGCCTCTTCCAGGGTGCTGAACCGTTTTGTCAGTTCTGCCTGGATAGCAACTGGTTTATCTCCATTGCTGACAATAAAATCGCCGACAATGCGGAAGGAGAAGAGAGTCTGAAAGTTCCTGATCTCCACCTCCCGCTCAGCAATCAGGCGAACAGCTACAGATTGAACCCGGCCTGCGGACAGAGAGGGTTTAATTTTTTTCCAGAGGAGAGGAGAGAGCTCGAAGCCAACCAACCGATCAAGTACACGACGGGCTTGCTGAGCATTAACAAGATCGCGGTCAATGCCCCTGGGGTGATTGATGGCCTCCAGAATAGCATGCTTGGTGATCTCATGGAAGACAATTCTGCGGGTTTTTGACTCATCGATATTTAATGCCTCTATAAGGTGTGCAGCAATAGCCTCACCTTCGCGGTCTTCATCAGAAGCCAACCATACAGTTTCGGCTGCACCAGCAAGCTTCTTCAATTCGGCAACAATTTTTTTCTTATCCGGCGAGATAATATATTTAGGGATAAATCCCTGATCGATATCCACACCAAGATCTTTCTTGGATAAATCCATGATATGTCCGAAACAGGATTTAACCTGATATTCCTTCCCCAAAAACCCTTCTATCGTTTTAGCTTTGGCTGGGGACTCAACAATTACAAGGTTCTTCGTCATTTTACTATCTATATTGAATCCAAAATCCGGGTACAAAAGTAAGACAATAAAGTTAATACCTACCTTTGCATCCGTTTTTTAGCATTAATCGGTCTCAGGGGCAAAAGGTTATATATGGATCAGAAAAAAACCAAAAAAATATTTATTGAAACATATGGGTGTCAGATGAATTTTTCTGACAGTGAGATCGTTGCGTCGGTTCTTTCAGGTCATGGATATACAACAACGGAGGACATTTTTCTTGCCGATATCATCCTTGTAAATACCTGTTCAATTCGTGATAATGCCGAACAAAGAGTAAAGAAGAGGCTGCAGCATTTTCGTTCGATGAAAAAAAAGAATCCGGGCTTGATTATCGGGCTGCTTGGCTGTATGGCTGACCGGCTAAAGACATTATTCCTTGAGGAAGAACAGTTGCTTGATATAATAGCCGGACCCGATGCTTACCGGGATTTACCCCGTTTGTTGGAACAGGTGGAGTCGGGTCAGCGTGGTGTGAACACCCTGTTGTCAATGGAAGAGACGTATGCCGATATCACTCCTGTAAGACTGGCTGGCAACGGGGTTTCTGCTTTCATTTCCATCATGCGTGGATGTGAAAATTTCTGTTCCTATTGTGTAGTACCCTCTACCAGGGGAAAAGAGAGAAGCCGTGAGGCTGATACGATTGTTCAGGAGACGAAAATGCTCTTTGAACAAGGCTACAGAGAGGTAACCCTGCTGGGACAGAATGTTAACTCTTACAAATGGGATGAGGGAGATCAAACGATCTCGTTCGCCAGTTTATTGGGACGAATTGCTGAGGTTAATCCACTTCTGCGGATTCGGTTTGCCACATCACATCCGAAGGATATCTCTGACGATTTGCTGAAAACGATAGCAGCTCATCCCAACATCTGCAAGGCTATTCACCTGCCGGTTCAATCTGGCAGTTCACGGGTTCTTAATCTCATGAACCGGAAATACACACGCGAAGAGTACATGGAACGGGTGGAATCGATCCGCCGGATCATTCCCGGTTGCGCTATATCCACCGACATCATTACAGGTTTTTGTGGTGAGACCGAAGAAGATCACAAGGAGACTATCTCCCTGATGAAATGGGCCAGGTTTGATTATGCTTTTATGTTTAAATACTCCGAGCGCCCTATGACTTTGGCAGCCAAATCACTGAAAGATGACATCCCGGATGCGGTTAAAGAACGTCGCCTGACCGAAGTGATTGATCTCCAGCAGACACTATCTTTTAAAAGTAATCAACAGGATCTTAACCGGGTGTTCGAAGTGCTGATAGAGGGTGACTCCAAACGATCCGGAGAGCACTTTATGGGGCGGAATTCCCAAAATAAGGTGGCTGTATTTCCAAAAACAAATGCCAAACCCGGCGAATATCTAAAGGTGAAAATCAATTCGTTTACTTCAGCAACATTACTTGGAGCGGTTGTATAAGTCCGGGGTTTCTCCTACAATAAATTGAATAAAAAAGAGTTAATCTGAATATCCTTTTTCAATTTCAACAAACTGAAAACGTTCATGAAGATACATCAATACTTTTTCGTACTGATATTCCTTTTTTCAATCGCTCTTCCTGGTTTTTCACAGGAAACTCCGATTGGACAATGGAGAGATGAATTACCCTATTACAAGGTAATTTCTGTTACTGAAGCCGACAACTATATTTTTGCCGCCACACCTTATGCTATTTTTTACGTGGACAAGGATGATAACAGTGTTCAGCGGATGTCAAAGATAAACGGCCTCTCAGATATCGGAATTACCTCAATAGATTATAATCAGGAGGTCAAAACTGTTGTGCTGACTTATGCCAATGCCAACATTGATCTCATCAACAACCTAATGGTAACAAATATCTCAGATATCAAACGGAAACAGATCCTCGGAAATAAAACTATCAACAGCATCTATTGCCATGAAAAATATGCCTACCTCGCCTGTGGTTTTGGTATTGTCTTACTGGACCTGGAAAAGGAGGAGATCAGGGATACATATTATATCGGCCCCAACGGAAGTCCTATCAATGTATTATCCATTACTTCCGACAACAACGACACCATTTGGGCAGCTACAGAACTGGGTGTATATAAAGCGTATATCAAAGATCCAAACCTGGTGAACTTTGCCGCATGGGAACTTGATACACGACTGGATCCATCTATCCGTTACAACACCATCACATCGATGGGCGAAAAAGTTTTTGTCAATAAATCCCTCTCTACTGCAGACCGGGATACTATCTATTTGCACAATGAAGGAACATGGATCCCCTGGAATACAGAACAAAGCAAAACAATTCTTAAGCTCCATTCCATGTATGACAGGTTAATTGTTACATATAAGTACGTTGTATATGTTTACGATCAGAACCTTCAGGAGGTATATACAGTTTGGAGTTATATGCCGGGTAGTCCTTACCCGCTTGATGCTGTCCAGGACAAAGAGAATAAGCTGTGGATTGGTGACACCTATGCAGGATTGGTTTCCTTCAATTCTTCAGTAAATAATAGTCATAGTTATAACCTGGGCGGACCACTGACTGCCAGTGCATTCAGTATGACAAGTGTAGGGGATGAGCTGTTGATTGCAGCCGGTGGCCGGGATGGATCCTATGTTCCTATTTACAATGTTGGACAGGTCTATAAATTTAACAATTCAACCTGGACCAATTACTCCCCGTATAGCCTCCCTGCCATGGCCGGAGTCAGCGACCTGTCAACCACTGCCATTGATCCGTATGATCACAACCACTTTTATGCAGGTTCATGGGGGAAAGGATTGTTGGAATTTTCAGGAGATGCAATGACGAACAGGTACGGATCATGGAACAGTACCCTGGGTCATCATTCTGCTTCCGATACCGGTGATATCAGGGTAGGAGGCACTGCTTTTGACAAAAATGGCAACCTGTGGGTATCAACATCCCATACCAATAACTGCCTCTCCCTGAAACGGGGTAATGATTGGAAAGGATTTACCCTTTCCGAAGTACAGGAGTCTGATCTCGGACAAATGATCATCGACCGATACGACCAGAAATGGATCGTGATGCGCTATGGCAACATGAATCCGAATTCCCTGATTGTATTCACCGATAATGGAACACCTGACAATACCTCCGATGATCTGACCAAAAAGCTCAACTCTTCAGAAGGGCATGGGAATATCCCCGGGACAATCGTCTTTGCCATTGCCAGTGACCTCGATGGCGAGGTATGGATTGGTACCGAAAAAGGGGTTGCGGTATTTTACAGTCCAGAAAATATATTTACAGGAGGAAACTTTGATGCGCAGCGCATCCTCGTGGAATATGGAGGGTACTATCAATACCTCCTTGAAAATGAGATTGTAACAGCCATTGCAGTGGACGGATCCAACAGAAAATGGATTGGGACCGACCGCAGCGGTGTGTTTCTTTTCTCCGACGATGGAACCAGGGAAATTCATCACTTTACAGAAGATAACAGCCCGTTATTCTCCAACCGGATCACAAGTTTGGCCATCAATTCCAATGGGGATGTATTCATGGGAACCGATAAGGGCGTAATGTCATACCGTGGCAGCGCTACAGAGGGAACAGAAATAATGGATGATGTTTATGCGTTCCCAAACCCTGTGAAAGATGGATATTCCGGAATCATTGGTATCAAAGGGTTGGTTACCAATGCACAGGTAAGGATAACCGACATCAGCGGAGCAGTTGTCCACACAACCAAAGCGGAAGGGGGCCAGGCAATCTGGGATGGTACAAATCTGAATGGCCGTCGTGTTAAATCAGGGGTCTACCTGGTGTTTGCCAGCAACGAGGATGGGAAAGAGAAAGTGGTGACAAAAATCATTTTCATCAACTGATGCTTCACAAAACCCGGGGTATTGTCCTCCATTCGGTCAAATACTCAGAGTCAAGTTTAATTGTTAAAGTCTATACCGAGACCTTTGGATTGCAATCCTATTTGCTGAAAGGGATCAGAAGCCAAAAATCTAAAACCAGGCCTGCACTTTTCCAACCATTGACCCTGCTTGACCTGGTGGTTTACCATAAGGAAAAAAGTTCCCTTCATCCGGTGAAAGAGGTGAGATTGGCAATACCTACCCATTCGACTTCATCGGATATACGGAAAAGCTCTATCGCACTCTTTCTGGCTGAAATGATCTACCGCACTATCCGAGAAGAGGAGACGAATATCCCCCTTTTTGAGTTTCTGTGGAATGGTTTCATTCTGCTGAATACAACTGAAGAACCTTTTTCTAATTTTCACCTCCTGTTTGCAATAAAATTTTGTCGGTTTCTGGGATTTCAGCCACAGGGAAACCATAGTGACCACAACCGTTTCTTCCATTTAAGGGAGGGCTATTTTCATCCTCTTTTTGCCTCCCCTGATGAATGTCTTGATGAAGAGCAGAGTACCTGGTTTGATCAGTTGATACAGACAGACCTGGATCAACTCCCTCTGCTTTCATTTCCAACCAGGGCCCGGGCTGTTATGTTAGATAAAATCCTTCTTTACTACCGATTTCACCTCCCGGGATTCAAAGAGATCCGTTCGCATGAGATCCTTCATGCTGTTCTCTCCTGAGGAAACGATTCATCCCTTTTCCGTACCTTTGCGCAAATTTTTACTCCATGGAACATGCATTGTCTGAGCAGGAACAAATCCGGAGGGATTCGTTGCAGGAATTATTGAATCTAGGCATTGACCCTTATCCCCCCGAAACCTTTGCAGTAAACGTATCTGCCGCTGAAATTAAACAGAAATTTCCTGAAGACAACTCGCTATATCAGGATATAAGCATCGCCGGACGGATTATGAACCGACGGATTATGGGAGCAGCATCTTTCGCTGAAATCCAGGATGAAACCGGCAGGATCCAGATATATGTCAAACGGGATGAAATCTGTCCGGGTGAAGATAAAACCCTTTATAACACGGTATTTAAACGCCACCTGGACATCGGTGATATCATTGGAATCACTGGGTATGTGTTCATCACCAAGATGGGCGAGATCACCATTCATGTCTCCTCACTGAAATTGTTGTGCAAATCGCTTAAACCCCTTCCTATTGTAAAAGAGAAAGAGGATGAAGTATTCGATGCTTTTACCGATCCCGAACAACGGTTCCGCCAGCGTTATGTTGACCTGATTGTGAATCCTCTTGTCCGCGAGGTTTTTATAAAGCGAACGTTGCTGATCAACTCTATGCGTAATTTTCTTAATGCAAGGCAATACCTCGAAGTTGAAACCCCCATTCTGCAGCCTCTCTATGGAGGTGCTGCTGCCCGGCCATTCAAAACCCATCACAACTCTCTCGACATGACCCTTTACCTCAGGATAGCCAATGAGTTGTACCTGAAACGACTGATCGTCGGGGGATTTCCGGGAGTTTATGAATTCTCCAAAGATTTCAGAAATGAAGGAATGGACCGCTTCCACAACCCGGAGTTTACCCAGATGGAGCTCTATGTAGCCTACAAAGATTATCAATGGATGATGGATCTCGTTGAGGAGATGGTTGAAAAGATCACCCTGGACCTGCACGGAAAAACAGCAATACAGGTAGGTAACAATACGATCGATTTCAAACGTCCCTGGAAACGGTTTACCATGTATGAAGCGATTCAGCACTATACCGGTACAGATATCTCGGGGATGGATGAAGAGGCGTTACGCAGAACCGCAAAAGAGCTGAACGTACCGGTAGATCCCACCATGGCAAAAGGCAAAATCATTGATGAAATTTTCGGGGAGAAATGCGAACCAAATCTGATCCAGCCAACGTTTATCACTGATTACCCTATCGAGATGTCACCACTGGCAAAGAAACACCGCACCCATGAGGGCCTGGTGGAAAGGTTTGAAGCTATCTGTAACGGAAAAGAGTTGTGTAATGCCTTCTCAGAACTCAACGACCCCATTGACCAGCGGGAACGGTTTGAAGCCCAGCTTGAGCTTGGAAAACGCGGAGATACTGAATCGATGGTACTGGATGAAGATTTTCTGAAAGCCCTTGAATATGGCATGCCCCCAACCGCAGGCCTTGGGATTGGTATTGACCGGTTAGCCATGATCATGACCAACCAGGCATCCATTCAGGATGTACTCTTTTTCCCTCAGATGAAGCCCGATAAACGACCTATCTGATCAGAATCAGCCGCTTAACTACAACTCCCTGGTTGGTTTTCAGGCGATAGAGGTATATTCCTCCAGCTACCCTATTGCCGTTCATATCAGTTCCATTCCATATGCCCTGGTGTAATCCGGGTGAAAGGAATGCATCAACTACTGAGCTGATCACCTCTCCATTCATATCAATAACTTCAAGGATAACTTCTCCTTGTCTGGTTAAGGTAAACGGAATGATCGTTTGATCCGTTACCGGATTCGGATAGCAATTACCGAGATGATCGGGGATGGTAGTAATATCAGGGATGGCAGTATATAGCAATGAATCATCTACCATGATGATGACCCGGATCGTATCAACTGATGTAACGATGGTCAAAGTGTCGGAAACGAACAGACCGCTAATGTCAAGGACCGGCAGAGGAATGATCACCCTTAGAGAATCCATTCCCCCGTTTGAAATGGTATAAGGACAGATGGGAGGATCCTGAACAATCCAACTAAATTCACTGTTTGTGCCAGATTCTTCTATGTATGTTATTTGAACTGGAGCTGATGTGTAATTATGAAGATCGGTAACCTTTCCGTAGAGACAATCTTCATAAGTGAGAAACCACAGGGTATCCGGTACAGCAGTGATATTAGTGTAAACCGTGTTGAATTCGAACGGATCCGGTTCTCCGATGTAGGGTGCATTTGCATGCCGCCCTGAATTATCGGCTGCAGTCAGGTAATATTCGATCGTGTTTTCCCCCGGTTGTTTTGGGATGATCCCGGAATAAAAACTGCCTGATGTGTTCGCCATGTTTGAGGTCATCCAATTCCCGTTATTCACCCGGTAGTGGATAAGCACCGAATCATTGATAACCGTTGTATCGCTGCAAACAAGTAACTCTGCATCGATGATATAGTCCTCTTCGCATGGATATTCTCCATAAAGCGGATAGTGCCGGATAAAAAGCATGCCCAAATCAGCTATCCCCTTGGTGCGGCAGTGAAGGGCATCCGTCGATTCCCAGGGTGTTGAAGGTTTTCCGATGATGCCGATTATCTCATAGCCGGGCATCGCGTCCTGATAAGAAGCAATAGCGCTGTCGTCCCAGGTATTGTTCATGATTGGAACCAATACTTTCTTGTTGAGGATCAGGGAATTTGTATAGGGCTGGTCATTCGGTGTAAAGGTCCTGTAAACCTTATAGTTATAACCATAAGCACAGGGTGTGCCGGCCCAATAGGCTGCAGCCTGCTCTATAGCGTTATACCGTGGATGATTGGGAGGAACTGAACGGACAAGGATCTTGTCGGGAGCCAGAAACTTTGCCCAGCAATCAATGTGATCTATATAGGTCCCATTCGGATCTGGTCTTACATGATAGGTTGTAATCCCAAGATATGACTCAAACTTTTCCGCTATCTGTTCGTGGGTCTGTGAAAGGTTCTCTTCCCATACCAGCTCAGTGGATGAGGAGTTTCCATAGCCATCGGTCATGTAATTGCCTCCTGTATGGATGACATTCATACCAAACCATGGGATACCCAGCATATTGGCTACCTCCTTTGGAATCTCATCATCCAGAGGACGGGGCCGGTTGTAAGGAAAATCTACAATCCCAATCTGGTTGGAGCTGTCTGATTCAAACCAGGGACCGTAATCCCGGGTCCAGTAAGAATTTGAACCGGCAATCAGGAAGTTGCAGTGACTGGTGTCTACCCCGTTGGCAATATATTGGTTGATCACCGTATTTTTCTGTGAGGTGCTGTTTACAATGGTGGTGACCATGATCTCCTCCTCGGCCATCTCCTGGATCACTGTATACGGAATTCCGAAGGGATAACGAACCAGGACTCCCTGCATATGGTCAAATTCAGCTACATTCCTGATCGGAGAGGCAGGGGGATCGGTTTCCACAAAGGCCAACCCGATCTCATCAAGCCGGGTCATCTCATCCGGGGTGAGCCAGTGGGTCAGTTTTTCAGGAGAATCCGGAGAATCCTGAGCAATGGTAGTAAGTGGAAGAATGGCTGAGAGTGTAAATGAGAAGAGAGCAAGTAATACAACTCCGTGCCTGGTCAGCTGTTGCTTTATCATGATGATCTGGTGGTTTTGTGATTCTCGTCACAAAGATAATAGAATCGGATAATATTCAACCCGTGACTCTGGATAGTTTACAAATCTGAAAGACAACAATTTATCCGGTAATAACTTAATGCCCGATGGCTGGGAAAACGATAAAAAAGCCTGTATTTTTGCCGTAAAGTCGTGAATATGAACAAGAAGGTGGCTGTAGCCCGTCTATCTATCATCTCAAACTCCTTCCTGATCATCATAAAACTGGTGGTGGGAATAATCAGTGGCTCGGTCAGTATTATTTCCGAGGCGATTCACTCGTTAATTGACCTGCTGGCCGCTATAATCGCCTTTTTATCAGTTCGGATCTCAGACCGTCCTGCTGATTCGAAACACCCGTATGGTCATGGGAAATTTGAAAACATCTCAGGTGTTGTTGAAGCCGTTCTCATATTTATTGCCGCCTTCTGGATCATCTATGAGGCGGTACAAAGGATTATTCATCCCGCACCGGTTGATTCCATCTGGATTGGAGTCGCTGTAATGGTTGTTTCAGCAATTGTCAATATCCTTGTATCCCGCAAATTATATAAAGTCGCCCGCGAAACAGATTCTATTGCCCTGGAGGCAGATGCACTTCATCTGAAAACCGATGTCTACACCTCCCTCGGCGTAGCTATCGGATTGGCACTAATCTTGATAACCGGATATCATTTTCTGGACCCTGTGGTAGCTATCCTGGTAGCTCTCCTCATCCTGAAAGAGTCGTACAATCTGTTCAGGAAGGCTTATGGACCGCTGTTGGATATCGCCCTTCCTGAAGAGGAAGTAGAAATAATCAGTCAGGTTATCAAAGACAACTGCCTGGGGACGATCAATTACCATGATCTTCGAACCCGTAAAGCCGGAAACTATAGGTATGTGGATTTTCATCTCAATCTTCCACAAAATATGACGGTAAAGGAGGCTCACGACCTATGCGATCTTATCGAGCAAAATATCAAACAACAGTTTAGCTATACAGAAGTGACTATCCACGTCGAGCATATCTGAGTATATCCCCCCTCTCCGGAATAATTTTTCCCTTATTCATGCGTTTGAAAATGGGTTTTGTTTAATTAACAATCCGTTGTTAATCAAAATTAAAGACAACTCATTTACCGTGATCATATTCTTCTACTTTTGTGAGAATCTGGTATAGTACGTAATCTAAAATCCTCTCCCTGATGAAACAACTAAGATGTTTGCTTCTTCTTTTCCTTCTAAGCCCAGCCCTGATAAATGCGCAGGATACTGAGTTAACCGATACCACTTCCGGTTTTGTACTTATTGGAGATGATCCGGTTGCCTCCATGCTTGACAGCCTGTCGCTCCTCACCATTTTTGAAAGTAATGGGTATGGAAGAGGACACTCCTCGAAAAATTATTCATCCTCTGCGATCCCCTATTTTGCAGATTCGGTTGTCCGATACAGGATACTGGCCATGAACGATCAAACCCCTTTTGAATACATTTATAACGACCGGGTAAAGCAATTCATAGAACTCTATGCGTACAAAAAGAGGGAACTGACCGGACGTATCCTGGGATTGGCCGAACTCTATTTCCCCTTGTTTGAGGAACAACTAGACAAGCGAAACATGCCGTTGGAGTTGAAATACCTCGCTGTGATAGAATCGGCTCTCAACCCTACCGCCAATTCCCGGGCCGGAGCTAAAGGATTGTGGCAATTCATGTATGGAACAGGAAAAGTGTATGGGTTGAAAGTCACCTCACTGGTTGATGACCGCTTTGACCCCTATAAATCCACTATTGCAGCCTGCGAGCACCTTCAGGATCTTTATGATATTTATGGAAACTGGTCTCTCGCCCTGGCTGCATACAACTCCGGCGCAGGTAATGTGAATAAAGCAATCCGGCGATCCGGGGGCCATAAAAACTTCTGGGTGATCTACCCTTATCTTCCGAGGGAGACCCGATCCTATGTGCCTGCATTCATTGCGGCCAGCTACGTAATGATGCATGCCGACGAATATAAAATCGGAGTAGTCCATCCTACTGTCTTTCATTATGAGATCGATACTGTAACAATCAGGGATATTTTAACCCTGGATCAGATCTCTGAGAATCTTGGGATTCCTAAAGATGAGATTGCTTTCCTCAATCCGGCTTACAAGCAGGGCATTATCCCTGCATCCGCTGAAAACCCCTATTTCCTTCGTCTTCGAAAAGAGCATGTGGGCGACTATATTACCAATGAGGCAAATATTTATGCCTACAAAACAAAACAAGCCCTTAAACGTGACTCCCTTGAGAAGATCGTGGAAGAGAGCAAACGATCAACCCAGTACTATATCGTAAGAAGCGGGGATAATCTTGGACTGATCGCCAGTCGGCACAAAATGACTGTTTCCCAGCTCCGGAGTATGAACAACCTTCGGTCCAACACCATTCATCCGCGACAAAAACTAGTCGTCTACAATGGATCGGGACCGATGCCAGCCTCCCAATCAACATATGCCAGCAACAACCCTAAACCAACACCATCACTTTCTTATCATACCGTGAAACGTGGTGAAAGTCTCGGACTGATTGCCGGTAAATACAATTGCTCGGTCAGCCAGTTGAAGAGTTGGAATAACCTCTCCAAATCAACTATTTATCCGGGTCAGAAATTAAAGGTGTCCGGCTCCAAATCTTCCGGATCATCCTCTTCTGGCAGTGGATCACAAACTTCCTACTATACAATTAAGTCCGGCGATAACCTCTGGGACCTCGCACAGAAAAACAACTGTACTGTAAGCGAGATCAAGAAGCTCAACAATATCAAGAATGCAAATAGGTTACGACCGGGGCAAAAGATAAAGATCCCGAAATAAATTGCCATAAATTGCACATGGATTGCACATGGATTGCCATTGATTGCCATTGATTGCTCAATTGGCACAGCGTGATTTGTATCTTTTTTGATTAGTGAAGGATTTTACCACAACCTGGGAGTTATTCCAATTGCCGGAAGAGGCTTACCAGCAGATTCTGGAACAACGTAAAACAGAAGTTCCCCGTTTTATCATCAATGCATTAAAAGGTTATGAGAACAGTTAAGATAATATCTTGTATAATCGTTGGGTTACTGCTCATGATTACATCAACCGGTATCTCCCTGCAAGCACAGGACACCATCACCCTTGATCAATGTTACCTGCTTGCCGAACAAAACTATCCCCTGGCCGGGCAAATTGATCTGCTGGCTGGCAGCAATGAGCTGAAGTTAAAAAACCTGAACAAGAACTGGTTGCCCGTGATCAACATAAATGGCCAGGTCTCTTACCAGTCGGATGTGACAAAGGTAGAGATTGCGCTGCCAGCCGGATTCCCTCCTTTGGAGATGCCTGTATTAGATAAAGATTGGTACAAACTATCGCTGGATGTCAATCAGGCTATCTGGGACGGAAACGTGACCAATTATAAAAAGAAGCTGGAAGAGGTGAACCTCCAGGTTGATCAAACCAGTGTGAAAGCTGAATTGTACAAACTGAAAGAACGTATAAACCAGTTTTACTTTGCAATTATTTTACTGAATCAGAATGAAGAACTTCTCATCACGGCCCGGGCTCAGGTTGAGGAGAAACTCAATGAAGTGAAGGCCGGAATTAAATATGGCGTTGTATTGCAGTCCACAGCCGATGCCCTGGAAGCAGAAATCATCCGACTCAATCAACGGATGACTGAAACCAGAATCGATAGAACCGGGTTGTTTCATATGCTATCGGATCTTCTGGGAATGGATATCCCGGAGTCCTCTTACCTGATCCTGCCTGATCCTGCCTTACCGGGTTACTCCTATCAGAACATGCGCCTGGAAAATGCTGTGTTTGACCTGCAACGTGCACGTCTTGAAGTGATGCGCAACATGGTAACAACAAAATGGAATCCTAAATTTTTCGCCTTCGGGCAGGCTGGAATAGGAAGGCCTGCACTCAATATGCTATCCCCCGATTTCGAACCATTTTATATTGTAGGGGCCCGCCTTAGCTGGACCCCATTGAACTGGAATGCCAATAAAAACGAAAAAAAGATCCTGGAGATACAGTCTTCCATGCTTCTCCGGCAACAGGAATCCTTTGATAAAAACCTGCAAATCCAGTCTGAGAAAGATCTCTCGGAGATCCTGAAAAACCTTGAGGTTATGGAGCAGGACAGGGAAATTATTGTGTTGCGCGAAAGAATCTCTCTGGCAGCCTCTTCCCAGCTCGACAATGGAGTTATCACCTCCAGTGAATATGTTTCCCGATTGACAGAGGAGAGACAGGCCAAATTGAGTTATGAGATTCACCAAGTTCAGCTCATAAAAGCCAAACTGGCTTACTTATTTAATCAAGGGAAACTTTAAAAGTTAAAATAACACCGCATGAAAACACAAAACTATCTTTTCATCCTGCTAATCATGCTTCTCGGAGCCTGCTCCGATAAAGGTGACCAACCCGATGCCTGGGGAACCTTTGAAGCCACAGATGTAACCATTTCGGCAATGGCCAACGGGAAACTTCTTCAATTTAATCTCCAGGAGGGAGAATTGCTGGACTCCGGACAAATGGTTGGCTTTGTCGATACTACCGACCTCTATCTGAAAAAATTACAGGCCATTGGTCAGCGAAATGCAACTGGTTCGAAAAAGAGTGATCTGCAGGCACAAATTGCTGTCCTGGAGCAAAGTAAGGATAATATCATGATTGACAAACGTCGTGTGGAGAACTTATTAAAAGCCGGTGCAGCCACGCAAAAACAGATGGATGACATTATCGCGGCGCTCAATATGATTGACCGTCAGATTGCAGCGGTACAAACCCAGTTCAGCGGACTTGAAGACCAGATTGGGAGTATCAACCAGCAGATTGCCCAGCTGGAAGAGGCGATCCGGAATGCATATATTATCAATCCTTTGTCTGGAACCGTTCTGTCAAAATTCGCTGAACCGGATGAAGTAGCATCCTTTGGGAAGCCGTTATACAAAATCGCAGACCTAAGCGAAATGATCCTTCGTGTATACATCAGCGGAGCCCAGCTTCCCCGGGTAATCATCGGGCAGGCGGTTTCGGTCATGTATGATAAGAATGAAAATGAAAATACCCAAACCGCAGGGATTGTCAGTTGGGTCTCTCCAACAGCCGAATTTACTCCCAAAACAATCCAGACAAAAGAGGAGCGGGTGAACCTTGTCTATGCTGTAAAAGTCAGGGTGAAAAATGACGGCACCATTAAGATTGGCATGCCTGGAGAGATCAAACTGATAAATCCGTAATTTCATCCCCTGTTAATACAAACCTAGTTACAAACCTAAACCAAAACCTATGAAACGAGTTATCATTTCTATTTTTTCCATGCTGGTACTTTTCATTGGAACAGGAACCGGCCTGATTGCCCAAACTTTCCATGCCGACGATATTGTCGGCAAATGGCTGAATGAAGAGGGAACTGCACAAGTAGAGATTTACAAGACCGGGAACCAATTTTTTGGAAAAATCGTGTGGTTGGAAACGCCGAATGATTCAATCACCGGCCTCCCGCGTACCGATAAGGAAAATCCGGATCCGGCATTACAGACAAAACCACTGCTCGGGCTGGTCAACCTGACAGGATTTGTATTTGACGAGGATGAATGGGAAGACGGTAAGATCTATGATCCAAAAAATGGAAAGACTTACAGCTGTTATATGAAGTTTGAAGATGAAAGCAAGAAAAAACTGAAGATCCGGGGATTTGTCGGAATATCAATACTGGGCCGTACAACCTACTGGACCCCGGTTAAATAATAATTAATTTCTTAATGACCCCACCCCTGCCCCTCCCCTTCAAGGGGAGGGATTGAGGGAGGGGTCGCAAACTACATGAAAAACGCAGTTGACGTTCAAAACCTCTCGAAGAACTACGGCGATACAGAAGCGCTGAAGGAGATCTCCTTTTCTGTCGGGAAAGGAGAACTCTTCGGATTTATCGGTCCGGATGGCGCTGGCAAGACTACCCTGTTCAGGATCCTTGCCACTCTGCTTCTGGCCGATTCCGGAGCAGCAACTGTTGAAGGGTACGAAGTGGTGAAGGATTACAAAAAGATCCGGCAGATTATCGGTTACATGCCCGGCAGATTTTCCTTGTACCAGGATTTGACTGTCGAGGAAAACCTGCGTTTTTTCGCCACCATTTTTGGAACCACAATCGAAGAAAATTACGAGCTGATAAAAGAGATCTACAGTCAGATCGAACCGTTTAAAACCCGGAAAGCAGGCCAACTTTCAGGAGGAATGAAGCAAAAACTGGCACTCTCCTGCGCCCTGATCCATAAACCGGAAGTACTGTTCCTGGATGAGCCTACTACAGGGGTCGATGCAGTCTCCCGCCAGGAGTTCTGGGAGATGCTCAAACGCCTGAAAACCATGGGGATTACAATTGTGGTCTCTACCCCTTATATGGATGAGGCCGCTTTGTGCGACCGGGTAGCGTTGATCCAGGATGGATCCATTATGCAAATCAGTACTCCATATGAGGTCGTAGAGGCCTATCCCATGGGGCTGTTTTCAGTCACATCCACCGACATTTATCAGTTACTTCACGACCTGCAGAAGCTGCCACAGGCTCACAGTGTCTTCGCTTTTGGTCAGGCTGCACATTTGTCTTACAAAAAAGAGAATGTGACTGCCAGTGAGGTAATCAGATTTCTGAAGGAAACCGGACATGAGGATGTGCATGTTGAAGAGATCAAGCCAACAATTGAAGATTGCTTTATGGAGTTGATGCAGGGAAGTGAACAAGCGAACGAGCGGACAAGCGGACGAGCGGACAAGTAGGGGCGGGTTCCAAACCCGCCCGTAAATAAAACCAAACCCGCCCATAAATAAAGATTATGAACCAACAACCAATCATCATAGTCAAAGACCTCGTCAAGAAATTCGGGAGTTTCGTGGCTAACGACCATCTGACTTTCAAAGTTAAGAGAGGCGAGATCTTCGGCTTCCTTGGAGCTAACGGTGCCGGCAAAACTACAGCCATCCGTATTCTGTGCGGTCTCTCTTTCCCTACTTCAGGAGAGCTCTCTGTAGCCGGGTACAATGTTTATACACAACGAGAAAAGATTAAACAAAATATTGGTTACATGAGCCAGAAGTTCTCCCTGTATGATGATCTTACCATCTTTGAGAACATCCGGTTTTACGCGGCAATTTACGGGTTGTCGAAAAAGGAGATTGACCGGCGTACCGATATCCTGATGAAGAAACTTGGTTTGGAAGAGGCCAAAAAAAAGCTGATCCGGGATATCCCTCTTGGATGGAAACAAAAACTGGCTTTTTCAGTAGCAATCATTCATGATCCTAAAATTGTCTTCCTGGATGAGCCTACCGGAGGTGTGGATCCTATAACCCGTCGCCAGTTCTGGGATATGATCTATGAAGCAGCCCGAAATGGCATCACGGTATTTGTTACAACTCACTACATGGACGAAGCTGAATATTGCGATCGGGTATCCATCATGGTCGACGGCCGGATTGCGGCGCTGGATACCCCTGTTGCCTTACGTGAAAAATACCATGCAAAAAACATGAATGAGGTATTTCTGCAGTTGGCAAGGGCTCAAAAAACGGAGGTTTTATGAAGCGTTTCCGGGGATTTGTGGTTAAAGAGTTTCTGCACATCTTCAGGGATTACCGTACCCTGTTGATCCTCTTTGGCATGCCCGTGATACAGCTGATTCTATTTGGTTTTGTGATAACCAACGAAATCAAAGATGCCCGGTTTGCAGTTCTGGATCTTTCCAAAGATGAGACCACACGTCAAATCACTGAAAAGCTAACCTCATCCGGATATTTCAGGCTTGACCGCAACCTGAATACATACAATGAGATCGAAGAGGCATTCCGCGAAGGAGAAATCCAGTTGGTAGTAGTGTATGAACCCGATTTTGCCAGGCGGTTGGAGAGGGATCATGTAGCGAATGTCCAGCTGATTGGAGATGCTTCAGACCCCAACACTGCCAATATCCTTGTGAACTACGCCTCAGGTATTCTTACCAATTATCTCCTTTCGATGAATGCCGAGGTAATCCCAATGAAAATCGTTCCTGAGACCCGAATGATGTATAACCAGGAGCTCAAAGGGGTGTTTATGTTTGTCCCGGGTCTGATGGCCATGCTACTCATGTTAATCTCGGCCCTGATGACTTCTCTCTCTATCACAAGGGAGAAAGAGCTGGGAACCATGGAGTTGCTACTGGCTTCTCCGCTCCGTCCTATGCAAATTGTGGTTGGGAAGGTCTTTCCATATGTTTTTCTGGCCTTCATCAATGCATGCATCATTATCCTGTTAGGATGGGCCGTTTTTGGAGTTCCTGTAAGGGGAAGCGTGGGATTGCTCCTCTTTGAGAGCTTCCTCTTCATCTCCATGGCATTATCTCTGGGGATCCTGATATCCTGTGTCACCAACAGTCAGCAACTGGCCATGATGATCTCGCTGGTAGCCCTGATGTTGCCAACGATCCTGTTGAGTGGATTTATCTTCCCTGTTGAGAACATGCCAATGGTTCTTCAGTGGTTATGTCATATCATGCCTCCTATGTACTTCATCACTGCTATCAAAAGTATCATGCTAAAAGGCAACGGCCTCTTCTTCATCTGGAAGGAGACCCTGATTCTCATTGGCTTTACCCTATTTTTCATCCTGATGAGTGTGAAAAAGTTTAAAATCCGACTTTCCTGATCATGAGAACCATCTTCTATATCATACAGAAAGAGTTCATCCAGGTGTTCCGGAACAAGCGGATGTTACCAATCATTTTTGTTCTTCCCATCATTCAGTTACTGATCCTTGTCAATGCAGCCACGTTTGAGATGAAACAGATCAATATGGCGGTGGTCGATCTGGATCTGTCAGGTTCTTCGCGGCAACTCACAAGTAAATTTCAGGGATCTCCTTTTTACAGGATAATCAGCGCCCCTTTCTCATACGATGTTGCGATGGAGTTGATGCAACGTGGTGATGTGGATGTAATTATGCAAATTCCCTATGGGTTTGAAAAAGATCTTATCAAAGAGAAAAGAACCCAGGTCCAGCTGATTGTCAACGCCATCAACGGTGCTTCTGCCGGACTCATAAATGCTTATTCCACAAACATCATCCTTGATTTCAACCGGGAGGTTTTGATCGAATGGTTAAATCCTGCCGAGATGGGCGGCATCCGGAGGATTGTTACTGAGACAAGCTATTGGTACAATCCCAGGCTCAATTACACGACCTATATGGTTCCCGGGATTCTTGTCCTGTTGGTAACCATTATCGCGTTGCTTCTTTCAGGGATGAACATTGTGAGGGAGAAGGAGATCGGAACAATTGAACAGATCAATGTAACGCCGATTAGAAAGATTGAATTCATCGCCGGGAAGCTGATTCCTTTCTGGATTATTGCCCTTTTTGAACTGGCATTTGGTCTGGTTATCGGAAAATTATTTTTCAATATTCCCATCGAGGGAAGCTTATGGGTGATCTTTCTCTCGGCGGGTGTCTATCTTTTTGTAATTTTAGGCTTTGGATTGCTGATATCTACAATGACCAATACACAACAGCAATCGATGCTTGTTTCGTTCTTTTTCATGGTTGTCTTTATCCTGATGAGTGGGTTGTTTACCGCAATTGAGAGTATGCCTGTATGGGCACAGAGGGTGGATCTGTTGAACCCAATAGCATATTTCATCAAGATCATGCGAATGGTAATGTTGAAAGGGTCATCGTTTGCCGATATCAGTAACCTCTTTTATGCCCTGGTTTTATATGCAGTATCGATCATCAGTCTGGCAATCTGGAGGTACAGAAAAGTAGCTTAAACCTCATAATATCAACTGGATACGATATAGTAAATGGTTCCTTGGAGGGACTTTGATCATTACTGCAACATTGATAATGGCTGTTGCATTTGCTCTTTACATCTCTCCCAGGGAAGAGGTGACAAAAGGGGCTATTCAATACATCAGGAACCGCGGTCAACTAATCGCTGTGGTGGAGCCCAATACACTTAACTATTTCATTTACAAAGGAGAGGCTTTCGGCTTCGGGCTTACCATGTTGCAGGAGTTTAGCAAATACCTGGAAGTCCCGCTCAAAGTGATTGCCTGCAGTACCGTTTCACAGGCTTACTACTACCTTGATTACCACGTTGCAGACATCATGGCTTATAACCTTCCGGTTACACGTCAGGGGAAAAACCTTGCACAGTTCTCTTCCCCACTTTTTGAAACTAGCCTTGTATTCGTACAACGTTCTCTTCCGTCGGGGAAACAAGATACCGGCTTTACACTTGTAACTTCAATTAAAAAGTTTAAAAAGGATACAGTCGTAGTCCAGAGAAATGCTTTTCTTCAACCACTCTACGATAAGTTTCTTTCAAAAGCTGGAAGAGATGTGTACCTGAAAGAGATTCCGGCCACCTTTGAGGAGCTTTTCAGGATGGTTTCGGAGGATTCTATCGACTATTTACTCTGCCCTGAGAATCTGTCGTTTGTTTTAAACCAGGCTTACAGGAATACGGATATCTCCCTCCTCGCAACGAAACCCTATCCGATGGCCTGGGCCCTTAACCACTCTTCCGATTCGCTGCTGGCGATCCTGGATTATTGGCTCGACTCGATTGCCAGCAAACGGTTGCTGAATAAAAATTACCGACAAGTCTACCATAACCCACGGGTAGTGAACCATTTTCGTAGCGAATATTTCTCCCTGGTCGCAACACGCATATCTCCATGGGATATACATCTACAGCACTATAGCAAGCTCTTCTGGTGGGATTGGCGCCTGGTTGCCTCTTTGATGTACACCGAATCCAATTTTGTACCTGGTCTCACCTCTCATAAAGATGCATACGGACTGATGCAGATGATTCCCGAAACAGCCGGGATCTATGGGTTGGATACCGCTTCCAGTGTTGCACACCAGATCATGGCCGGAGTTAAATACCTGAAGTGGATCGATCGTCAACTGCCACCCGAAATCCGTGATCCACGCGAACGGGCCAGTTTCACTCTTGCAGCTTACAACGTAGGCATCGGCCGGGTTCTTTCCCTGCGAAGAAAAGCAGAGGAGTTTGGGAAAGATCCGAACAGGTGGCATGGGAATGTGGAGTACTACCTGCTAAGTCGCTCTCATTCTGATCCTTATGGGCATGCTGATACACTCAGGGCATTTCCGGTAAACTATTCTATGGATGGCTATGTGGATGGAATCATCAACCGTTACTACCACTACCTGAACCTGATTCCGGATTGATATCGTTCAGAAAAAAACCGCAGATCCCGCGGATGGATTCTTCCGCAGTGATGAATTCAAACCCAATTCTCTCCCGTATCTTTTTGTTGGAATAGGTATAAACCTGTGCAGTAGTTGTAGCCATCTCCCGGGTTATCTCCGCTTTCGAACGAGTGAAAAAACTCCGGACTGCTTCCACCCTCCAGGCTATCTGGGTCAGGGCAGGAGGTACATTTACAGATGGAGCCGACTTGCCAAGATATTTTGCCATCAGGGTAAAAACCTGCTGGTAGGAGAGATTTTCGGACGATACAATAAAACGCTCTCCAAACTCATTTTGCTCCATCACCCTGATCATGGCCCGAGCAACATCACGAACATCCACATAGCCATTCACTCCCCGGGTGTAATAGTTCAATCCCTGGTAAACCAATCGAAACAGGCCTGAGTTTTCTTCCCAGTAACCCGGTCCGAGAATAACGGATGGATTCACAATCACCGCATTTAAGCCCTCTGCAATCCCTCTCCAAACTTCACGTTCGGCTCCGTATTTGCTTTGCGAATAGATCGAATTTTTCCTGGATGGCACCCAGAATGTATCTTCGTTACTCTCTCCGTCATTCTCCGCCCTTCCAAGAGTTGCTATTGAGCTCACATAGCAGAACCTTGCAATATTCCTCTCGAGTGCAAGGTTCACAAGATCAGCTGTACCCAATACATTTACCTTCAGCATCTGCTTATGGTCTTCCGGATAAAATGAAACAATGGCTCCGGCATGATAGATCTCTGTTATACCATCCATAGCCTTCTCCATGGCTCCGCTATCCAGCAGATCAGCCTCGAACCACTGTATATTATTGAAGAGTTGGTCCGGATTATCCGAATAGTAGGAGAATACCTTTCTCACCATCTCTTTTCTTCCTGATTTCCTGAATATGGCTCTGACCGGTTTGCCCAGTTTCACCAGATCAAATAAGAGGTGCGAGCCCAGTAAGCCTGTTCCGCCTGTAACAAGAATCATGGAGTTTTGGTTTGAGGACAAAAATACACTTTCTGTTGTCTAACTTGGATATTATTACCATTTTTGCACTTCAGAAAAAACCAAAAACCAAAACCATGATTAAGAAATTATTACCATTATTTTTTATCGGCCTGATGTTTGCATTTGCCTGTAACCAGGGACCGAAGGAGAGCGCTGAAGAGTTAACAGCAGACACTGTTATGTTGACAGTGGCCACATTTGATGTCGAAGGCCCCAACTATGTTGATCAGCCGGTATGGATTGAAGGAACTGTTTACCATATCTGCAAACATGGTGGAAAACGGTTGTTTCTTGTCGACGGAAACGATAGTATTATGGTGGAGGTTACCACCGGTCCGGATGTTGTGATGTTCGACGAAGCGCTGACCGGCAGCCGTGTAAACGTTCTGGGTATCCTGAAAGAAGAGCGTATTGATGAGAAATACCTCAACGAATGGGAAGCTGAAGTGATGGCCCCTGAAGAGGATCATGAGACCGGTCTCCACGAAGGGACCATGGGGCATGAGGATCAGCCCAAAGAGGCTAAACTGGAACAAATTAACGAGTTGCGTGATCAGATAAAAGAGAGCGGAACCGATCATCTATCCTTTTTTTCTATTGAGGC